>OHIQ01000219.1_pt1 | contig 23176 bp, 17 predicted proteins | sample 1568401 | NCBI WGS metagenome assembly OHIQ01 (sample SAMEA3879522, study PRJEB24766) | human gut metagenome | biome: human-associated habitat; feature: feces | place: USA | collected 1985/1987 | reverse complement strand
AGATATACTTTTTAGTAAAATATAAAGCAAAAAGTCATATCTTTGCATCGTAATAAAACAAAAGGTTACAACAACTAACAAATATCAATCAAAATGACAACAAAGATTAAGTTCACAAAAATGCATGGAGCGGGAAATGACTACATATATGTAGACACAAGCCAATATCCGATAGCCGACCCTGCAAAGAAGGCAATCGAATGGAGCAAGTTTCATACAGGAATCGGAAGTGATGGACTTATATTGATTGGTGTCTCTGATAAAGCGGATTTCAGCATGCGCATTTTCAATGCGGACGGTTCGGAAGCTATGATGTGCGGTAACGGAAGCCGTTGTGTAGGCAAATATGTATATGAATACGGCTTGACTGACAAAACAGAAATTACGCTGGATACACGATCAGGAATAAAAATCCTGAAACTGCATGTAGAGGGAAAAACAGTTAGTGCAGTCACCGTAGACATGGGTAGCCCGTTGGAAACAGAAGAGATTCAGTGGGGAGGAAAGTATCCTTTCCGGTCGACCAAAGTATCAATGGGTAATCCGCATCTCGTCACATTTGTTGAGGACATCACCCAGATTAATTTACCGGAAATCGGTCCTGAACTGGAGAATCATCCTCTTTTTCCCGACAGAACCAATGTGGAGTTTGCACAGATTGTCAGCAAAGACACCATACGGATGAGGGTGTGGGAAAGAGGATCGGGAATCACTCAAGCTTGCGGGACAGGTGCTTGCGCCACAGCAGTAGCCGCCTTCATCAACGGACTTACAGGAAGAAAAAGCGATGTAATCATGGATGGAGGGACAGTCACCATTGAATGGGATGAAATCTCCGGACATATATTAATGACCGGACCGGCAACCAAAGTTTTCGATGGGGAGATTGAGGATAAGTAATAAGTATCAGGTATTGAGTATTAGATTTTGCAGAACTTAAAACAATAACAAGATGGCATTAGTAAACGAACATTTTTTGAAGTTACCGGGAAGCTATTTATTCTCGGACATAGCGAAAAAGGTAAATACCTTCAAGATAACACATCCTAAACAGGATATTATCCGGTTGGGTATCGGTGATGTCACCCAACCGCTTCCGAAAGCGTGTATCGAAGCCATGCACAAAGCGGTAGAAGAGCTGGCCAGCAAGGATACATTCCGCGGATATGGTCCTGAACAGGGATATGATTTTCTGATTGAAGCAATTATAAAAAATGACTTTATTCCACGTGGGATTCATTTCTCGGCATCCGAGATATTTGTCAGTGACGGTGCCAAAAGCGATACCGGAAATATAGGCGATATTCTTCGCCATGACAATAGCGTAGGTGTTACAGATCCCATCTATCCGGTTTATATAGACAGCAATGTCATGTGCGGACGCGCCGGAGTGTTGGAAGAAGAGACGGGCAAATGGAGTAATGTTACTTATATGCCTTGCACAAGTGAGAACAACTTTATTCCGGAAATTCCAGACAAACGGATAGACATTGTTTATCTCTGCTATCCGAACAACCCGACAGGAACAACCTTAACCAAACCGGAACTGAAGAAATGGGTGGACTATGCCTTGGCAAACGATACATTGATTCTGTTCGATGCCGCTTATGAAGCATATATCCAAGACGAGAATGTCCCCCACTCTATCTATGAGATTAAGGGAGCTAAAAAGTGTGCGATCGAATTCCGTAGTTTTTCAAAAACGGCAGGATTTACCGGAGTACGCTGCGGATATACCGTGGTTCCGAAAGAACTCACCGCCGCCACTCTGGAAGGCGACCGCATACCGCTCAACAGATTGTGGAACCGCCGCCAGTGCACCAAGTTCAACGGTACTTCTTACATTACCCAACGGGCTGCAGAAGCCGTTTACAGTGCAGAAGGCAAAGCACAGATTAAAGAAACAATCGACTATTATATGACCAACGCCCAAATTATGAAAGAGGGATTGGAAGCCGCAGGACTGAAAGTGTATGGAGGAGTCAACGCTCCCTACTTATGGGTGAAAACTCCGAACGGGCTTTCGTCATGGCGATTCTTCGAACAGATGTTGTATGAAGCCAATGTGGTCGGTACCCCCGGTGTAGGCTTCGGACCAAGCGGTGAAGGATATATCCGGCTAACTGCATTTGGTGAACGCAACGACTGTATCGAAGCGATGAGAAGAATAAAAAACTGGCTATAAGAATTTTGAATAACTTCTCCTAGTCTATTCATAACCAGTGGTTTTTCAATTTACTTGATAGTATTTCGCGCGCTACTATATATACATGGACCGTACATCCACATTTTTCTAACTATTAAAGGTAAAAAGACGATGAAAACGACGATTAACAAAAAAATGAGGGTAATAACAGTAGCATTATTACTGTCAGGGCTTGTCCCGTCTACAATGATGGCACAAGATAAGGTAGAAGCTTCCGTTGGAGCAGATCTGGTAAGTGGTTACATCTGGCGCGGCCAGGATTTAGGCGGAGTGAGCGTTCAACCCTCACTGGAAATCTCTTACAAAGGTTTCTCACTTGGAGCATGGGGATCGGTAGGATTCGAATCGACGGACACAAAAGAGTTCGATTTAACTCTTGGTTATTCGATAGGCGGTTTTAGCGTTTCAGTGACGGATTATTGGTTTAATACCCAAGTAGAAACTGGCATAGACGATGATGGAGAAACGATCTTTGCAACTAACAAGTATTTAAATACGGAGCTCATTCAACGGCTCATGTATTTGAAGCACAAATCGGATATGACTTCGGACCACTGGCAGTCAACTGGTATACAAATTTTGCAGGTGCCGACGGCGTGAAAGAAAATGGCAAAAGGGCTTATTCTTCTTACCTCGCACTTAGCGCACCATTCAAATTGGGAGGTCTCGACTGGACAGTAGATTTAGGTATGGTTCCTTGGGAGACAACTTTCTACAATGGCTATACAAGTGGGTTCTGCGTATCAGACGTAAGTCTCGGAGCTTCCAAGGATATCAAAATCACAGATTCCTTCTCCGTTCCGGCATTTGCCAAGGTATCTGTCAATCCACGGACAGAAGGAGCCTACTTCGCATTCGGATTAAGTTTTTAAGAGAGAGAATATAGAATATCAAAGAGCGTATAGGGATCAGGTAGTTAGAGTTTAGATTTTATCGGTTTGTTGTATGGTAACCTACTATGGCTGCCACACCCTATACCTCTTTCTTTTACAGGTCAACACTAATATTTAAGGTATATGAAAAAGATTGAAGCTATTATCCGTAAAACCAAATTCGAGGACGTAAAAGACGCCCTACTCGAAGCGGACATCGAATGGTTCTCTTATTACGATGTAAGAGGTATTGGAAAAGCACGGCAAGGACGTATCTACCGTGGCGTAGTATATGACACCAGCACCATTGAACGAATTTTGATCTCTATTGTCGTACGCGACAAAAATACCGAGAAAACAGTGCAGGCTATCATCAAAGCTGCACAGACCGGAGAAATCGGTGACGGACGTATTTTCGTCATTCCTATCGAAGACGCTATCCGGATACGCACTGCCGAACGTGGTGACATAGCCCTCTACAATGCAGAACAAGAACGTTAATCGGCAGCGGCAAGGTGCCGCTCCCAGGTTTCCTTGCGGATTATAACGTTTATAAAGAGGTTTACAACATCACTAATAAATAATAGGTATAAAATAAGATAATTATTATGGATACAAAATATAAAAGCCATAGCTTCGTAAAGTTGTGGATAGCCACTACTATATTCATTTTGTGCTGTTTTACTACTGATATGTCGGCACAAAACGCAGCCGCTGCCGATACAGTTGCAGCAGTTACAGAAACAATTACCGAAGTCGTTGCAGCTCCTGCCGAAGAAGCATCAGCAGCTCCCGATACGGTTGGTGAATTAGCTCTTGGATTAAATACTGTATGGATGTTGCTTGCAGCAATGCTCGTATTCTTCATGCAGCCGGGATTTGCATTAGTAGAAGCAGGTTTTACCAGAGTGAAAAATACTGCCAACATTCTGATGAAGAACTTTGTAGACTTCATGTTCGGCTCTTTACTATACTGGTTTATCGGTTTCGGATTGATGTTCGGCGCAGGCGGATTCATCGGAATGCCTCACTTCTGCGACCTTTCTTTCATTAATAATGGTTTGCCAACCGAAGGATTCCTCATATTCCAAACCGTATTCTGTGCGACAGCAGCTACAATTGTATCAGGAGCCATGGCAGAACGAACAAAATTCTCCATGTATATAGTCTACACCATCTTTATCAGTGTACTGATTTATCCGATATCCGGTCACTGGACATGGGGCGGAGGCTGGCTGATGAACGGTGAAGAAGGTTCTTTCATGATGAGTCACTTCGGCACTACATTCCATGACTTTGCCGGTTCTACAGTCGTTCACTCTGTAGGTGGATGGATTGCTTTGGTAGGTGCTGCCATTCTTGGTCCCCGTATCGGTAAATATGGTAAAGACGGCAAATCAAAAGCTATCCCAGGCCATAGCCTGACTATTGCTGCACTGGGGGTATTCATTCTTTGGTTCGGATGGTTCGGATTCAACCCCGGTTCTCAATTGGCAGCAGCAACCGAAGCCGACGCAATCGCTATTTCCCACGTATTCCTGACAACGAACCTGGCTGCTTGTGCCGGTGGTTTCTTTGCTCTGTTGGTGAGCTGGATGAAATATGGAAAACCATCCCTGTCATTGACACTGAATGGTATCTTGGCAGGTCTGGTAGGTATCACAGCAGGATGTGACGCAGTATCTCCCGCAGGAGCAGCCTTAATAGGTGCGATATGTGGTGTCGTAATGATATTCTCCGTTGACTTCATTGACAAGTTTCTAAAAATAGACGATCCGGTAGGTGCATCTTCCGTACATGGTGTGTGTGGTTTTTTAGGAACGATTCTCACAGGTTTGTTCTCTACCAGTGAAGGTTTATTCTATGGATACGGTTTCGGATTCCTCGGTGCACAACTATTCGGAGCATTGGTAGTAAGTGCATGGGCAGCAGGCATGGGATTCATCATTTTCAAAACGCTTGATAAGATTCACGGACTTCGCGTTCCGGCACGTGTCGAAGAAGAAGGTCTTGACATTTACGAACACGGTGAATCTGCTTACAACTAAGTTACTTATAATTAAAAGTAAGTCTACTCATCAGTAAGTGAATTAGGCTATATAGATTAAAAAGATTTATCCCGGGCGGGCCTGACCGCCTTCCCGGGAACCACACAGAGAAAATTATTTGCTCTAACATATTTAACAACAAATCAAATTAGGTATTATGTCAAAACTTAGATTCAGAGTAGTAGAGACAGCTTTCAAGAAAAAGGCTGTTGAGGTAGCAACACCTGCCGAACGTCCTTCGGAATACTTCGGCAAGTATGTATTCAACAAGGAAAAGATGTTCAAATACCTTCCCAGTAAGGTATACAATGCACTGATTGATGCAATTGACAATGGTGCTCCGCTAGATCGCAGCATTGCCGACGAGGTAGCTGCCGGCATGAAGAAATGGGCTATCGAAATGGGTGTCACTCATTACACGCACTGGTTTGCACCGCTGACCGAGGGTACGGCAGAAAAGCACGATGCCTTCGTTGAACATGACGGCAAAGGTGGTATGATGGAAGAATTTACAGGTAAACTGCTCGTACAGCAGGAGCCGGATGCTTCTTCTTTCCCGAATGGCGGTATCCGTAATACATTCGAAGCTCGCGGATACAGCGCATGGGACCCCTCGTCACCTGCTTTCATCGTGGATGATACACTTTGCATCCCGACTGTATTTATCGCATATACCGGTGAAGCTCTTGACTATAAAGCTCCCTTACTGAAGGCATTGCGTGCTGTAGATAAAGCAGCCGTAGCCGTATGTCAGTATTTTAATCCGGAAGTGAAAAAAGTAGTTGCTTACTTAGGATGGGAACAGGAATACTTCCTGGTAGACGAAGGATTGTATGCCGCACGTCCGGACTTACTAATGACCGGTCGTACTTTGATGGGACATGACAGTGCCAAAAACCAACAGTTGGAGGATCACTACTTCGGTGCTATCCCCACCCGCGTAGCCGCTTTCATGAAGGACCTTGAAATTGAAGCGTTAAAATTAGGTATTCCTGTTAAGACTCGTCACAACGAGGTTGCCCCGAACCAGTTCGAGTTGGCTCCTATCTTTGAAGAGTGTAACCTTGCTAATGACCATAACTTACTGATTATGTCATTAATGCGTAAGGTAAGCCGCCGTCATGGTTTCCGTGTACTGCTTCATGAAAAGCCGTTCAAAGGTGTCAATGGTTCGGGTAAACACAACAACTGGTCTTTGGGCACTGATACAGGTATCTTATTGATGGGACCGGGCAAGACTCCGGAAGACAATCTGCGTTTTGTTACATTCGTTGTCAATACATTGATGGCAGTTTATCATCATAACGGACTACTGAAAGCTTCTATCTCCAGTGCTACCAATGCCCACCGTCTGGGAGCGAATGAGGCACCTCCTGCAATTATCTCCTCTTTCCTTGGAAAACAGTTGTCGCAGGTATTGGATCATATCGAAAACAGTACGAAAGATGATTTAATCAGCCTTAGCGGTAAACAGGGAATGAAGTTGGATATTCCGCAGATTCCTGAATTACTGATCGATAATACAGACCGTAACCGTACTTCTCCATTTGCTTTCACAGGCAACCGCTTTGAGTTCCGTGCCGTAGGTTCCGAAGCAAACTGTGCTTCTGCCATGATTGCATTGAACTCGGCCGTAGCAAATCAATTGGTGAAGTTTAAAAAGGACGTGGATGCGTTGATTGAAAAGGGAGAACCCAAAGTTTCCGCCATTCTTGAAATCATCCGCGGATATATCAAAGAATGTAAAGCCATTCATTTCGACGGTAACGGTTACAGTGACGAATGGAAGAAAGAAGCTGCCCGTCGTGGACTGGATTGCGAAACCAGTGTTCCTGTTATCTTCGACAATTACCTGAAACCGGAAACAATTGCCATGTTCGAAGCTACCGGTGTAATGACCAAGAAAGAACTGGAAGCCCGTAACGAGGTGAAATGGGAAACTTATACGAAGAAGATTCAGATTGAGGCACGTGTATTGGGTGACTTGGCAATGAATCATATCATTCCGGTTGCCACTCAATACCAGACGGACTTAATTAATAATGTCTATAAGATGCAATCTCTTTTCCCGGCAGAAAAGGCAGCGAAATTGTCTGCTAAGAACCTGGAGCTTATTGAAGAGATTGCCGACCGTACAGCTTTCATCAAGGAGCATGTAGATGCAATGATTGAGGCTCGTAAGGTTGCAAACAAGATAGAAAGCGAACGGGAAAAAGCCATTGCCTACCACGACACGATTGTCCCGGCACTGGAAGAAATCCGTTATCACATCGACAAGTTGGAACTGATTGTTGACAATCAGATGTGGACGCTTCCAAAATACAGGGAACTGTTATTTGTGAGATAGAAAAAAATACGGTGAACGATAAACAGTAAACGGTGAACAAACTGCATTATCATTGCAGAATATTCACCGTTAGCCGTTCACTGTTATTGAAATTATCTATTTCTTTTGTTGGTTGTTTTAAGTTTGCGGGGAGGAGTGCTGTGAAGCAGTCCTCTTCTTTTTTTATTCGATAATCTTTGCGTCTTCAATATCATCATCGTCATGCATAACCGGAGCCTTCGGGCGGCGACGGGCAAACTTGAACCAGTTTATCAATTCGGAAAGAGAATAAACCAAACTGCTGATACCAATAATTATAAATGCAGTATTACGCGCTCCTGTCGGATTGAACAAAGCGATAATACCCGCAATAAGAATCAGCGAAGGAATCAGATAAAAAGCTCCCGGAACGGGCATCCACCGACGAGCCATCGACAAAGAAGCAATCTGTTGCACTCCTCCCATAATCAGGATAAATCCCAATAAAAACATCAGGACATCTGCAAAGAATTCAGGCATCACAATCAACCAAAGTCCGAATAATAAGCTACCGATTCCTTCTATCGGAAAACGGGGAGCTGCTTCACCTTCCGGTCTTTTCCGGCCGAAATAGCCAAAAAGGCTGATAACACCGGGAATCAAGAAGGCAACACCTACCGTAATGACAATATAACTGGCAGCCGCATTGGGCCAAATCACGAGTACCAATCCAATCACAAGTGCGAAGAGAATGCGAATAAGGGAATAATTCATTGTTTTCATAAATTCTATATTTTTTAACCGAGTCTGTTCCAATACTTTTGCGAATATAAGTGTTTCTACTGATATATAAAAATAACAAATAAACATTGTAATAAGTTCGTAATAATATCGTTATGACGATTACATCTCACATTGATATTTTTGCAGAAATTTTAAACAGTTCCTTTTTCACAATGAAACAAAGCGAAATAAAAAAGAAATACCCTTATGTAGAGCGTGACATCAGTTGGATGTACTTCAACCAACGTATTCTGCTAGAAGCCGCCCGTCCAGAAGTGCCACTGCTGGAACGACTCACTTTTCTTGGCATCTATTCAAATAACCTGGATGAATTCTTCCGTGTCCGTGTAGCGACTCTGAACCGGATCGTAGAATATGCCGATAAAAACATACAAGCAGAACAAGAAACCGCCGCCTGCACTCTGAAACAAATAGGAAAGCTGCACAATCGTTACTACAAGCAGTTTGAGGAGATATTCGCTTCCATTATGGAGGAATTGAAGAAAGAGAATATCTACGTCATCAAAGATGCGGAAATGACGGACGAACAGAAAGCATTCGTCACTTCTTTCTATCGCAACAAACTGAATGGTTCTACCAATCCGCTTTTCCTCAATGGAACCCGCCCGCTGGACGATCAGACAGATGAGGATATTTACCTTGCCATCCGTCTGCTGCGCAAAGATGAAACGGGAAAGATAAAGGAGAAAGACTATGCAGTGATTGAACTGCCGACCGGAGACTTCGGCCGTTTTATTCAATTACCTGATTCGGATGGAAAAACATATCTCATGTTTCTTGATGACGTGATCCGCTATTGTTTGCCGATGATTTTTGTTGGCATGAAGTACACAGATTATGAGGCGTACACTTTCAAATTCACTAAAGACGCCGAAATGGAAATTGACAGTGATCTGCGGACAGGGGTACTTCAGAAGATTTCCAAAGGTGTGAAAAGCCGGAAGAAAGGGGAACCGATCCGTTTCGTCTATGACGAACAAATTCCTAAAGACTTGCTGAAAAAGTTGACCGGCCGCCTGAACGTGGATAAGAATGACACGCGTGTAGCCGGAGGACGCTATCACAATTTCAAGGATTTGATGAAATTTCCGGTTTGCGGTCATCATGAACTGAAATATCCTGTTTGGGAACCTATCTTCAAGCCTGAACTGAATGGCATGGAAAGTCTGCTCACTTTGATTCGTCGGAAAGATCGTTCCTTACATTATCCTTATCATAGTTTCGATACTTTCATCCGTGTGTTGCGAGAAGCCGCTATCAGTAAAGAAGTAAAAAGTATCAAGATGACGCTTTATCGTTTGGCTAAAGACTCCAAAGTGATAAAGGCTTTAATCAGTGCAGCCAAAAACGGGAAAAAAGTCACAGTAGTTATCGAACTGTTGGCACGTTTTGATGAAGCGTCTAATATCAACTGGAGCAAGAAAATGCAGGATGCGGGGATTCATGTTATTTTCGGAGTAGAGGGTTTGAAAATTCATTCTAAATTGCTGCATATCGGCACTCGGCACGGAGATATCGCCTGCATCAGTACAGGAAATTTCCATGAAGGAAATGCACGTATGTATACTGACTATACCATTATGACTGCTCACCGTCCCATTGTCCGGGAAGTCAATGCCGTATTCGATTTTATCGAAAAGCCTTATACTCCTGTTGATTTCAAAGAATTGCTCGTTTCTCCCAATGATATGCGTAAACGATTCATTGCGCTTATCAACAAAGAGATAAAAAATAAGGAACAGGGAAAAGAGGCTTATATCCTTGCTAAAGTAAATCATATTACTGACCGTGCACTTGTTGAAAAGCTATACGAAGCCTCAACAGCGGGTGTTCAAGTGGAACTGGTAGTACGCGGTAACTGTTCTTTAGTGACAGGCGTTCCGGGTATCAGCGAGAATATACACATCAATGGTATTATCGACCGTTATCTCGAACATTCGCGCATTTTCATCTTCGCCAATGGTGGAGAAGAAAAATACTACATTGGTTCTGCCGACTGGATGCCTCGCAACCTGGATAATCGTATTGAGGTGGCGGCACCGGTCTATGATAAAGAAATCCAGGCAGATTTAAAACGAATTGTCTGCTACGGATTCCGGGATACGGCAAAAGGAAGAATTGTGGATGGTACAGGCGAGAACCGGGAAAAAGAACGGGAAGAGAACAGTGTCCCATTCCGCTCACAAGAAAAATTATATAACGAATACAAGAATACATTATGATAAGTATGAAGAAAGTTAATTATGCGGCAATAGATATAGGCTCTAATGCGGTGCGACTGCTGATAAAATGTGTAAACGAGGAGAATGCGCCCGAATTAATGAGTAAGGTACAGCTCATCCGTATTCCGTTACGGTTGGGAGAAGACGCCTTTACTGTGGGGGTTATCTCTACAGAAAAAGAGAAGAAACTGATTCGGCTGATGAAAGCCTACAAACAATTAATGAAGATATATGATGTGGTAGACTATCGTGCGTGTGCCACCTCTGCCATGCGTGATGCACGTAATGGCAAGGATATCGTTCAGCAGATCGTCAAAAAGACGGGTATCCGTGTAGAAATCATCGACGGGCAGGAAGAAGCGCATATTGTTTACGACAATCATATCGAACAGTTATTTGCTTCAGGACAAAATTACTTGTATGTAGATGTAGGAGGTGGTAGTACGGAAATTAATCTCATCAGCAACGGTGAACTGAAAAATTCCCGTTCATATAATATAGGTACGGTACGTATGCTTAGCGGTATGGTAAAGGAAGAAGAAAAGGAAGCTTTGCGCACTGACCTGATAGGGCTTGCCACAGAATATACCCCTATCAGCATCATCGGTTCGGGAGGAAATATTAATAAGTTATTTCGTTTAGCGGACAAGAAAGACAAAAAAGCGTCTCTCCTACCCATCGAATCACTGCAAGATATATATGAAACATTAAAAGCCCTCTCTACCGAACAACGTATTAAGCAATATAAGTTGAAACCGGACCGGGCCGATGTTATTGTTCCTGCTGCAGAGATATTTCTCGAGATAGCTACTCATGTAAAAGCTACCGGAATTATTGTACCTACCATCGGACTGTCCGACGGTATTATAGACAGCTTGTACACGCAAAACATGAACAGGCCTGATTCTCCGCAATCTCGATGAATGAATATATAAAAAACTCCTGATACTAAGTCTGGATATACTAGTATCGGGAGTTTTTGTCTCATCTTGCTATAATGTATAGATTCATCTTTAAAAGAGTTAGGTATTCGGATTTTGTTCTTTATATTTGTGCAACTATATATTTGAAACAATATGGATATAAAACTTAGAATTGAGCAATCTTCGGATTATCATGAAACCGAAAACATTACACGGGAAGCATTCTGGAATCATTATTCTCCGGGATGTGACGAACATTACCTCCTTCATATTATGCGTAACCATCCTAAGTTTGTGCCGGAGCTCGATATTGTTGCAGAACATAATAACAAGATTGTCGGTAATGTTGTCTGCCTCAAATCATTTATCATGGCAGATGACGGTAACCAATATGAGGTTTTGAGCCTGGGGCCCATTTCTGTCCTCCCCGAATACCAACAGCAAGGTATCGGAGGAAGAATGATTGCACTTACCAAAAAATTAGCTTCCGAAATGGGATTTCGTGCTATTTTACTTTGTGGTGACCCGGATTATTATCTCCGACAAGGATTCATTCCTGCCGAAACATTAGGGATTCGCACTGAAGACAATATGTATGCTACTGCTCTTCATGTTTGTGAATTATATGATAATGCTTTAGCCAATGTAAAAGGCCGTTATATAGAAGATAAAATATATCAGATTGATAAATCTGCTGCTAATGAGTTCGACAAGCGATTTCCTCCAAAAGAAATTGTAGTTGGTACTCCGTCACAAAAACGGTTTAATCAGATAGTAGTGATGCAGAAAAAAGCGAATTAAGGTTGAATAACCTAAATCGCCTGATTTGTACATCTCTGGAGCTCGGTCCTGCTATGATATTAAGCAACTATCATTCAATATAGTTACCATTCTTCGTATCTTTGCAGTTACAAAACATTCAACATGAGAAATTTGAATTTACAAAAAGATACTACTGACACTTTGTAATTCTTAATCTATCAGGGATCGCTTCTTTCCTCCCTTTGGCTGAAGTAAAATTTTTCTGCCACTGTAGAGGGCTTTATTCAATTCACTATTCTACAATTAAGCATGATATATATACATTTTAATACGCGCACAGCATTTCTACAATCAAACGGGCATCACATGTACTAATAAAGTTCCCTTTTACTTTTTTCTTTTTACCATTATCAAAGCCCCAAATAGAAAAATCAATGGAAAGAAAGTAGGAAATTCTAACAACATTTACGATATAGCGACACTATCCCAATGGTTTGTTTACTTCATCCATAGCTTTTGATGACATTATCCGCATCTTTTACTTACTTTATCCTTATGTTTTTTACAAATATAGCGGCGCTTTTGATGTAAATATGCGGTGCTTTACGCAATAAAGGCATTGTTTTTCAATAAATCATGGGGATTTTCCTGCTAATAGAGAAGAATGATAGAATATGAGAGATAGCAAAACCCTTGATTACACGAACAATCGTCAGAATAATCAGAGATTCTAAAACTTTATGTATTTACTTTGTCATCGAATGGGTAATTACATAAAAAAGGGGAGCATTAAGGCAGCACTTACTTCCTACAATCTCCCCATAATCAATGCACACAAGTTCTTTTCGAATAAAACTGTTTGCAATATTTCTCTTTAATAGTTTTAGTACTGAATCACTTTATCACTACTAACTGTCTTATACCAATCAGTAGTTGAGCTCTGATCGTGTGCCCAATCTGCAAATTTAGAATATGCGTTCGTTATCACTGTTGTTTCTGTTGGATAAGCAAATTTATCAGGAACACACAAAGCCCATGTATTATTAACTGCCTTGATTACCTCAAGCACCTCATTATCCGCCAATTGTCCATTCGCCGTAGCCGAATTAAAATGAGTCAAATGGATTTCTGTTCTCTTTTGACCTATCCCCTGATAAGCAATGAAGAAGTCTAAACCATCTGTCACACTAGGGACGGATATTTCATTTTTAAGTTTGACGTTCACTTCAAGAGTATATATATCTGTAAGAGGAGTGCTAGCATTCCCAGTATTCAACATGGGGCGTTGTGCTCCTGTATATCCATATACATAATGTGCGTCTCCAAATAAAGGAATCACAAGTTCATTGCCATTGGCTTCATAAGATGCATTTTCAAATATACCAGAATTTAATGAGCCGGTACGTTGAGCAGCGCCTGCACCAAAACTTATCTCTTCCACATTATTTTTGTCTATTCCTCGTATTCTCAAACCAGCACCTAATTGTTTCACGGCACCAACTGCCCGAAGGTCAATTTTATATTTTAGTTCTTTCACATCATTACCGGCTGCAGGCAAAGTTACATTCAACACAATATCATTGAAATCGTAATCTCCTGCTTTCGGATAGTTATCTTCGAAAGCATAAGAATAAACTGCATATCGAATTTCTACATCATCCGGTTTTTCATCAGAGTTATACCCTTCTTTAACACAGTCACCGTCAGCAGGAAGTATAAATTCTGCTTTGCCCGGATTACAATAGGTAGCACCTTGCTGTAATCCCTTATTTACTAGCCATGCAAAAGGAGACCAGTTATAATGTGCTTCGCCTTTATATGTTTGATCTGTTATTTCACAAATGATATTATTACTTACTTTAGAAGCAGATTGAGCCAGACCGGAAGTATTATCTATTTCGTGAATTCTTAATATGGCAGTTCCTTGTGTCGGACCGGTAACTGTTCTGAATAAATTAGCTTTGCCCGTACAAGTCAACATGGATTGTGCTTCCATCACGATATTATTATCATTTCCATTACCCGTCAATTCTTTGCAAATAGCTTCGGAAGTATTTCCCATAACAAGCGTACCAAATTGTAATTTTCCAGCTTTCAGATAACAACCGTTTTTAATATTAGTATTATTGTTGCCATCTATATTTTCGACTTCAATGGTTCCATGATTTATCAATGTCGTACCATTTGTAGAAGCATTATAAGAATTCAGTTTAAGTGTTCCATAATTCACAAAATCAACTCCGTTTCCACTTCCATCAATTTTCAAAAAGTCACAATCAATCGTACCCGCATTATAGTTTGTACGCCCAGCCGAACTATTTGTTATCTGAATACCTCTGTCACCAACAATACTTCCTCCCTGCATCACAGTTATATAAGAAGCCCGCGTTAATATCAGACTCCCATTTTTAGCAATCTCTATCTTTCCACCATTCTCAACGATAATTTCTGTAATATCAGAAAATTGATTACTATTCTCTATAACCCATGTGCTTCCTTGAGGAACGATTACTTTCACAGCACTTATTTCTCCATCTCTATTTCCAGTTGCACTAAATCCAGCTTTAAAAGTTCCTTCCTGAATCTTAAACCAACGCTCACTTTCTGTAAAAACAGGAAATTGACCATAACTTCCACCCCAGCCAGACTTTGCAGAAAGATCCCAATTAGCCTGAATGACAGTAGAAATTGCCTTTTTAGCACTAATAAAATCGGCTGTATAAGGAGCTTCCATGACTGGTATACTAGTCGTCACAGCTCGTGATATAGAACGTGTTGGCGTACCTTTGTCTCCAAAGTGCGCTGTCACTGTACCATTTTCAATCGCTGTCGGTTGGACCAGATAACGTTTGTGTTCATCTATACGCGCAACAAACACTTTATCAAGAGATGTTGCGCAATCCATCACCACATCCAAAGTCATACTTTGAGTGACAGTTCCTTCCGCTAAGAGTTTTGCTGTACTTTCCGGGCTTAATGGATCGGCATCAAATATCTGTATCTTATAATCTACTCCTTGATCCCCATTGATTGACACATGTGCCGTTACACTTCGTGACATTGTCCAATCACCATCAGAGTCGATGTTTTTTACAGGAAAAGTTTCTTCGTAAATTTGTTTCAGTTGATCTGCATTAAACAGATTTTTCTCATTATCAACGCAACTAATAAAACTGATAGAAGATACTAACAACGAAAAAGTGAAGATTTTTACAATGCTTTGTTTCATAATCTTTAAATACTTAAGTTTGCTTTATTTGCACAAAAAATAAAAATCATTACGAATCAACAATCAGCAATGAATGTACAAAGATAGTTGTATTTACAAATAAGAAACGGATAAAGTTGTATTTTTCGACCTACGGTTAACATCTTTTAAAAGATAAGGCTTTAATTACTCCCAATAAAAAACGACCTATTACATTATTGAATATTAAAAGCTTAGAAGTACAAATATGCAATATGCAATCAAAAAAAAGAGTTGCAGATTCTATGCAACTCTCAATTAAACGACAAAGATCCAGTGTTACAAAGCACTACAACTACAAAATACCGAGCTCTTTCATCTCCTTATTAAAAGGATAAAAATTAAAAACTAAAAGGGGAAAATCAATGGTAATACAAAAATCATCACGATTCCCATAATAATCTGCAACGGCAATCCTACTTTTACATAATCCATAAAAGTATATTGACCGGCAGGCATCACCAGGGCGTTAGGCGGTGTAGAGAATGGAGAAGCGAAACACATACTTGCACCTACCGTCACAGCAAACAAGAAGGGAACCGGACTTACTCCGATCTGTATGGCACTTTGCAGAGCAATCGGTGCGAGTAAGACAGCCGTAGCTGTATTGCTGATAAACATCGTCATCAACGAAGTCGTAAAGTAAATACCTGCCATCAACGCAACAGGTCCGTATGATCCCAAGCCGTTAACCAGCGTATTGGAAATGTATTCCGAAGCTCCCGTTTTCTCCAATGCCAGAGACATAGGAAGCATAGCTGCAATCAATACAATACTCTCCCAGTTGATCGTTTTATAAGCTGCTTCTACATTACGGAAACATCCGGTTAATACCATCAATATACCCGCTATCATAACGGCTGTAACCGGAGCAACCGGAATAAAATCGAATACCATCATTACTACCATTAATACCATAATAGCAGCCGCTACCGGAGCTTTATAATCTAATGTAACTTTAGCCGCTTCCGCCAAAGGTTGTCCCAAAACAACCCAATCAGAATCTTCCTTGCTAAGACGAGCTATATTATTCCACGTTCCCTGAACCAGAAGCACATCACCACTATGAATCCGCTCATTTCCCAAATCCTGCAACAAGTATTCCTTTTTACGACGGATTCCTAATACGTTCACATTAAACTTATCACGAAAACCGGCTTCCTTAATTGTTTGGTTTATCAAATTAGAAGCTGGCATCAACACTATTTCAGCAATACCGATGTCATAAAAATCCAAAGAGTTAGTTGCGCTTTGAGTTTCTTCCGTTGCATGGTCACCTAAAATCTCTAGCAGGAAATCTTCTGCAAAAAGCTGTACCTTATCAAATTCTCCTGTCACATACAAAATATCCTCGGCTTGCAACATCGTGTCCGGTGCAGCAAACTTCTGGGTAATCGTTTTCAGAAAACGATGTTGCGATGCATCACCACGACGCACTTCCATGATATTCAAACCATATTTGCGACGAATATCCAAGTCAATAATCGTCTTGCCCAAAAGCCGGGAATCTTTTATTACCTGCAAACGAAACAGATTGCTAGAAAGCCCATATTCATTTACCAACTGTTTCAGTGACTTACCCGAACGTTTATTATCATCTTTCTGGCCTTTTTTAGAAAGAAACCATTTGCTAAGTGGCATCAATACCAGCGTACCGACAATCACACAGACAATGCCGACAGGCAGGAAAGAGAAGAAGGAAAGCGGTTCAAGTCCGGCAGAAGTCAACGTATTTTGTATCACAAGGTTCGGCGGAGTACCGATTAAAGTCATCATACCTCCCATACTACTTGCAAAAGCCAACGGCATCAACAGCCTGCTCGGATTCATACCGGCACTCATTGCCAGACTGACAACAATAGGAAGCATCAGTGCCACCGTTCCTGTGTTACTGACAAACGCACCAATGGCCGAAGTCACCAACATCACCAACAGAAATAACCGGATCTCACTGGTTCCCGCAAGTTTAAGAATACGGGAACTAATCATCTTTGCCAATCCCGTTTGAAAGATAGCCCCTCCCACTACAAACAATCCGATCATCATAATGACTACCGAATTAGAAAAACCGGAAAGTGCTTCATCAGGAGTTAATATCTGAAAAATAAGTAAGGCTATCAGTGCACACAGTGCCACAATATCCGAACGAACCTTGCCGTTCACGAAAAAGACAGCCGAAAGAACGAGAATAATAATGGTTATTAGCATACGTAATTAAATGATTGTTTTATTTTGACTCTATCAAAACTTATTTAGGTGAACAAAAATAGAAAATACTCCAGCGTTATTAAAACAAACTAGAAATGATTTTAGTTCATGAGACATCATTTAATATTTTAATACATTTTCTTTCTGAAAAAAGACTCGAAATCAAGCAAAATATGATACTATACAAGAACTACAAGACACCATACCTCCACTATTTCTTCATCGCATATAATTACAGTCTCACAATATAATGTTGAAAGACAATATATTTATGTATTATTTTTTGAAAGTTAAAGAACAATTCATATCTTTACACCTCATTTATATCAAACATTTTATGGCAAACAATTATTTGTTAAATTATTGGATTAACGAAGTTCATTGGGGTTATAATTATTTACTAGTAGTTATTTTGCTCCTTGTCATCAGCATCTTACTATATAGAATCCGAAAATTGCAAAAAACGATTAAAAAGACCAATCATTCCTACCGTTTCTCCTTTGATATTCTCGATAACCTTCCTTTCCCCATCTTTGTAAAAGATATTACAAACGATTTCCGATACTATTACTGGAATAAAGAATCAGCCGCTCAATCCGGCATTAGCAGTGAAGAGGCCATCGGACATACTGATTATGAAATTTACGGAGAAGAAAGAGGTGAAAAATACCGGCATATCGACAAAGAACTCATACAAGCAGGCAAAGTATATCGCAAAGAAGAGAAATACACCACTCCCGATGGAATCACCCATGATACTATTGCCGTTAAATCTATTATTTCATGGGAAGGAGAAAAGAAATGGCTGTTGGCAACCCGGTGGGATATCACACAACTCAAGAATTATGAAAGAGAATTAGTTGCCGCCAAGGAAGAACTGGAAAAAGCATTGAAGAAGCAAAAACTAGCTCTAAAAAGTATCGACTTCGGCCTTATCTATATTGATAAAAATTACCGGGTACAATGGGAGGAAACAAGACAAATAGCCAGCCTGGTAAAAGGCAGACGATACATACCGGGAAAAATTTGCTATCAGACCAGTGCACTTCGTAATGAACCGTGTGGACAATGTGCTTTCAAGAAAGCTATCGAACAGGGCAAAATTATCCGGCATACCATCAGAGTAGACGATGTAGATTTTGAAGTGACCGCAACACCTGTATTCGGCGATGAAAAGGAAACTGAAATTATTGGAGGATTACTTCGTTTTGAAAACATCACTGAAAAATTAAAGATGGACAAAATGCTGCAGGAAGCAAAGGAAAAAGCCGAAGAATCCAATCGGCTCAAATCTGCCTTTCTCGCTAATATGAGCCATGAAATACGAACCCCGCTAAATGCGATTGTAGGATTCTCCGAAATGGTTTGCCAAACGGAGGAAGAGGAAGAGAGAAAAGAATTTGTAAAAATCATCTCCAGCAACAATATCTTATTATTGCAACTAATAGACGACATCCTCGATCTTTCTAAAATTGAAGCCGGTACTATGGAATTCACATTTGCACAGACTGATATCAACGAATTGATGGAAGGTATTTGCAGACAAATGCAAGAAAAGAATTCTTCCCCAGACATTCAAATCTTATTCACAGAGAAAGCAGATCAATGCATGATGTATACCGACCGCATACGTCTATCACAGGTTATCATCAACTTTACAAATAATGCTTTGAAATTCACCCCTAAAGGTTCTATCGAAATGGGATACCGGATTGAAGAAGCCAAAGATGAAATATACTTTTATGTAAAAGATACAGGTATCGGAATTCCTGCTGACAAGATAGATAAAGTGTTTGAACGCTTCGTCAAACTGAACTCCTTTATTAAAGGGACAGGACTCGGACTAGCCATCTGTCGTGTCATAGTAGAAAGACTGGGCGGGGTTATCGGAGTGGAATCTAAAGAAGGAGAAGGCTCTCGCTTCTGGTTCAGAATTCCAAGGTCAGAGAAAATTGAGAAATAATAAAAAGAAAAGAGGATATTGTGAAAAGTATGTTCCAATATCCTCTTTATCCTATATTTTTAATGTAAGAGTATACTTAAAGTGCAGTCTCTAATATCCTGCGGGCAACAGCACCCGTTACATTTCCATTCTCTCCATATTTAGCACCACGTTCATTGAATCGGCGTTCGATTTCCAGAATAGTATCCTGTCCGATGTTCTCTTCATGCAAACGTGTAGTCAGCCCAAGCGAACGAAAGAACTCTTCAGTATGACAAATCGCTTCATCAATCCATTCTTCTCGCGTACCGGAAGTAATTCCCCAGACTCTTTCACCATACTGCAAAAGTTTATCTCCTTTTTCTTCATGAAGCACCTGTAAAGTGGCAGGAAGAACAATGGCTAACGTATGACCATGTGTCAATCCGTGCAAAGCAGTAATTTCATGGCCAATCATGTGAGTTGCCCAGTCTTGCGACACTCCCATAGCAATAAATCCATTCAATGCCATTGTAGCCGAAAGCATAAAATCAGCCATCAGTTGATAATCATGCTGGTTTTCACGGATTTTCGGAGCTATTTCTACCAAAGTTTGTAAAATGCCTTCCGCCCAACGATCCATAATGCGGCTCTGCCCGGGAGTAGTCATATATTGCTCCATCACATGAACAAAGGTATCAGCCAAACCACAGGCCACCTGATGAGGAGGCAAGGTAAAAGTTACTTCCGGGTCAAGAATAGAGAAGATTGGATAGTTAGCATAAAAAGGATATTTCTCTTTTGTTTCACGACGGGAAATAACTGCCCCGTTATTCATCTCCGAACCGGTAGCGGGCAAAGTCAATACAGTGGCAAGAGGTACAGTATGAGTGACTGGACGTCCGGCAAGTACTAAATCCCAGGCATCACCATCATACAGGATTCCTGCGGAAATCAATTTCGTACCGTCAATAACGGAACCACCACCAACAGCCAGCAGATAATCTACTTTCTCTTCTTTTCCCAAAGCAATAGCTTTACGGAGAGTTTCAATGGCAGGATTGGGTTCGATTCCCCAGAATTCTACTGTAAAATGATTCTTCAATGCTTCCTTTACCTGATCGTACACTCCGTTTTTCTTCACGCTTCCACCGCCAAAAGTAATCATAATACGCTTGTCGGACGGTATTTCTTTAGCCAACCGAGCAATCATCCCTTTTCCCATTATCAGTTTCACGGGATTTTGAAAAATAAAATTTTCCATATCTTAGTCTATTGTTATTATTTTGGTTATTAGTCACTATCCTTGCAAAGATATATGATTTATCCGAACCCTGTCAGAATCAAGCGAAGAATTGTTGTGCCACGGAAGGAACCATAGCCGACAACCAGGGTTTCATATCCTCTGCTACCAATAACCAATACAATAATAATATAATGAAAATGGCAATAGCGATACCTACTAAAACTTTTCTCTGTTTCATAATTGTTTTTGTTTAAATATTCAATATTTATAAGAACAGTTCAGGTTGAAAATTGTTCTATATCAGAAAAATGAAGGCAAAAGAGAAAAAAAGTCATTTTTTGTTTGCTGTTTCAAACAAAGTGTCTATATTTGCCCTCATAAAATTACAAAAGACAATGAGAACAATGTTAGTAAATACATATTGGTGGTGGCACCCGTTACAACTCCGACAGTCGTAAGGGAGCAGTGCTCGTATGTATATACCTCATTAAAGATATAACAGATTTGAAAGAGCCCTGTCGCAACTTGCGGCAGGGCTCTTTTTATTTGCCCATTTTCGAACAGATTTAGATAATAACATAAAAAATAGATAGGATTATGAAAAGTTTTTTAGTTGACCAGGATGGCTATTACGGAGAATTCGGTGGTGCTTATGTACCGGAAATCCTCCACAAATGTGTTGAGGAACTGACGAACAAGTACCTCGAAGTGATTGAAAGCGAAGAGTTTAAAAAGGAATTTGAGCAATTATTACGCGACTACGTAGGACGTCCTTCCCCACTCTATCTGGCAAAACGCCTTTCCGAAAAGTATGGTTGCAAGTTGTATCTGAAACGGGAAGACCTGAATCATACCGGTGCACACAAAATCAACAACACCATCGGACAAATCTTGCTGGCACGCCGCATGGGAAAGAAACGCATCATCGCCGAAACCGGAGCCGGACAACATGGAGTAGCAACAGCTACCGTATGTGCGTTGATGGATATGGAATGTATCGTTTATATGGGAAAGACGGATGTAGAACGCCAACATATCAATGTGGAGAAAATGAAAATGCTGGGAGCTACCGTTATTCCCGTTACTTCCGGAAACATGACCTTGAAAGACGCAACCAACGAAGCGATCCGCGACTGGTGTTGCCATCCTGCCGACACTTATTATATTATCGGCTCTACCGTAGGCCCTCATCCTTATCCTGATATGGTGGCACGCCTGCAATCTGTTATCAGCGAAGAAATAAAAAAACAACTGCAAGAAAAAGAAGAAAGACAAAGAATATTAACTGAAGCTCAAAAAGAAGCTAATGATATAGTAAAAGAAGCAGAAACAAGAATTATTTCTATGATAGATGAGCACGAGATTACTAAAAAAGCATACGAACAAAAAGCACAAATTATAGAAACTGCAAATGAAATGTCAAGAGAAATATCACAAGGAACAAAGGAATATGCAGATAATGTACTAGGAAGTATTCAAGTTGCATTAGAAGATGCACTAAAAGTTATACAAAATAATAGAAAAGAATTAAAATAATTGGAAGTCAGAGGTCGGTACTTATTTTACTAATGAATACAGACATCTGGCTTTTTTGCATAGTAAGAAATAGGGTGAGTGATAAGTTTTACATGAAGTGTTAATGTGAGATAGAGAAAGTTTTCATTCACCTTTTGCAATAATAATAATTGGAGGGAATATAATGGCAAAAGCAAAAAGAGCAAAAACTACAAGAAAGACATCAGGTAGTAGAAATAATACAAGAACTAGAAAAAAGAAGAATAATATAGATAAAAATTTATTAGTAGTTATTATGATAATAGTAAGTTTATTACTAGCTGTTTTAATATATGCACAATCAGGTTGGATGGGAGAACATTTAAGCCCAATGCTTGGCGGAATAATGGGTTGGATAAAATATATAATACCAGTTGGAACATTATTTATTGCTATTAAAATAGCAACAGATGATAAAGAATATTTAAGCAAAAAAATGATAAATTATGTAATATTCTTAGTGTGTATTGCATCAGTAATGATAATTGTAGAAATAAATAAAGGAAACTTATCTATGGCAGTGCCTTCTTCTGCATTTTTAGAAGATGCATATGAATTAGGTAGAAACAATATTGCAGGTGGAGTTATAGGCGCGCTAATTGCTTTACCAGTATGCAAATTATTAGGAACAATTGGTGGAATTATTTTATTAGTAGGTATTGCCATAATAACATTAATAAACTTGTTCGAAATAAAACCAGCAGAGTTAATAGGTCTTTTCTTTGAAAGAATGAAAGAAAGAAGAGAATATGAAGATGATGAAGAAGACGAAGAAGAATATGAAGAAATAGAAGCCGAGGAAGACTTCGAAGAAGCGGATTTCGATGAAGAGGACTTTGAGGAAGACGACTTTGACGA
>OHIQ01000210.1_pt1 | contig 24242 bp, 23 predicted proteins | sample 1568401 | NCBI WGS metagenome assembly OHIQ01 (sample SAMEA3879522, study PRJEB24766) | human gut metagenome | biome: human-associated habitat; feature: feces | place: USA | collected 1985/1987 | reverse complement strand
TACTATAACAGCATAAGGAGATTTTTATGAACATACTAATATACCGTTATGGAAGTATTTGCGAGCCTGATATTATTGAAACATTCCAAAAACTTGGTTTTCAAGTCGATGAAGAAATATCTCTTATAAAAAATAAGAATCTTTCTGACAGCGACTGTATCTCAATTGTTTCCCAGCGGATTTTACTAAAACAGTATGCGTTTGTCTTTACAATCAATTTTTTCCCATGGCTTTCCCATTTGTGTAATTTAACGCACCTGCCTTATATAAGTTTAATCGTTGACAGTCCGGTTTTGGAATTATATGACGACGCTATTCAAAATCCCTTCAACCGAATATTTATATTTGACAAAGCTTCCTATTTAGAATTTTATGAAAAAAATCCAGACTGCATTTTTCATCTTCCATTGGCTGCTGCCGTCACACGTACAGATAAATTATTTGATACAACAGCACCTGACATAAAAAAGAAATATCAATCCGACATTTCTTTCATCGGATCTACCTATCAGGAAAAATGTGCTTTTAACCAAATTCAGCTTCCTGACTATGAATACGGATATTGTATGGGAATTATTGACGCTCAATTAAAAGTATACGGCTATAATTTTATTGAAGAACTGCTACCAGACGATTTTGTTCAAAAATTTATGAAATATGCACAGGATGTTGAAGTTGCTGATGACGAAATTCCCCTCTACCGTGCTATTGTTGCCCAGCATTTCTTAAGTGTTAAAGTCGGTGAGCAGGAACGGCTTCTCCTTTTAAAGCTTCTTTCCGAGCATTTTAATGTAAATATATACACCGGCAGTGATACATCCTCAATGCCACTTATTCATAACCGGGGATATGCCAGCTCCCTTATTGACATGCCGCTTATTTTTCATGAAAGCAAAATCAATATAAATATTACTGCAAAATCCATCCGTTCAGGTCTTTCTCTCCGCATTTTTGATGTATTGGGCTGTGGCGGCTTTTTGATTACAAATTTTCAATCGGAGCTTTGTAATTATTTTGAGATTGGAAAAGACCTCGTTACTTATGACACTCCACAAGATCTGGTGGATAAATGCAGCTATTATCTTACACATGAAGATGAGCGTTTAGAAATTGCCCATAACGGCTATGAAAAAGTAAAACAGTTCCATACATGGGAAATTCGTCTTGTTCAACTATTACAGCTCGCTTTTCCTGATATTATGCAATAATTTATTATGATTTTTATTATTAGCAACAGTTCCATTCTAAAAAGGTGTGGGTATCTCCATACCTTTTTATGGTACAAGATCAAAAAAAGAGCCAGCCGAAGCTGACTCCTTTTTTATAATAGTACTTACGATTACTGAAGTAATGAAAGAACGCCCTGATTTGCCTGATTTGCCTGTGCAAGCATAGACTGACCAGCCTGCTGTAAGATGTTGTTCTTTGAGTATGTAACCATCTCTTCAGCCATATCTGTATCTCTGATACGAGATTCAGCAGCCTGAGTATTCTCGCTGATGTTATCAAGGTTAGCTGTTGTATGCTCTAATCTGTTCTGGATAGCACCCAGTGTAGAACGCTGTGTAGATAATGCTGTGATAGATTTCTGAATATTAGTAATTGCTGTCTGAGCATCAGTGAATGTATTTACCTTTGTACCTGCAGCAATAGCATCAGATACTGTTGTCTTAACATCTGTGATACTAATACCGATTAATTCGTTTGCATTTGCACCTACCTGAATGTTCTTGTTTGTGAAACCACCATTCAGAATGTTCTGCTTATTGAACTGTGTTGTATCAGCTACACGGTTAATTTCTGTCTGAAGCTGTGCTACTTCTGACTGAAGAGCAGTTCTATCAACTGTCTGATTAGTATCATTAGATGCCTGAACTGCAAGTTCGCTCATTCTCTGAAGCATAGAATGTACTTCATTTAAAGCACCTTCAGCTGTCTGTACTAAAGAGATACCATCCTGAGCATTGTCAGATGCCTTATTAAGACCTCTGATCTGGTTTCTCATCTTTTCTGAGATTGAAAGACCAGCTGCATCATCTGCTGCACGGTTAATCTTATAACCTGATGATAACTTTTCTGTAGACTTCTGAAGTCCGTTTGTTGTGATACCTAACTGTCTGTTAGTGTTGGCTGCTGTCAAATTGTGCTGTACTACCATAATATTCTTCCTCCTTGAATATGTAGCGGCTTCCATGCCGCCATGATTATTTTTAGTAATCTTCTTGATTACTTACATTTATTATATCGGGTGTATTTTAGAATACTTTAGCCCGGATATAAACTTTTTTTATTTTTTTTGATCTAAAAAATGTGATTCATAATTGTTGAGTTTATTCGCATTCTTATAATAGGCATTTGCCTTACTGGTTGCGCGCTTTGCATTGCTTAATTCCTTGCGCATCTGTGCAAACCTTTTTTCAACCAGCTGTTTATTCCGAAGTTCCTGTGCCTGAATCTGTACTCCTAAATCTGTAACAGATGTAACCAGCTCTTTGAGTTTTACCAGTGCTTCCGAATATCTGCTTTTATGCTGCTGTAAATCTTCTTTCACACGATTAAACACAGAATTGAATCCTTCATCCAACCGCAGGATTTCTTCTACCAGTTCACCTTTTTCACTGATATTATGTTCAAAAGCCTCTTCATCAAATTCAGCTGCCGTTACAATTTGCTGCTGCTGTTCATTATAATTCACAATCTGTTTTAATAAGTCTTCTTTTTTTATCAGACTGTCAAGCATAATGTTTAAATAATTTCCTGTATCCATGTTTTTCCCCCATTTCTATGTAATGTATTTACAGTAAATGAGTTTAAACACTTTTACCTTTTTTCATAACCTCTTTCCATGTATCACGCATACCACGGATTTCATTTAATGCATGTTCCAGTATTTCTTTATCTTTATGTACATTCGCCTGCACCAGCAAATCATAAATATAACGGTATACATTATCAAAGTCTTCTGCAACTTTATATGAATGATTTAATGTTGCCTGTAATTCCTCAATAATAGCTTGTGCCTTTTTGATGTTATCATGTGTCTTCTGAATATTATTTTCTTCCAGTCCCATCATCGCAATGTTGCAGAACTTGATTGCCCCTTCGTAAAGGAGCAATGTCAGTTCTGCAGGGGATGCGGTGAGGACTTTATTGTTATTGTATTGTGCATATGCATTATTTACTGCCACGATTTTTCCTCCTGCATGCTGTATTTATCAGCCAAACAATCCAGAAATAGAAGATGCCTGTGAATTTAATGAAGCCAGTGCAGATTCCATTCTTGAGAACTTCTTATAATAATAATCTTCCCATGTTGAAATCTTTGTTTCCTGGTCTGAAATCTTCGTCTTATATTCTGAATACTGTATTGCCATCTCCTTGTCATTGTAAATAGACATATAACTGCTCATGCTGTTTGATGTTCCCAGCTTTTTGTTCAGTGTGCTATACAGGTTATTTGCCAGCTGTGAAAAGAATTTAATGACTGTATCCGAGTCATTGGCAATCGCCGCTTTTAATTTATCTTCATTTCCCTTTGATGTTGAATCGTCTTCATCGCCGTCAATGTGGTAAACACCTTTTTCATTCGTTCCGCTGGAGAAATAACTTCCTGTAGAAATACCGAATGTCGATAAATTGTAAGATTTACCATCAATTGTAATTCCCGCAAGCATTGTATTCTTCATGGATGAAATAACGCTGTCCAATGTACCGTCACGGCGAAGCAGTGAATCCTTAATCTTTGTTTCCCACTTTTCGACCTCATCATCAGACATGGACTCTTTTTCATCATCTGTCAATGGCTCATAGCCCTTTGCACTTTCCGCATTATAAGCAGTATCTAACGTCTTAATCAGTTCATTATACTCTGAGAGCATATCTTTAATCGTATCATAAATACCATCGACATCTGTATCTGTCGTAATCGTTACCGCTTCGTTGCCTGTCAGTGCAGTTGCCTGAATCGTTAAACCATTGATTGAGAAGTTGTTGGTCGTATTTTCAAATACTGCACCATTAAGTTCAATCTGCGCATTGCTTCCGGCAATACGGACTGCCGATGTTGTATCTGTTGATGACGAGGTGGACAGTCCGAGCAATTCTTTCTGAGAATCTGTAGCTGTACCTGCTGTATATGCATTGTAGGCTTCTACCATGCTCACAGCATACTCATACTGCGTGGTCGCTGCTGCCTGATAGCCTGTTGCCAGTGAATTGTTGCCTGTGATTGCATCACTGTAGCTTAACAGAATCTTTCCGTTGGTGCTGTCTACCTGTGCTGCATTGGTGCTGTCTACGCCCGCCTTTGTATAATACTCCGCAATGGATTTATTATTTGAGTCAATCGTTTCCTTATTTGAAGCTATTGATTTTGTCGCACTGGTAAGCATTGCATCAATATCACTTGTATATGTCACATTGCCATCAACATCTGTTGACGCTGTTCTCGTTAATACAAGTGTATCCTTACTTACAGTTTCAGATACTGTCTTAGCTGCCTCAAGCTCCAGTTTTTCATCCTCTGTAATCGTTCCGGCTGTTTTTTTTGCTTCTAACTTTGAGATGGCATCTGACAAGTTGCTCTTTGCCGCATCCACTGTTGTCGGATTATACTTTCCATCGCCATCATCATCTGTATAATTAGCATCTTTAATGAAATTCTCAATATACTGTTTTTGATACTCAAGCTTTTTATTCTTTTCTTCCAGTTCAGTATTCGATGTCTTTAACTTTTCAATTGCCGTATTGTACTGACTGATTGTGGCATCATAATTGCTTTTTGCTGTATCAGTAATATAAGTATTCTTATCCGTACCTGCAATGGTCTGATATTTTGCAATATCCTTTGCAACTGTATCGGCTGTAGTTGCCTGAAGCTTTAATGCTTCCAAAGCACTCTTACCGTTGCTGTTGGCAGCCGTCATTGAAAAATCGTTATCCGCACCGGACGACTTCGAGCTGATAAAGAACCGCTGATTATTCTCATCAAAGCTTGCCGTCAGTCCTGCATTTTTTAATTTAACAACAAACTGGCTGATTGTCATATCAGAAGACAAATCAATCGTTGATGTCTTTCCATCTGCTGTCACAGAAATGCTGGCGCCATCCGCAGCAGACCCCATGCCGTCCACTTCACTGAGTTTACTGCTGCCTGTCAGCTTCGTACTGCCGCTTCCACTAATCTTTCCACCTGTCAGATAACCGGTTGAAGCAAGCTTTGTCACCTTTAAACTCTGTGTGCCGCTGACCGCAGATGTAGAAGCGGATACGGTTGCATAAGATGAATTATTAATCGTTGCTTTCTTTAAATTATACGCACTTGTCAGCTTATTGCTTGCAAGCGTACCCGTGTAAAAGTTCGTAATCTTTGTATTGATACTCTTCCACTTATCCTGCTTCCAGGAAAGCTTTGTCTGTGCTTTTTCATAATCTTCTTTTTTAGTACGGTAACCCATGACCAGTGCGGATACTAAAGCTTCTGTATCCAGACCGGACTGCATACCTGATAAACGAATTGGCATATCATCTACCCCTTTCTAAAGTAAAGTACATCTGTACTTATATTCATTACATTTTTTCATCGACAAGAAGTCCTGCCAGTTCGCAGGCTTTTGTAAACATCTTGAGCATCTTTTCAGAAGGAATCTCTTTTAATACTTCTCCTGTTTCCTTGTCTTTAATCTTAATGGTGATCCGGTTCATCGGCTCATAAACACCGAATTCTGCAACTGTGTTGTTGTTTAACACTTTGCTGATGTCTTTGACATCTGCAAGGGTCGCTTTGCTTTCCTGACTTTCAGGAGATGCACTGTCCTGTCCCAACGAAAGCTGTACTGCCTGTGCCGCCTGTGATGAAGCATAATCTGCTGTCTGTGTGTTGCTGCCTGCCGCCTGTACATTTGCCATTACAGGTGCTGTCGCCTGCACACTCTGTGTTGCTGCAGATGCTTTGTTAATTGATTCTAATCCCACTTTTATCCACCTCCGTGTGATAACGTATACTTTGTTTTCTTGTTCCCCGGCGAATATCCTTTTTCGCTGTTTTTAAACTGCACTATAACCGCAGTTTATCTCATTTCTTATTAGTATTATCGGTTTTTTGGACCTGAATCTTTAGAATAACTTCTTTAATTTTTCCATATCTACAGACTGAGAAGCCTCTTTATTAGCTTCCTGTATCTGTGTAAAGACTTCTTTCCGGTAGATCGGAACGGACTTCGGTGCAGAAACACCGATTTTAATCTGGTCGCCCTTAATTTCAAGAATTTTCACTTCAATATTATCATTAATAATGATTGCTTCGTCTTTTTTCCGCGATAACGCCAGCATTTCTACTCACCCGCCTTTTCTTTTCTTTCTTTTAAAAGATTATAAACCGGAAATCGAACAACATAGTCTTCATTGGCTGCAACTGCCTGAACTGCTTTCATCGTCGCCGTATTAATAATAATCGGCGCTTTTAAATTACAGGTCATCTTTGTAAGATCAGACGGTACTGTCATTGTCACAAATATCATCAGATCATCACTTTTTACATTTTCTCCCAGCTTATAAACAAGTTCATCTTCAACATCCGGTGCATATTCATCCACAATATATTCCGGCTTAATAATCGGCAGTGCCAGTGCCTGCTCATCTAACGACTGCAGCCACATAATTGTTTTTTCTTTCTTATCTTCTGTTTCATATACAATTGCAAACCGGCTGCAGTCCTCAAACCCAATCAGCCCTTTTTCAAATGTAATCACTTTGGCATCATCAATTTCCACTGTGCCAAACCATTTTGTATTAATCTGCATATTTACTCCATTTCTGAGCGACTTGTTGCGAAGAGGCGATGAGAAATTCGCGTAGGCGATTTCTCATCTGCCATAATGGCTATTTGTTTTCGCTCAGAAACAAATAGCCGTGTGAAACATATGCTATCAAGCATATTTTTTGCATTTCTCCATTTTCTAATAAAGACTGCCTGCGCACATTCTCACAAGCAGTCTTTTATTTTGCTTTTATTTTTATCCTAAGAAATCTAACAATGTCTGCTGTACAACTTTACTTGCAGCCTGAAGAGATGCGTTGTATACCAGCTGGGCTGATGTATAGCTTACAACAACATCTTCCAGATCAATATCTTCATTGGCAGACTTGCTTTCTGTGACATTGGTAAACTGTTCTGTAAGTCTTCCCTGTGTCAGCTCCAGTCTTGTCAGTCTGTTACCGACATCTGCATTAGCAAGGGAAATTGTCTGCTTATAGCCCTGCATCTGTCCAATGCCGCTTTCAAACGCCTTGGTCATCTCATCTTCTGCCAGTGTTTTCTGCTTGTTCAGACCAGACAGCATGGAATTTAACTTTTTCTGTGAATCCGTATCGCTGTACTGGCTCTGCTTCATCATGCCTTCTACCTGTGAAATCTGGCTTTCTAAGTCGAGTACGTTCTGAACGGATGTCACAAGGTCATCAATATCTCTGCCAAGGTTAATATCGAATGCCTCATTGGCTTCGGTATTAATCTTGATTTTCTGTGCGTAGTTGATATTATATTCTACATCTTCCCTGACTTTATCATAAACAATTCCAGTCTTATTATCCACGCAGTCATAGTACATGGTTGGATTTAAATCATCCTTAATAAAGTTATCCTTCTGATACGTAAATGAAAAGCTGTCAGAGGTGTAGACCTGCTTATAAACATTTTCGCCCATCAGTACTTCGCCTGTTGTTGCATTAAAGGCAATTTCATTATCGCCCGGAATGTAGTTTTTATCCGTTGTATTGGTAAATGTCAGTGCAGTACCGGTAGAATCTGTAATGCTGTACTGTCCGTTGGCATCCGGATTGACCGTTGTTGTCGTTGTAATCGGGTTGCCGTCGGCATCAAGCTGCTTATTGCCATTTGCATCAAGCTGGTATGTTGTAACGGTTGCTGTGCCGTCTGCGGCAAAGCTGATATCTGTATTGTTATAGCTTAAGCTATATCCGGTGTTTTTCACATCTGAATAGCCAAGGCGCAGTCTGTAGACACTTTCCACATTTGGCATCACAGCATTTCCGTCGGCATCATAGGATACGTTTAAATTTAAAATATCTGCATTGCTATACGCATTGGTATAGACGGTCTTGCTTGAAATATCATCTCTGCCAAACTTCTGTGTAATTGTATAATCTGCTTCAGCTGCCAGTGCATCGGACTGATAGGTGAGTGTCGTATCCGTCTTATAACCGGTAAATACGTAACGTCCGGCGTAATCTACATTTCCTTCATCGTAGAAAGTCTTTTTTAAAGCCTTTAAGCTTTCTGCAATCGTATTTCTCTGTTCTGATGCATAAGAATCGGATGAACCCTGATTGCAGTATTCATACAGCTTATTAATAACAGATTCGCCCTGTGTCAGCGCGCCCTGTGTTGTTGAAAGCCACTGCTGTGCATCTGGGATATTTTTCTTTAAATACTGTGTTACTTCATTTAAGCTGGCACGAAGACGTAACGCACGAATGGCAATAATCGGGTCTTCTGACGGCTTATTAATCTTTTTTTGTGTAGACAGCTGGGTATCCAGTGTATTAACCTGTTTTTTATTCACCTGGATATTTGCCATACTGCTGTTAATCATCATCTGATTTGTAATTCTCATATCTTCTCCAATCCGGAATCAATCCTGCAATTCATCAAATTATAAGCCTGTTCCATTAATCAGTTTGTCATAAATTTCATTCATGACAGACATCATCTTTGAATTTAAGTTATATGCCTGCTGGAATTTCATCATATCCATCGCTTCTTCATCGGTATCAACACCCATGATTGATAAGCGCTGATTCTGAATTGTTGTGCGCAGGTTGTTGTAATTATCTAACATATTCGTTGCATTGCTTGAATCAATGGACATATCACTGACCATACTTTCAAGGAAGTAAGCGCCTGTACCACCGTCAAAAATCTTTTCGCTCTGAAGCTTTCTTAACTGTTCCATAATATCCGCTTCTGCCTGTCCGGTTGCCGCAGAACTTCTTGTTGCAAGCTTATCGGCATCTTTAACCAGTTCTGGGTTGACTGTAATGTTTAAAGCCGTCATCGTATCTGTGTTTGTCTGTGTTACAAACAATGAAATGCCGTGCTGTGTTCCGTCTGATGTCAGACCACTCTTTAAAACGTTATTAACCGATTCCGACAATGTGGAAATGAACTGGTTTAACTGGGACTGGTAATACGGAATCCCCTTAAAATCTGTATTCTGTTCATTTCTTAATACAGATTCCAATACTTTGTTACCGTCTGAATCCAGAATGTAATCGCCGTTCTCATCTACTTTGTACTGTTCAAACTCACCATTACAGCCGTCACGGATATCTACCAGTGCCTTCATCTGTCCGCCAAGAGACGGGCTGTAAAGATTGAAGTTTTGTCCGCTCTCCCACTTTACATCATATAAAGCGGCAGCATCGGAAGCATTTCTCTTATCTGCTCTGGCTTCTGTATAAAGCTTATTGTAATCGTATCCTGCAACCAGTGTCTGTCCGTTAATGGATACCCTGAAATCTGTCAGACCGTTTCCGATGTCTTCTTCATTGATGCTGACATTGACAATCTGTGCCAGATCATCAATCAGCGCATTTCTCTTATCTCTTAAATCATTTGCATCGCCGTAGTTGGCTTCAATCTGATTAATCTGTCTGTTTAAAGAAGCGATGTTTTGTGCATAGGAATTAATCTGCTCTACCGCATCCTTGATTTCGTTATTTGCATCTTCCTGAATCTTTCTAAGATTCGTAGACAATGTATTAAAATACTGCGCCATGCTCGCTGCATTGTTAATCAGCTGATTCTTTGTCGAAGCCTCGCCCGGTGCTTTAATAACTTCTTCTACCGATGTAAAGAACTTCTGATATTCCTTACAGTAACCGTTCAGATTCCATTCATCAAAGAAATCTTCAATCTGATCCATATAATTTTCTTTTGCTTCATATTCACCATAATTTGCCTGATTGTTACGGTATTTTTCATCGTAATAGCTGTCACGCAGCTGGCTGACACCTGTTACTTTAACACCGGCACCGAGCATACCGTAGGTCGAGAACGTACGTAATGCCTGTGCAGCTTCTGTGGATGCCTGCTGTTTTGAATATCCCTTTGTATTAATATTGGATACGTTATGTCCCGTAACATTCAGCGATGTGGATGCTGCCTGCAGACCGCTGTATGATATTGTTAATCCAAAAAATGTTGATGCCATATTTTCCTCATTTCCGGGCGGTTTTATTACCGGGCAGCATCCGCTGCCATGGTCATCTGCTTTCGCCCCGGTGCAGATAACTGTTTAAACTTCATTTTATGCATTTCCAAGTGAAACGATTAAGCTTTCTAACATATCGCTGACAACATTAATATACCGTGATGCTGCATTGTATGCCTGCTGGAACTTAATCATCTTTTCAAGTTCTTCATCAGAAGATACACCCTGCAACTGTAAACGCTGATTATCATATCCGTTTACCATGGTTTCCTGATTGCCCACGTAATTGTCAAGCACACGACCCATCGTTGCGTATTCACTGATGAAATTTGTATAATATGTATTAAAATCTGACTTTGCATAGACCTCAGGATTTAAAGAAGCAAATTTGTTCTCCCACATATCCACCAGTTCCTGTGCTTTATCAAAATCTTCTTTTCCCTGTTTCGTCGTCAGTGCAATCTTACCGACATTCTGTGCAACTTCCTTGTTCATCTCAAGGCTGCCGATCGTATAGTAAGACTGGTTGCCCTTCACATCCAGATTGTTTCTGACATAAATCGTACCACCGTTCGCATCGGTTGTCACGATATAACGCTTGGTATTGGTACGGGAAATCAATTCCTCACCGATGGTCTTATCATCGTCCATACCATAATCTGTCTTATCCATGTCCAAAACAGAATATACATAAGAATCTACCTGTTCTTTCTGTGTCAGTGTTTCATCTGTAAAAAGGGCTTCCTCCGATGTGTAACTGTATGTTCCGTCACCATTGTCCGTTCCCTGTACTGCCTGTCCGTGTCTTGTATACAGAACTGCATTGGATGATGCTTTATATGTATACTTCGCTGCGGCAATTTCATTGCCTTCACTGTCTGTCAGCGGTGCATCCAGCGTAATTTCTTTTTCAGGACATAAAACATCATTGATGGACTCCACAATCCCGTTTACCAGCTTATCCAGCCCTGCCATCGCACTTAAAATAGCAGACGGTTCAATGTATGTATTGTAATAATCCTGCTTTTCCTGATATGCGGCATTGGCTGCATCGTATGCTGCCTGTCCTTCTGCCGTTGTCAGGTCATAATCACTCTCATCCGGCTTTACCGGTACATCGGAAGCCTTGACATTGACACTTCCCCGCGCAATAATTGCACCTTTTAATGAACCCATATCATTTTTACTGCCATTTGAAATCGGCTGTGTAATGTCAAATACATCCTTTTCAAAGGAAGGCCAGGTTGGAATCAGCAGCGAATTACTGTCCATGGTTCTTGTGGACATCTCTGTCACATTATTCTCATTGACAAACGGAATGCCTTCGCATGTGACGATGACACGTCCGTTTGCTTCTTCATAATAAGACATCTTAATATATCCACTGAGTTCATCGAGTGCATTATCACGCTGGTCACGTAAATCGTTGGCATATTCGCCCGAACCGGATTCAATTCCCTGAATCTGCTTGTTTAATGCAAAAATGGTCTGCCCCAGTTCATTAATCCGGTTTACGGAATTCTGTACTTCGGTATTCAGCGTTGTCTGATAGTCTTTTAAACTCTCATAGATTTTATTGGATCTGTTTACAAATGCTGATGTATACTGAATTAAAGAGGATCGTGCAACGGTGCTTTCAGGATTCTTGCTTAATTCATTCACTGCGGAATATAAATTTTTCAAGCAGTCCTGATAGGTAACACCCTGCATTTCACCAAAAAGATCTTCTACTTCTTCTACGGCTTTTAAGTTGCTTTCATAGTAACCCAGTCTGCCGTTCTCTGTCCGATACGCTCTGTCGATAAACGTATCGCGGATTCTGCGGATTTCACTGACGGAAACACCGAGTCCGTATTTATCAATTGTATTACTTCTCGTACCAACAGTCAGATACGTCATATCTTCAAACGTAATCTGCTGTCTTGTATACCCCTCTGTATTAATGTTGGCGAGGTTATGTGCTGTTGTATTTAAAGCTGTCTGCGCGCTGTGCAGGCCGGAAACGCCAATATACAGACTTCCCATTCCGTTTGCCATTGTTTCTCCATTTCTGCCCTCATCTGCTTATCCTTAAGCCGGCCGTCCTCCCCTCCGTGGGAAAACCTGTATAAAGTATAAAATTAAATATTACTGTCTTGCATCAAAGCCGCTGACGGTCTGGATTCTCTCCTCGTCATAAGCGTTTTTACTGTAGTTTCCTGTCTGTGGTGTAAGCACTGCATTTTTTGCAATGTTAAGTTCAAACTCAACCATATCCAGTGATTCTTTTGTCAGTAATTTATTATTCTCGTTGATTTTCATCAACTCATTTAATGTCTGTTTAAGCTGTGCATTAACTGCCTCAAGTGCATCATGCTCTTTAGGCTGCTTCTTTAGCACTTCTAAAATATCTTCTAATTTAATGTCTGTTCTTCTTAAATTGAGTACATTGCAGATATCATCTACATTTTCCATACGCTGCTGTTCCAGTTTATTAATGGCATCAATCTGAGCCTGTTCCTGAACCAGAATATCCTGTAACCGCTCAATATCCGCACCGACAATTGCCTTTGTCTTGTTATTGGATAACTCCAGCAGTTTTTTATACTCTGCATCTTCCTGTCCAAGTACATCAATAAGTGTATCAATTAAACTTGCCATGAAAGAATCTCCTTAAAATGTTAATGTTGCAATATTCTCAAGCATCTTACCGGCAACTTCCTGCGCACTCACACGATATGTTCCTGCCTCCATTGCCGCTTTTATCTGTGCAACCTTGTCTTCTCTTACTTCCGATGTCCGGCTTACTGCCTCTTTTGCTGTCTGATAATCCTTTGCTGTTCTTGAAATTTCCAGTTTATCACTATATGAAGCAGTACTGCCTCCCTTCTTTGCAGAAGAAGCTGCCCCACTCTGATAAATCCGGTTCACAGCACTGTATGCCTCTACACGCATTGCTGACCGCCTCTCTTTCCGTTTAAACTCTTTTCCTATTCTCATTAAAATGGTTTCAGAAATATTATCGGTACTTTCGGCATATTCCTTAACCTGTTTTTACAATTTTTAAATACAAAAAAAGAAAGAATCGCCCGGAATTCTGTATATATCCTGAGTAATTCTTTCTTTATGCTCTGTAATATAGAATCTGTTATTTATCAAGGAATCTCATTCTTGCATTGTCACGATCCCTGCCTGCCCTTGGTGCCGGTGCCGGTGCCTTATACAGATTATCCAGCTTGTTTGCCATCGTCCCTTTACACTTATCACAGTAACGCCCTGTCTTAATCGTTGCACCACAGCACTCACACTGCAGCCCGATCGGTGAATCATCCGTAAAGCAGAGACGTTCTTCACGCACCCACTGTTCAATCTGCTTGGTGCTGACTTCAAATTTATCTGAAATCTCCGAAATGCTTGCAACTTTGTTGTCGCGGATATATTCCTTAATTTCCATAAACTTGTCTTCCAGCTGTTTAATGCAGCTCGGGCATAAATTACGGTAACTGCCGCCTATATAATTATATAATTTCCCACATTGTCTGCAATTTCTAACATCCATAACCAATTCTCCCCTTCTGCCGTTCCCGGCATTTTCTTAAAATCCTTTCCCCGCACACAAACATAAAAAATATACTTTCTGTGCGCCCTTTTGATATAAAATTTTTGCGCAGCTGTCTATCGTTGCTCCTGTTGTATAAATATCATCAACAAGTAAAATTTTTTTATATTTTACTACATTTTCTTTTACAAGGAAAGCCCTTTCTACATTTTTTCTTCTTTCCTCATCATTTAATTCTTTCATTGGAGTTGTTTTTCTGGTACGGACCAGGATTTCCGAAGCACAGATCAGATTCAGATTTTTAGAAAGCTCGCGCGCAATCAGTTCTGCCTGATTGTATCCGCGTTTTCTTTGTTTGGCTGCATACATCGGTACGGGAAGCACAAGATCAATATCCCATTTTCCAATGAGTGCACCGCACTGCTGCGCCGCCTGCCTGCCGTAAAATGCCGCATATTCTCTTTTATCATGATACTTAAATTGGTAAATGGACTGTTTAATGCCGTCCGTATAGGCAAAGACCGCCACACCGCGTTCATAAAAATGGCGTTTCACCGTACAGTCATAGCAAAACTGCTGCGTATCCGTCTTTTTTAACGGTTTGCCGCACTTCATGCAGCGCGGTTCGCCGATATATTCAAGTCTGTTGTCACAATCCGGACAGATTTGTCTTCGTCTGCCCTTTTCAAACCCCAGAACCCCGCCGCAGACCGGACACGCCGGCGGAAACACTATATCCGTCAGTTCTTTGATGCCGGTCTGTGCAAACTGCTGTATATATTCTTTTAAGTTCTGCGTGTTATTCCGCTTGTTTTTTCCCTGTTTCATTTTCCCCTCTATTTCACAAACGTTCAAATTCTAAATGATGCACAAACTGAATTCATTTCTGAGGAATCTTTGATTTAAAGATTATCCATTTCCTGAATCCGCAGGTCCAGTGAAGAATATCGTTTCTGCTCCGATTCATTTCCCGCCATTTCATGAAAGCAGTCTTCCAGTCCTACCATGCAGACACAGGTTCTCGCCCTTGTCACTGCCGTGTATAAGAGATTGCGGTTCATCAGCATACGCGGTCCCGGAAACATCGGAATCAGCACCGCCGGATATTCACTGCCCTGCGATTTGTGAATTGTAATCGCATATGCCAGCTCCAGTTCATCCAACTGTGTAAAATCATAGTATACAAAACGGTCGTCTTCAAACCGCACCAGCATCTGTTCCGAAAAGAAGTTGATGTCTTCTATCACACCGGTATCTCCGTTAAAAATGCCGTTGCCGCGATCATAGGTAACGCCGTAGCGGCTTTTGCGCTCCCATTCCAGCTGATAGTTATTTTTTATCTGCATGACCTTATCGCCCACGCGGTAAATGGTATCCCCGACTTCTTTTTCCATTTTGTCTGCGGACGGCGGATTTAAGTACTGCTGCATAATCCGGTTTAACCGCTGTGCGCCGACTGCGGATTTTCTCGTCGGTGTCAGTATCTGTATGTCTTTGCGGTCCGCGTGGACATAATCCGGCAGTTTTTCTTTAATCAGTGTACACATCGCCGCAATAATGGCATCGGGGCTGTTCCGTCTGACAAATAAAAAGTCTTTACTGTATTTATTAAGTGTTACCGGTTCGCCTTTATTAATCTTATGCGCGTTCATGATGATTTCACTCTCTGCCGCCTGTCTGAAAATCTTTTCCAGCTTCACGACTTCAAAGCAGCCCGAATGGATAATATCCTTTAACACATTTCCCGGTCCAACACTCGGTAACTGGTCCACATCGCCCACAAGAATCAGACGTGTTCCGACAGCTATTGCCTTTAGCAGTGAGTTCATAATAGATACGTCCACCATGGACATTTCATCTACAATAATGACATCTGTTTCCAGCGGATTGTCTTCATTTCTTTCAAAATGCATGCCTGTGTTCTGTGAATCGGATGCACTGCCGCAGATTTCAAGCAGTCTGTGAATTGTCTGCGCTTCATATCCGCTTGTTTCTGCCATCCGCTTTGCCGCACGGCCCGTCGGCGCTGCCAGACGGATTTCCAGACCTTCCATTTCAAAATATTTAATAATGGTATTAATAGTTGTTGTCTTTCCCGTTCCCGGTCCGCCCGTAATAACCATCAATCCATTTAAAACAGCCTTATGAACCGCCTGTTTCTGGATATCATCAAGAATTATGTCGTTTTTTTCTTCGATTTGCGCGATTCTCTGACCAATTTCCGCTTCATCCTGCGAATACGGGATATTCAGTTTGATCAAATGCTTGGCAATAGAAGCCTCCATATAATAATACATCGAAGCATAAATGCACTTTTCGCCAGACGCATTTTCACGGACAACAATTTTTTTATCAATTGCCATATCCATGATATGGCGCTCCATATCACGAATATCTATTAACAACAGTGCTGTGACCCCCTGCTCTAATTCTGTCCACGGCAGATAGATGTGTCCCTGTCCTGCCGCCTGTGTCAGCACATACAAAATCCCACTGCGGATTCTGAAATCCGAATCTACTTTAATGCCAGCCTTTGCCGCAATTTCATCGGCCGTTTTAAATCCGATGCCGTCAATATCGTCTGCAAGTCTGTAAGGATTCTGCTTAATAATTGTATATATTTCCTGTCCGTATCTGGAATAAATTTTACCCGCAATTCCCATGCTGATGCCATAGTCCTGTAAAAACATCATGGCTTTACGCATGTCGCGTTTATCGACAAGCTGAGCTGCGATATCCATCGCTTTTGTAAGACTGATGCCTTTAATCTCCGCAAGACGTTCCGGTTCTTCTTCCATAATGCGGAAGGTGTCATCCCCGAACTCTTTTACAATCCTCTCAGCCATTTTTTCACCAATGCCTTTGATAGCACCGGATGCAAGATAACGTCTGACCGACTTGGTGTCGTCCGGCGCTTTGAATTCATAAGATTTAATAGAAAACTGCATATCATAGGACGGATGTTTGACAAATCCTCCATTTGCAGCAATAAATTCACCTGCGTTGATGTAACTGAATACACCAACGCAGGTAATCTCTTCACCTTTATAAACCACGTTGAAAACGGTATAGCCGTTGTCTTCATTGCGGTATATGATATTTTCTACAAAGCCTTCAATATATTCTGCTTCGTAATCTAAATTACTCCTCAATTCCGTAATTCCTCTTCATCTGATTATAAAGGGTCTGTGCCAGTCCCAGTCCGCTGCCGTTTTCTGTACTGCACAGTGCTTCAGACAGCTTTGACACCATCTGGTCACCAAAATAGCTGGACATGGTACTCATTCCGGAATCACTGCTGTCAGAAGACAGTCCAAAAATAGAAGCATAGCTGTTATCATCATCACTGCTGTCTACTTTTGCCATTTTAAGCATGGATTTTACCATCTGTTCTGCAAAATATTCTTCAAAATCCTTGCAGACTTCCATGAGTTCATCGCTGGAAGATGTAGATAAATCCTTATTATTTAATGTGCTTTCAAGCGCACTTGTTGTTGAATTGGTATAGGTACCGTTTAAATATGACGAATTTAATCCGCTGATTGTATCGCTCATATGTACACCTTTCCTCCCCGGCATTAAACTGCCGCACCGCTGCTTTTACTTATCGCTTCAGATTGTTTGCCTGCTCCATCATCGTATCGGATGTGGTAATTGCCTTTGAGCATAATTCATAGGCTCTCTGCGCTGTAATCAGATTTACCATTTCTGTTGCTACATTGACATTAGAAGCTTCCAGATATCCCTGCTTTAAAGTACTCTTTTTGCCTACCTCATCGATATCTTCATTTAATGCAATACCGGATGCTTCCGTTTCCATTAAAAGAGAATCTCCTGTCTTATCAAGACCTGCCGGATTGGCAAACTGGAATAATCCAATCTTTAAACCGATTGCCGTCGGATTGTTGTTATTTTCTTCACTTGGATATAATAAATTACCGTCGCCGTCTACTGTAATCTTTGTCGGGTCATATTCCGGTCCCAGCACCAGTTCATTACCGTCTGAGCTTAATACCGGAAGACCTTCTGATGTACAAAGCATATAGCCTTCTGTTGCAATTGAGAATCCAAAGTTACCGTTTCTTGTGTAATAAGTCTGTCCATCTTCACCGACTACACCGAAAAAGCCGTTTCCTACGATTGCAAAATCCGTGTCACTGTCTGTTTTGTTGACAGAACCCTGTACATACTGTGATGTTACAGCAGATACTCTTGAACCCAAACCAACCTGTGCATTAACCGGCTTTGTTTCACCGTTTGCAGATGTGGTCTTTGCCTGTAACTGCTGATATAAAAGGGATTTAAAATGTGTTGTTTCCATCTTGTATCCTGTTGTATTTACATTTGCAAGATTATTGGAAATCGTATCTACATTTGTCTGCTGTGACGTCATGCCTGCTGCTGCCGTCCATAATGATCTTACCATATTCTTCTCCATTCCGTAATCAATACCGGTGATTTTACCGGCAGCTTACTACCATAATATTAATGTCTTTTAACCCGGACCTTATTATAATTCTGACATTGTCACCATTTTGCCAAGCATTTCATCAATTGCCTGGATGACTTTCTGTCCGCTTTCATACTCTCTTGCAACCGCAATCATGTCCACCATTTCTGATACGACATTAATATTAGAAGCTTCTAAGTAGCCCTGCTGTACGGTTGCCGTACAATCCTGTTCGGTTGCACCATCCACCGCACGGTACAGATTTTCACCGTATTCTTCCAGATAGTTATAATCTTCAAAATCAACCAAGGCAAATGTATCTACATACTGTCCGTCTGCAAAAATATTTCCCTGTGAATCAACAGATAATTCATTCAAATCTGTCGGAAGCTGGATTCTTCCGCCTTCACCTAAAATATAATCGCCGTCTTTTGTCACAAGATAGCCTTCTGAATTCATCTGAAATGCGCCATCTCTGGAATACATTGTGCTTGTTACACCGTTCTTATTGGTGAACTCTACCGAGAAAAAGCCCTGTCCTGCCAGTGCAAAATCATAGGTGTTGTTCGTTGCCTGTAACGAACCCTGCTCCCAGTTTCTGTATGTTTCCCCAATCTTTGCACCCAGACTGACTGAACCGATATTCTGGTTTAAATGTCCGACTGTTGCATCTTTAATCTTGATGGCATACATGGAATCAAATGCCTGTGTTGTACAGCCCTCTGCTTTAAAACCTGTCGTTGTTGCATTTGCAAGGTTGTTGGAAATCACATCCAGTCTTTTCTGGGAATTCACCATTCCTGTGTACCCTGTGTAAAGCCCCTTTACCATTTCTTTCCTCCTCCGCTCACTTCTTATTTTGCTGATAATTATTTATCATCTCTGTATCCTGCAAGGAATTCAATAAACTTACCGGTTCCGATTGCAACTGCTGTCATCGGGTCTTCGGCTGTCATTGTATGGATTCCTGTCTTTGATTCAATCAGTTCTTCAAGTCCCTGCAGCAGGCTTCCGCCGCCTGTCAGGACAATTCCTCTGTCTGCAATATCGGAAGCTAATTCCGGTGGTGTCTTTTCCAGTACACTGTGTACGGCTTCAACAATCTGGGATGTTGCTTCTTTTAATGCTTCCTGTGTTTCTTCTGACGTTACCTCAACTGTCTTTGGAAGACCTGTTACAAGGTTTCGTCCTCTTACGTTCATTGTTGCAATCTCGGTTCTCGGATAAGCTGAACCGACTTTTATCTTAATATCTTCCGCAGTTCTTTCACCAATCAGAAGATTGTGTTTCTTTCTCATATATCGGACGATTGCTTCATCAAAATCATCACCTGCAATCTTAATGGAGGTGCTGACTACTGTACCGCCTAAAGAAATAACAGCGATATCTGTTGTACCACCACCGATATCAACAATCATGTTACCGCAAGGTCTTGAAATATCAATCCCTGCACCGATGGCAGCTGCAATCGGTTCTTCAATGATTGCTACTTCTCTTGCGCCAGCCTGAAGCGTTGCATCTTCTACTGCTTTCTTTTCTACTTCTGTAACACCTGACGGTACACAGACACTGATTCTTGGCTTCTTTAACATTCTCTTGCCGATTGCCTTTTGGATGAAGTACTTTAACATTTTTTCAGTTACTCTGTAATCAGAAATAACACCCTGTCTTAACGGTCTGACCGCTACAATATTGCCCGGTGTTCTTCCTAACATCAGACGTGCTTCTTCGCCGATTGCCTTAATCTTGTTGGTATCTCTGTCAAATGCTACTACGGACGGTTCTTTTAAAACAACGCCTTTTCCTTTTATATAAACCAGAATACTGGCTGTACCCAAATCTACTCCGATATCGGTTGATAACATATGAATCCCCTTTCCGATGTTCTTCATTCTATCTATGTTCGTTTTTCTTATTTTCTTCATTTCTATATATATGTAGACAGTATAACGCAGTCTAAACATACATCGTAGAATACCATTATATACAACATTTTCAAAATTTAAAAGGGGTTCATCAAAATTTTTTCAAAAAATCTTTAAACCTCTTTTTTCCGGTTAAATACAATATCAAAAATTTCATTGAATCGCACTTCAAAATTATGAAACTCTTTTACTTTTCCATATCCGTTTGCTGCAATCTGTCTTCGTTCTGCATCATGTACCAGATAGTAATTGCACTTATCCATCAGGTCATCATGAGATTCATACAACACCAAATCCTCACCCGGTACAAAATGCCTGTAAAAATCCGCCTGATAATTCGACATTAAAAATCCCCCTGCACCCATAATATCCATTGCGCGCAGTGGAATTCCTGTTTTAATACTTCGCAATGTGATATTCAGATTAATGTCGGAGCATTTAAAAACGTATGGCATCATATCATAATAATCAACGCTCCCCATATTAATCACGTTCGGTAATTCAGGTGTCGGATTTTTAGTATATAGCTTTACTTGATATATTTCAGAAAGTCTTTTTAATATCTGCGTTCTTTCTATATTTGCCATTTTTTTGCATAGAATACCGTCTGCAAGTACATCCTCTAAATCAATCAACAAATTTTCTGTAGGTTCCAGCTCTTTTAGATTCAGTTTTTTTGTTATCTCTGGTAGAAAATTATAACCATATACTTTAATTTGTGCATTCATAGCCGCATCTAAATATCCTCTTGTATAAGATGTCATTGCTATATTATCATATTTACGCTGTCCTTGTCTTTCATTATACATGCTCCCCAAAAAAGATATCTGAGATGAAAGCAGCTGAATGAGTTCTTTTACATCTTTATTGTCCCTATATTTAAACACTTCGTTCATCCTCTCCAACCTCACCATATTGACCGGCAACGGCATATAGTAAATATGTGAAGCTCCCATATTTATCAGCTGTTCACACAATTGTTCATCAAATATAAAGCAATAATTACATTTATTATAAATGGACTTCGTAAATAAACGATACATCGGACTGTCATATACAAAGGAAATGTATGGTATATTATATTTCACCATGCAATCTGAAATAATACTGCTGTAATTAAATGTAAACACACAGTCATAATGTTCAATTTCCAGCTCTCTATCAAGCAGAACACAAAAATCTTCATCTGATAGTTCTACGATAACATTTGCTTCTATACATTTATAGGAATGTCCCATTCTTGTCAGACATTCCTCTAAGTCTTTTATCAAAAAGCTCTGATAATAAACAATTAATATATTCATTTGTACTCTCCCACACTATTTTTTCCTATTAAAATACTCTTTAAATTCGTCCAGCGCTTCGCCAAACTTATTAGACGTTGCGGACGGGAAGCTGTTTAACATGGAATTTTTGAATTTGCCGACCTTTTCCTTTGCCGCATCCAGTTCCAGTCTTAAGCGTTCCGCACGCGCTTCCTGCATACTGAAAAATTCACGGCTTCTTTCATTATTCTTATCCGTAAATACTTCTTTTGCATCGTTTAAACGCTCTGTCAGTTCTGACAGTTCATTTTTAATTCTTGTTTCATACGTGAGCAGCTTCTGGAAATCCAGCGCCTTTTTAAACGCATCAACCGTATCCACGGATGCCACCGCAATGATAAAAAATAATCCAACTCTTAATATATTTGCCGGAACGGAAGCCACCAGTGCCGCAACCGGAATATGCACAAAACAGACCAGCAATACCGTCAGCACGCCCCAGAATAAGGATGAGGTCAGACAGATATAGCCGTGAATCTGAAACTTTTTATTGCTGTAATCCCAGTAGCGCATGTTAAACATCATTTCCATCAGTACCCCTGTGACATATTCCAGCGCCGTTGCACCGATTGTACCACAGATGTATACTAAAACATAATTATCCTTTGCCCAAAGTGTTGATAACAGCATGATTACCGCTCCCGAACCGTACAGTGGCAGCATCGGACCTTTTAAAAAGCCTCTGTTTGTCAGTTTGCGCTTGTTAAAGGATACAATGGCGGATTCAATGCACCACCCTAAAAAGCTGTAAATAAAAAAGAATGCAATCCACTCTGTAATACTATAATTTTCAATCATACAATTCCTCATTTCTTCATTTTTAAATGCATTTCTATCAAATTTATACAGGATACGGCGAGGCCTACTCCGTAAATACAGTTTCACATCTGCCCTGCGGCAGCTTACTTTTTCTTAAAAAACAGACTTTATTTAAAAACAGTATAAGCCGACAATGGATGGTTTGTCCATAGCCGGCTTATATCTTCCCTCTGGCTTTCTTTATTCTTCCAGAATTTCCCGTTGTTTATTCCTGGATTTCAGGATATTTTACAAATACATTTTTAATGCATCTACACGGTCAAGTTTTTCCCATGGCAGATTCAGGTCGTTGCGGCCGAAATGTCCGTAGCTTGCTGTCTGCTTGTAGATCGGTCTTCTTAAATCAAGCATCTTGATAATACCTGACGGTCTTAAATCGAAGTTTTCACGGATGATTTCTACAATCTTATCTTCGCTTAACTTCCCTGTTCCGAATGTTTCCACGCGGATAGATGTCGGCAGTGCAACACCGATCGCATAAGATAACTGGATTTCACATCTGTCTGCAATACCTGCGGCAACGAGGTTCTTTGCTACATATCTTGCGGCATATGCTGCGGAACGGTCTACCTTTGTGCAGTCCTTACCTGAAAATGCACCGCCGCCGTGTCTTGCAACACCACCGTAAGTATCAACGATAATCTTACGACCTGTCAGACCGCTGTCACCGTTTGGTCCGCCGATTACGAATCTTCCTGTCGGATTTACAAAGAATTTGGTATCTGCATCTACCATCTCTGCCGGAAGAACCTCATCGAAGACATATTTTTTGATATCTTCGTGGATCTGTTCCTGTGTTACATCCGGATCGTGCTGTGTGGACAGTACGACTGCATCCAGACGGTATGCTTTTCCGTTATCATCGTATTCTACAGTTACCTGAGATTTTCCGTCCGGTCTCAGATAAGCCAGTGTGCCGTCTTTTCTTACCTTCGTCAGCTGTCTGGTCAGTTTGTGTGCCAGAGAGATGGCCAGCGGCATATATTCTTCTGTCTCGTTTGTCGCATAACCGAACATCATGCCCTGGTCACCTGCGCCGATCGCTTCCAGCTCCTCGTCGGACATCTGGTTTTCCTTTGCTTCCAGCGCCTTGTCAACGCCCATCGCGATGTCGGAGGACTGCTCGTCGATCGAAACCATAACCGCGCAGGTATTGCCGTCAAAGCCGTACTCGGACTTGTCGTAGCCGATTTCCTTTACGGTGTCGCGCACGATTTTCGGGATGTCCACATACGCGTTGGTCGTGATCTCGCCTGTCACAAGCACAAAGCCGGTGCAGCTTGCCGTCTCGCATGCCACGCGGCTCATCGGATCCTTTGCCATCAGCGCATCCAGGATCGCGTCGGAAATAGCGTCGCACATTTTGTCGGGATGCCCTTCCGTTACAGATTCAGAAGTAAATAAACGTTTGTCCATCTGTTCCTCCTTTGGTCTTCACAGCTTTGCTGTGAGTTAAAAAAAGATCCGCCAAAAGCGGATCTGATATGTTGATAATCAAATCCTCTTATTGTTCGAACTGCCGGAAACGCCATTTCCGGTTATCACTCGCTCAGGCTGGCACCTTCCGCTCTGCGGGGTTGCCGTGGCTTCACTGATCCTATGTATCTCCACCACTCTGAATAAGAGAACGCACAATATTGAATTTTCTTATCTGTTACGCACTTACGATACTATAACGTCCTGCATTTGTCAACAGGACAATTTATAAAATTTGTGAGCCGTCCAAACCGAAGCTCAGCCGATCTTCAGCTTAAACTTCTGCAGATCGCGCTCCGTCTCCACCTTGTCGATCTGGGCGCCCAGCTTCTGCAGCTTTAAGTGGAAATCCTCATAGCCGCGCTCAATATAGCGGATGTCGTCCACCGTCGAAACGCCTTCCGCCGCCAGCGCCGCGATCACAAGCGCCGCGCCCGCCCGCAGATCCGGCGCGTTGATGCTCGCGCCCGTATAACG
>OHIQ01000191.1_pt1 | contig 26302 bp, 36 predicted proteins | sample 1568401 | NCBI WGS metagenome assembly OHIQ01 (sample SAMEA3879522, study PRJEB24766) | human gut metagenome | biome: human-associated habitat; feature: feces | place: USA | collected 1985/1987 | reverse complement strand
CAAAGACCAAAACCACTGGCACAAGTAATTCAAATGCAACACAGACACAAACACAAGTCGAAGCATATACTCCGGCACTCCTTCGTTTTCGAAACCCGAGCACGGGGCAAGTATTGGCAATTACCGTAAATTGGAACTCGCAAAAGGATATGGAATTGCGCTCTTTTAATATTCCTGACCTAACAAAAACTGTTGCAGATGCTTCTGCCGAGATTCAGGATTCCCTGCAGGGAATAAAGGCTCTTAAGGAATTACTTGACATGGGAGCAATTACGCAATCGGAATTTAATGAAAAAAAGAAGAAATTATTGAATTTATAAATAGAAAAGCCCCGGTGTTCCCAGCACCGGAGCAATTCCCAGAAAACTATACAGACCATGAGGTGGTGGTATAATTATCCCTAAGCAAGAAAATTATACCACAGCCTCCTGCACCTGTATAGGTGTATTTTTTATACCCAAAAAGGAGGATTAACTATGGCAACAGCAAAAAAACTCCCGTCCGGCTCATGGCGATGCCGTGTCTATGATTACACAGACGAAAATGGGAAGAAACACTATAAATCATTTACATCAGATAACCCCAAACCCGCGGGGAAGCGGGAAGCTGAAGCTGCCGCTGCAGCTTATGCAGTTTCTAAAAAAACTACTGCTCCCCGCTCCTTAACCTTTCAGGCAGCCCTTGAAGCTTACATTGAAAAGAGATCTGTTGTCCTGTCCCCTTCCAGCATCCGGGAATACAAACGTGCTATGAAAAACTATGACGATCTTAAAAACATCCGAATAGATGAGATCACGCAAGAAGACATCCAGAAACACATCAATGCGTTTAATAATGGCCACTCTCCGAAAAGCGTTCGGGACAATCACGCTCTGATTAGCGCCGTATTGAGAGAAACGCGCCCTGACTTTGCTCTCAATACCGTCCTCCCGCAGAAGGTTCGCCCGCAGCTCTATGTCCCGACAGATACTGATATAAAAAAAATTATGGAAGCAGCCAAAGGGACTGAAATGGAGATTCCTATCCTATTGGCAGCCTTTGGCCCTATGCGGCGCGGGGAAATCTGTGCGCTTGACCGAAGCGATGTAGTTGGAACACGCGTCCATGTGCATCGCAACATGGTTCTTGACGAAAATAGGAAATACATTATCAAATCCCCAAAATCATACGCTGGAGACCGTTTTATAGATTTCCCCTCCTTTATTACAGACAAAATTCCAAAAGGCAACGGCAGAGTAACGGAGCTTAACCCGAATATGATTACCCAACGATTTAACCATGTTCTGAGGCATGCCAGAGTACCGCACTTCCGCTTCCATGACTGCCGCCATTACTGCGCATCCATCATGCATGCAATCGGCGTGCCTGATGCCTACATCATGGAACGCGGCGGCTGGGGAAATGACGGAACCTTGAAAAACGTATACCGCCATGCAATGGAAGACCAGCGCGAGAAGATGTCTGACAAAACGAACGGACACTTTGATGCGATGTATCATTCCTTATAAATTCGTGTCATATTTCGTGTCATACTATCCAATTCAAATCTTAGTTTTTTTAATCAAAAGACCGACACATCCGATTATCCTTTACCCCAATATTTTTACCTTGTGCACCACGCCGACAATGCCGCGTGCGGCAAATTGCTGCCGTGCGATCTCTGCCTGCTCTTTTGTCCAGACATCCGCCACCGGTGCAACCCATAATTCCATGCCGCCGGCATCCAGTGCCTTTACACGATGCGTCTTTGATCCCGGATATGCCGCTGCGACAGCCTGTGCCACAGCCTTATCACATGTATCCGCAATGGATACACACCAGATCACGCCCGGCTCCACCGCAGGCTGCGACCACAGCGCCGGATCCTCGTAGGCAAGATTGAGATCCACATCGCCTTTGATGCCCGGAACCTCGCCGCTGCTCGTATACTGCCATGCTGTAATATCCCGATCGACTGATGGCTTATAGTTCTGATCTGGCGCATCTGCAAACTGCATGGTGTGGTATCCTTTATAGTATCTCGCTACCCACAACCGTGTCCCAGCAAAAGCGCCAAAATCAAACCATCGCTCTTTATACACATACAGTCCGATGTACAATCCAAATCCGTACCCTGCTGCCGTGATAACCTCCTGCGCCGCGCGGATGCACTCCGTCAGCTTTGCAGCGCCCAGCGGCCGCAGCACGTCCTTGTCCTCTACATCCCACCAGACCATTGTGCCGGTCAGCCCATGGGACTGCAGCAGCGCCACGACCTGCTGTGCTTCCTGCCGCGCTGCCTCCGGCGTGGCGGCATAGGTATACTTATAGACAGACACCGGTATGCTGCACTCCCGGCAGCCCTCCAAATTGGTGTCAAACTGATAGTCTGCCTTGCCCGACCGGCGCACGCTGCGCAGGATTGCAAAATCTACGTCCTTGGGGATCTGCTCCCAGTTGATTGTCCCCTGATTATCTGATACGTCTATTCCTTTCCACACAAAAAATACCTCCATATGATACAGGGCGGCAAGAGCCGCCCCAGAATCACGCTTAACCCCGCGCCGGGAGATAGCCGGATCACCGTGTCCTTTCTTTTTTTCCTTTTGCAAAACGCTGCCACAATTCTACAAACTTTTCCCACCCAAACATCGCGACGTATGCCACCAAAAACCCCGCCAGCACTGCTGCAATAATCATGTACCAAATAATCGTCTGCTGGATATAATCCATATATGCAACGTATGCGACCACTGTGAGAGCGATCGACAGCACAAACACAAGAATGTCCGTCGGGATCTTTTTCAGCGCTCCCACGCCCTTAAATACCTGCGTGATGACCGATACGATAAATGCCAGTACCCCAACCACCGCCATGATTAAAGTTAAATTCTGCAATAAAATTTCCATACTCTTTTTCTCCTCCTTTATTATCCAAAAATCTTTGTGACTACAACACCAACACCTGCTGCAATCAGCGCTGTAATAATCTGATCCCAATGTTTTATAGGCTTGCTTTCCAGCTGCCCCACCTTGGCTGCCAGCGCTTCGATGGTCGCGTTCATGAATTTAATTTCTTTCGTCAGTCCAACCATTTCCTGAGCTAATTGATGTACGCACTCTACGATTTTTTCCACATCATTCATTCGATGTTTTAACGATCCGATTTCCTTGCCATATTCCGCAAGGGCTACCGCAATTTCTTCATCAGACATCTTTTTTCACCTTCTTTCGTATATCTATCGGGCTTCTGTGTTAAGTAGGGATTTGCATGCCCTCAACGACAGCGGCGCGATTAAAGGCATTGATGCCAGAGAGGACGGTGTGTACATTACTTATTCCCCCGCCGGCGGTGCTGATACAGTCACAAAAAAATTGGGTGATGTGCTAGAAAGCACAGATGGTGTTGTATTGATGATACATAATCACATGAATGCCAAGGACTCTTTTCAATGTATGTTTAATAAAGAATACATTGGACAAAACAGCACCTCCGTAAGAAAATTTGATGTATTGAGGTCTGGTCCATACACATATGTATTTACTCATTCTCCTACAGGTGGTTCCGGTTCTGTTAGTAAAATATTGGTTAATGATAAACAAATAGATTGCATGGAATTTATATCCAGTCCCAAGAGCAAAAGTGGAAGCATATCACTTAATACGGGAGATACTGTGGAGTTAGTAACAGGAAGCTATAATTCCGGTCATATTACTAACGCATCAATGATTCTGAGATTTCAGTGATCAGATATAAATGCCGACAACATCAAAATAGTATGCTGTCCATCCGCTGCTCCATTTACCGGCAGAAGATATTACAGTAAGCACTTTATTCGCATAATTACATCTTATAGGAGCTTCTTGTAAGTCTCCGTTTGAGTTGTATACGCGGATATTTGTGATGTATCCACCGACCGCCGTTTTACCATCTCTGTCAGGAATAGTGATTTTTATGGACTTTTCTGAATATGTGCTGACTGCCAATTCCCTCCCAGTACTTACCACATAATATTCTGGCTTGTTGTTAAAAGGGAGAACTGAATCAGCACCTCCTGAATTTACAAAGTGGAGCTTTCCATCGCCGCCGACGTATACATTCACACGCCCCAAATCCCTACTTAGCGTATCAACCGCTGTCTTTGCATCTGCAAATCCATTTGCTACCCTTTGTTCAAGATCATTCATGTTTTTGGTATTAAACGCATCGCCCTCCTGCGAAACCTGCCCCTCGCTGCGGGATACATCATATGTTGTCGTTTCCCCATTTGCAACATTCCGCAGCATTCGCCGCCCTGCAAATTCCACAAGGCGGGCTTTCCACTCTTTCGCAACAAACCATGTATCTGCCATTACAAAATCCCTATTCCTTCCCCGGCGTATACCTCGTCGCCGCAATAATAATAACTGTCCATAACACGGTCATACACATATTTGACATCGTGCAAGATCCGTTCTATGGCGTTCCACTTTTGATAAGTAACCAGCGGCGGATCTGGCGTGGCAGGGGTATCCTTCAAAGTACTCCACGCCTCGCGGATTCGCTGAACATTATCGTGGATCCGTTTAAAATCACTTACTCGCGGGATCTGATTCGTCCCCCACGTTTTTACCGTCACACTTACCGCCAGAGCCCCGGCAATCTCACGGATGTTACTTTCAATCCGGTTCAGGTCCGCCGCATTCAAAGCCCCCTTCATTCCGGCAGACCATTCTTTTTTTTCTTCCTCGGAGATTGTTCCGGCAGCGTATTTATTGCTTAATAGCTTTACACGATCAACATCCGCCTGCGTCCGGTCATACACCCATTCCATCAGACAATCCCCACCTCCTCGTCGGCATACAATTCGCCAACATAGTAATCTTCTGTAGTCAGTTTATAATATCCGCGATATTTTGCCGTACCCACAAATCCACCAGTGAGGTCAACGCTGAGAGATTCGATACAGGCAACAAAATTGTCATGATCCTGTAAGGTATTTTCGACCTCCGCCCAGTCGCCCGCCTTTTCCTCTGATGCCAGATGCCGCGTCTGGATGATTTGCTGTAATTGGTAATAATCAAGGATATTGTCCGCAACCTTCTGAGCACTTTCATAATTCAAGAGTGTTCCGGTAAATGTTTTCGTGCTGCGCACTTCGCCGGACTTGATGTGCTCGATGCTGGATAGTACCGCCAATTCCTCCCCTACATACTTCCGCCCTGTAATTGTAACCTCTGTACGGGTATTTCCTGCAATTTCCAGCACGACATAATAAGGCATTTGCTTGATGATCCTGCCCGCTGACGCTGTCATATTTGCCGCCGGATTGGTAAGCTGGATCGTATGGACTCCGGGCTCATAAGTTCCTTTCGTAATCTCGCTTTCTGCACTATCCAGCACCCACGTTTTGTATTTGACATTTATGTCAGATACATACGGATCTGTTTTTAACGAAGTTGAAAATTTCCGGCTTCGTGGGATTGTTGCCGACATTTTTCTGGTTGCTTTACGTATTTCAACACCCGATCTACGGGATGTATTCGCAATCGCCGCACAGGCAAACAGGACTTCCCTCAGCGCCTTCTGGCAGGACTGGATTTTCAGCGTTCCATACAGCAGCGTGCCTGCCACGGCATCATCTACGGTATATTCGTCAATCCCAGCCGCCGCCATAATTTCAGCAATCACGCTTCCCGCCGGTTCCCCTGCATAAATTCGCCCATCCTTAAAATCGACGTTTGCCAGCATACCTTTGTAGTCGATTGCGGATATTTTGCTGACATTCTTAGCTGTGCTGTTAGAATCCATAAAAAATACTCCCAACGGCATTTTCACGCCGCCAACGATCTCATATGGCAGCATTTTTTGTTTTTTCTGCAGGGTTTTATGCAATCCATTCGGGTTGCCGATGTTAAAGGTATCATCAGGGTCAACAAAATCAAAGGTAAGCTTATCCGTCTTGATCTGGTTACTGATCGGGTCTGTGTCATTCACAAGTTTCGCGCTTTTTATAACCTCCGGTCCCCAGATATACGTTGTGCCGTACTCAATGTAGTTCAATTTTACATTGCGCCATGGCAGGGCGCGAATAAAGCGGATCTCAATCCGTCCATACTCTTCCACTTGATTTTGAGCAAAATAATCCAGCTTGTCCGGGAAAAAGCGCTGCCGTGATTTATATGTGCCGCTCAGGTCATACCATGTCACTTCCATCTCCAGAGGATACGTTTCAGAAAAACAGAATGTCAATCCGACCGAAGTATGATTTTCTGTAAAATCTATCCGGATCACAGGCTGTTTTGCAAAAATCCCATCTGCCCCGGATTGTACGCTGGAGAAAAACGGGATGTCTGTTGGGTGGTCCGGCATCTCGTGCAGGCTGCCATCCAGCGAAAAGTAATTGTGCTCCAGAGTGGCATAATCGGGCGGGCTGTCCCTTGATTTGAGCAGCCCGATATTTCCAAAATCCGCATTTGTTTCGGAACTTTCTTTTGCATCCTGCAATGCAGTTGTATCATAAAGTCCATATTCCACAAAAAAATCTGTCGTCATCCCGGTCTCCTCGCTGGCGCCTGCGCCGTCATCTTACAAGTGAATCCTTTAAATACCGCGCCGTTTTTTAAGATCTTTTGATACTCATCAGATACGCTGGAAATATAGCCCACAAAACTATAGGTTCCTCTGTTGGTTGGCAAGGAAATGTTATGGAATGGTACGGGTTCCGTCATCTTGTCCCAGAAAGCATCATAATCCGTATTTCCGAAATGGTCGCTGGATCCTGCCGTCAAAGTAAAGTTGTAGTACACGCCGATCAGCTCCCGCTGCAGCACGCCGTCCTCTGTCCGTTCTGCGTATTTGTCATAAAAATCCGCCGTCCTTTTCAGGGCCACCATCGGGATGTCAAAATATACGCCATCTACCGATATTCCTCTTTCAAATTTCATCAGGTTACCCCCAGTACTTCAACATTATATCCTTGACGTGCAGCTTCGTTCAAAATATCCTGCAATGTCAGGCGGGCAAATTCCTGTCCGTCCAGATTCAGGGAGATTGTCGGGTTGATACCGCCGTATCCATAGCGCCCCATTACGTTTTCCACCGCCCTCTCAATCGTAGACAGCGGCGCTTCGATGTTTGTCCGTCCCACCGGCTGATCGCCCAGAATTGCCAAGAACGGATTGCCGCCACGGATAACTGCTCCGGATGCAAGCGCCGGGATCCTTGCCATCGCTGCGGAGATATATCCTGACGTTTCGGGACCATATGCCATAGGTGCAGGCATACTACGTGAGTTTTCACCCCCGCCTGTAATAGCATTTTTTATATTGCTTCCGATGCTCTTAATACCACCAATAACACCAGAAATCATGTCGCTTACCCATGTAAAGAATCCCGACAAAAAATCCTTGATTGAATCTACAATTCCTGTGACTTTGTCCTTAAATGTTGTAAAAATATCCTGTGCTGTATTCCATGCACCTTTCCAATCCCCGTCGATCATTTGACGTATCATTTTAACAAACCCACGGAAAGCTGTAATGATCGCGTCCGAAATACGTTTTATCATATTCCAAAAAGAATCAAACATATCTCCAGCGGATTCCCACATCATCTTCCATGGCTCCAGCACATAGTCATTTAAAAACGTCATAAATTGCGTAAAACCATCGACAATCGTTCCAATCCCAGCAATGATAAATTCCAGCAGCAAGCCCAATCCTTCCACTAAAAAAGGAATGGCATATGTCATAATCCATTCCACGATTGGCTGCAAAAACGCTTCCCAGAACGCTTTCAATCCATCTGCTATCAATCCAATACCATCTATCACTGCATTGGAAAAAGGAACCAAATAATTTGTAAGTAATTCTGATATTTTAGCTGCAATTCTATCAATAACGGGCTGGATATGTGTATTCCAAACTTCCAAGAATTTTCCTACAATATCACTCAGTCCAGCAGCAATACTATCAAACAATGGTTTGATATGTTCGTCGTATATTGCATTCAGATGATCAAGGACACTATCTATCGACGCCTTTACCCCTTCTAATACTGTTGCGACACCACCGAGCAATCCCTCTAACGCTGCCTTAAACCCGTCAGCATTTTCTGTAAACGGTAGAATAAGCATTTCTAAGAAGTCTCGCCCCAGTTTAAGGGCAAGCTCCGTCAATCCCATAGCTGCATCCGCAATGCTTCCGATCAGCGCCGACACAAAACGGATTCCGTTTTCACTCGCAAAAGCCTCTAAAACATACGCAATACTCTGAAATAGATCCGCCAGTAGATAATTTATTTCCGCTCCTGCATTAAAAGCCGAAATCAAAAACTTCTTAATACGCGGGGTATTTTTTTCGAGGTAGTCCCCTAACCCGCCGATCAGCGCCGCCCCAATCGTCAGCCCTATGCTTGCGACAGACCCTGTTAAGGATCCAAGCATATACATCAGCGACTTTGACCAATTATCCGCAGCCGCAAGCACATTCGGGTCTGTCCAAATATCAATCAGCGCTTTTTTGATCTGTTCAAGGCCTTTTTTTATAATGTCAAACCGGTATTCGTAATCTCCCAGTCCATCCCAGAAACCGTCCATAAAAGCGTCTTTCAATTCTTTTATGTAATCTAAGACCGGCTTCATTTTTTCCAGCAAATCGTCCAGCCAATTTTTTACATTCTCATCAACCGGAACTTCTTCAAACATTTCTTCCGGCTGTGTTCCTCCGCCACCGCCTCCCGATTCGTTTTTCTGCCATACGTCCAGATCATCAAACTTTGCCAGCGCGCCAACCGCTTTTTTCGCAGACGATCCCGTTTTGTCCAATGATTTGTTATAGGCATCTTGAACTTGCTTTGCTCTGATAAAGGTACTTTTCCCGCTTAGAATTGCAAAAAACTGTGAGATATAACTCATTGCCCGCGCAATTACATTGATGAGCTGCACCAGCCACGGAATAACCATCTGTACCACCGGTGCAAAGGCAGCCGCAAATGAATTTCCAAGTGTTGACATTGCATTTTTTAAGCTTTGTACACTGTTCGCATACTCACTCGAATACCCCATCAGATTTTCAAACCCTTTTCCCATACCCTCTACCATGGCATTGAACCCTTTAGAAATCCAATTAAAGATCAGCAATGAAAGAAGTATTCCTTTCATCCTGCTCGCCATCGTAGACATAAGATTTCCGGTTTTTTTTACCGACTGGTTCATTTTTCGGAAAGTTCTGTCACTTTCTTTTTTGACCTGTTTCAAGCCGCTCTTTAAATCTGTTTGCTTTTCCTTCGCTTTTATAAGCTGGTTTTTGTACTCCTTAACCTCCTGTTCCGCACGCTGCCATTGAACATACGCCGCATCATACTCCGCATTTCCAAATCCCAGCCCTTTCCGCCCCAGCCCCTCCATCACACCTTTATAATGTGCAGCCTTATCCGACAGGTTATCCCACTCCGTTTCCATCTGCCGCGTACTGGCCGTAGATTTTGACGCGATGCCTCCGAACATGATCGGGATGTCTTTAAAACTCTGCTTGATAAAATTCAGCATGTTCCGGAGTGGTGTGATCTGCTGTTCAACCTCGTCTCCAGCACCTTCCCCTATACCGCGGATTGCATCATTTACCTGCCGTGTTTCCTTTCCCATCTCACGCATAGACTGTTCGACTTTTTCTGTCGTCTCTGCCAGCCTTGTGTGCGTGTTTTCCAATTTTACAGTGTCGTTGATCGCTTCCTCTATCAGATTCCCATCCCAGTCAAATGTCCTGCCGTCCGCCAGATGGATTCGGGCGCTGTCTGAAACTTTTTTAAACTGTCGCGTTTCCTCCGCTGCCTTCCGAGTCTTCTGTGCCAGCTCATCCATACCGGTCGCTGCTTCTTTTGCCGCTTCTTCCGCCTGACGGTTCAGCTCCACTTCTTTCAGGGCATCCCCGGCATCATCCGCTTTCTTCTCAACATTTTCCAATGCTGCCTCCAGACGGATGACCTCGCTGTTATCAATTTTTGTTTTGACCCTGATTTCCGCATCATACGCCATACAGTCACCTCAATCCTGCCAGCTTCAAAAATTCTTCTGTCGCCATAACGTCCTCGCTGGATTCCTCTTCCACATCCGTATCAATGGCGTACCGGCGCTTTGCCTTCCGGTAAAACTCTCTTTCTTTCACGTCCATTTTGGAGTTCAGTTCCTTTCCCCGGATGTCCGTTACACGGGTAAATGCACATTCGTTCAGCGTTGTCAAAAGCCCCATAAACACCCAGAAATGCATCTCTGCGCTGTTGAGATCAATGCCGTACTGCGTTCTGAATGCACTGTAGATCCGCCACTGATCCGCATCCCAGTCCATGACAGCGTTCTCCTTGTTGGAATCTTTCTCCACGTTATCCGTGCACCAGCCGCTTAAAAACCATTGAACGCCATCCATGATCTCCTGCGCGGTCTCCGGCATATCAAAAAAGAGAAGGTCAGCCATAAGCCAAACCTTCTCTCTGTCTGATATTTCTTTGTCGTTGGAAATCTGAATGAGCTGAATCCCATTCTGGAACGCCGGATCTATCCGGTATCCATGCCACTCCTGAGGAAGCGGATCCAGCAGGACGTTATACATCCCCGCCGGGCAGCGTGGGCGTATTTGCGCCACGTCTCCGGCGGCTGTATTTCTCTGACATTCTGCGGTTACGTTCTTTCCCCAGATCTTCCAGCACCGGGGCAATCTGTTCAATAAAATCTATTACCAGCACCTCGTCCGGTACAGAAACATCCCCGAACACCTTCCGGCAGCACCCCTCTCCGAAGATCGCGTCCAGTCTGCCGCAGCATTCCCGGTATGTTTCCGTACGTTTCCCGGTATACTCCCGGATCACTTCCGGGTCGGTTGTGTCCTTTCCCGCTCCGTCCCGCTGAAACTGCTCCAGCTCCTTTTCTTTCTTTTTCATCCAGACCATCAGATCCGCAAAACGGTCGAAAATAGAGCTGTCGTTGATAGAAATCTCGATGTAATCGCCGTTATCATTCACACCGATCTTGCGGATTCCGTTATCTACCCGCAGTTCTCTGTAAAATTCACTCATGCCTTAGCTCCTTTCGCGCTCACGGAAGATGGAAGATCCCCGCCGCCTTCTGTAAAGGTCTTTTGTGCAACATCAAAGGTTCCTTTTACAGAAGAGCCTTTGCCGGATAACTTGATACTGTTTACCACGTTGCCGCCGGCATCGCCGCCAGTATTATTCACGATAACGGCACACTGGCGTTTCCATGCCGTATACACTCCTTCGCTGACCTTGTCTTTTAAACGGAAACGGACATAGCTTGTCGTAGCCGCCTGCCCGGTCGGCAGTTCGTCAACCATCTTGTCGATCCATGCCTGCGCATCATCGTCAATGCAGTCCTGCTTCTCCACTTCGATGGACGGTGTGTAGGACTTAATCTCAGAATCGCCGTTTTCCTGATTGATCCACTGCTGTGTCTCTTCCTCCGGGTTCATTTCCTCAGATAATGATGTGATACCATCGCCCAGAAGCGCCCACTTTGGCGTTTCCGTACCCATCGACGTATCGACATAATGTAATAACTCGTGTCTTTTCATTCAAATCTCCTTCCGATACACGACCTTGATCGTCATTTGATATACAGCGCTGTTGCTGTCAGCACTCGTCAATGCAAACGGGGTAGAGATCCCCAGCCCCGTACATACATATCCGTCCAGCGCAGGGTAATCGCCTGTACACTCTTTCTGGGCGATCCACTCGGCAATCCCCTGCCCCCACGCATGATTTGATATTCTCTCTGCCTCACTTGTGGCATCCCGACGCGCCATCAGCTCGTAATAATCCGTATGGATTTCCAGACCACTGATGAATTTTTCCACGTGCTCCTGCGGAGCTTTCATCAGGCTGTATGCCGTGGACTGGCTCGCCAATTTCTCAACGCCGATCCGGTCAGCCTCATACTGACCTAAAAACTGTATAACGCTTTCGATGATCGTCATTTTTTAACCGCCTTTCTCGCCGCATCTTCCACGGTCTTAATGCCGCCGTCCTGCATGGCACGGTCAACCCAGTGTGCCCCGCGCCGCGGTGCTCCCTGATACTCTAATTCGCGCTCAGAGGGGATTTTTGTCACACCACTTCTGGATTTCCAGCCATCTTCTGTTTTAAACCCGGCCGCACCAGTTACCGGATCAACGTATACAACCCCCTCATGCACATAATGGGCGTATGGCGTTTTCCACACCACTTCGCCGCTTCCAATTTCAGTGTTCAGTATTCCGCTACGGATCAGTTCGCCGCCGCTTGCTCCTGCAGACAGATCCATAGGCACATACGGCTCACAAACATCTAATACGCCTTGATCGATTGCCTTTTGCACCGCTCCGCGTTCTTCCAGTCCAAGCGCTTTTAAGCACTCCTGCGCATTAAATCGTTTCATTTCGCCACCACCCTGATATGCTTTAACCGTGGTCTGTTACGGTTATCTGCGACGGATACGACAGTAAATCCCGCATAGTCCCTCTTTAACTGGGATATGCTGTAATCTTTCCCAACTTCCCGGAAGATTTCGCCGCATATAATTACATCCGTACCATCTGCCGGGTCAAGTGTCCAAAATTCCTCAACCCTTTCTGCCTTCCGGTATTCCTCCGGCGGCAGATAAGACGGGTTCCCGGTATACCCCCGCCGGAAGTCTACCGTAACCGATTCCTCCGGCCCGTCCGAGAAAACGCCTTTATCCGCAATTACCCGCCGCTTACCATGCCGCCACTGAACGCCCCGGATCACACTGCGCTCCCAGTGTTCTCCGTCCGCCTCCTGCCTGTAGTTGTACACTGTCATAACATCAGTAAAAAATGCCATCACAACGCCCCCATCAGACCTGTGCCGGAAAGCCAGAAGAAGCACTCTTTTTTCAGAGCCGCTTCGACCTGTTCCGGAGTTACCTGCTCATATGTCTCGCTGTACCCATCATTTGAGACGGATTTCACGTTGCTTCCAGCGCCGCTTTCTTCCAACGCCGCCATCCGGTTGATAAGGTTCGCCACGCACGCCTTGACGCGCTCCTGCTTATATCCAGCGGCATCCCGCGCCCGGTTATGGGTAAGGATGTCCACTTTCATTTCAGCTGCCGGCAGGCGGCGTGCAAACTCATCTTCCGAAAGCTGAGGGAAATTGCTGTCATACCACTTCCAGTCAATGTATGATGCCATAGCAGCTCCTTACTGGCTCTTCTTTCTGCCTGTCTGTTCCGCTTTCTCTTCGCCAGACTTTTTTAATTCCTCCAGCTCAGCGCGCAGCTTTGCATTTTCAGCCATCAGATCCGCATTATGCTCAATCTGCTCCTCCAGCTCAGCGCGCAGCTTTGCATCCGGATCTTCTTTCTTTACGCCCATTCCTACTGTTCTCATACGCTCCTCCTTACGCTTTATGGCTCAGGTAAATACCTGCAACCTTGTTCTTGTACACATCAACCAGACCATACTTGCGGTACTTTACAATGTCCGCATCTGCGTCCGGATTCGCAGCGGCAGGGATCACATTGGAAACCACATGCTTATCATGCTTGATAATCGCAGGTTTGTGGATAATCATGAAATTGATTTCCTTGCCCGATTCAGCCTTTTTGTAATGACCAGCTTCTTCCCCGCTGGACTTACCATCCAGCAGATCAATGGCAGTGTAGAAACGTCCCTGAGGTACAGCTTTCTTGATAGCAAAATGGGAAAGAATCTCTTTGGACTTGTACGTGTCCAGCATCATCAAGCCGTTCAGCAGATCTGCGGTCGCATACAGGATTCTTCCCTCTTCCGGCACTTCATTGTTGTCCATCTCGTTTTTTGCCAAAAGCAGCTCTTCCAGAAACGCTTTCGCGTCCGCCAGCGTTTTCGCGTCGCCTTTAGAAATACCATCAATCCCTGCCAGCGTCGCAAACGTAAACGCATCCGCCTCCGGGGCAACCTTCGTCCGCATCAGTTCTGCCCCCGCCATACCAAATGCAAGGTTGTACGTCTCCTGATTGTCCATGGCATCCACAGACAGCTTCGCGCCGCGGTCATAGTTGTATTTCGCGGTCTGCCACTTAAAATCAACCGTTCCCTGTGTGTAGCCGCTGTTGCGGTTATAATCTCCCAGACCGGTTACTGAAATCTGAGGATATACAATCTCGTTTGCGTTCGCCCCTGCCCGCGCCATCGCCGGGTCGCCGGTAAGGTCCGCTGTTACAGATTCCTTCTGGTATACCTCATCCAACAGAGGTACATAGTTTTTGGCTAATACAATCGTATTCGGCATTTTTTATTCTCCTTTACTCATACTCACTTTTTACAGGCGGCAGCCCCATCGCCGCGCGCATTGCAGCATCTTCGGCCGCTCCTGTTTTTCTGCCTACAGTTCCAATCACACTTCCGATCCCTGCCGGTTCATCTTCCCCGAAGAGCATTCGACTATCCTCTGCTTCCGTGAGCGCTTTGATTGCAGCAGCCACATCGTCTTTCTGGTTTTTAGACGCTTTCAGCGTGTCCACATCAAGCAGCGCGCGGATTGCTTTTGCATTGCGGCCTTTCGCAGTGCGGATGCTCTCAGACAAGAGATCGTCAAAATCACGGTCTGCGATCTTCTGCGTATATTCTGTGTCTTTGTTCTGCAGGTCAGTTTCCAGCGCTGTAATCCTGTTCTGCAGTCCCGTCACATCCACGCCGTCGAACTTCTTCAAGTCCTCCCGCAGATCATTGATCGTGCTTTCATGCGCAGCTACTTTCGCTTCTGCTGCCACCAGTTTGTCTTTCTGGGTATCATAATCCCTTACGGTCTTATAATTTTCCAGCAGGGCTTTTTCAAAGTCCTTTTTCTTGTCCTCCGGCAGTTCCACGCCATACTCTTTCAGCAGGTCAAAAATGTTTTTCATAGTAACATCCTCCTAAAATAATTTGTGAATCGGGCTTTCCCCGATCGGAATTTATGTAATAAAAAGGACCGGTGCGTTATGCATCGGCTCTCCTTAAAACATCGTTTTTATAAAATTTCAAGTTCTTCTGAAATGTCATTCAGGCTTTTTCCTTCAAAGAAGGCATCCCCCATAGCATCCTCGATGCTGTCATACGTCTGTTCTTTATTTCCAAACGACAACGATATGTCAATTAAACTGAAAGGACATATTGCCCCATGGATTCCATGATATAAAAATTCAATATCCCCTTCCAAGGCATTCAAATAATCATATAAATCCTTTCTGCTCATAAAATATCTTTGTTTTCCTCCCTTTCCTGATCGTTAAGATCTCTTGCTGGTCTCCCTACCAATTTCCCATTTTCCCACAAATAATCATGGGCGTGTTCTCCAGACTTTCCGAACGGGTGACGCTTTGCATTCCCGTGGTTGTGGTTGGAAATTTGCTTTATCTGGCGGCCATATTCGTCATAATAGTTTCGGTTAATACCGCCGCCCTTCAACATCTCCTGTGTAATACTATTCGGATCTGCATACAAGCTTGTTTTCTCTACTTTTATTATACCATTCTTCTTCGCGTTTACAATGTCCTCATATTCTTTCCACGCCTTTGTCTTTGCCAAGTCGCTGCTTCCGCTTTCTACCCTTGTCCGGGCAGGCTGGGGACGCAATCCGCAATCTCCACAGAATTTTTCATATTCTCTGGTCTTTTGCCTGATCTTCGCCCGGACATCTTTGGAATCTTCGCCCAGTCTGTCCAGCGCTTCCCGCTCCCGCTTTAGCGCCCGGATCTCCCGTTCCCGCCGCCTCATCCCCTGCGTCATATCGTAGTAGGTATATGTCCGCCCGTTGATCTCTTTCGGTTCCGGCTCTGGATCGTGACGGGGAAGTTCGCTGATTCCCTCGAACCATGCGGTATGGTTATGACGGCAGTTTACGCCGTGAAGCCCTTCCAGTGCCCCGCGCCCCTCCCGGACATTATATCCGGTCACATCCTCTAAGTCGCGGATCTCCATTCCGATCCGTCTCTCTTCTTCTGGATAGGCTTCCCCGTCAATACTGTATACCTTGCCCTGCCACTCTTTATGGTTCTGGATCCCTTCCCCTTTGTCTCTGGCTCCCCAGTGCTCCGATACCCTCACAAGAGTAATCCCGTTGTTTAGGATATTTGAATCAGACACCTGCGCCGCAATCTGTCCGGATGCCGTATTGACACACATTCGGGCGGCAGTATCAAGCTGATAGCTGCGCCCGCTGGCATAATCTACTGTACGGATTCCGCTATGCGCCAGTTCTTTAACAACGTCCGAAACGCATTGCTCCCGCGTCACCGCCCCGCTGGTCATCTTAACGACAGCCTTATCCAATTCTTTCTGGTACAGATCCCGCACCGCCTCAATCCCGCTGCCTGTACGAAAGCCGGTTGATCGCGTCAGGTTTGTCAGTTCCTCCCTCGTCTGGCGCTTCATGGCATTTACGATCTGCTTTAAAGCCCCATTCTCTTTCAGATTAGCCCCTGCGGATTCCCACAGGCTCAGATCATCCTCCCACGCCATCTTGCCCGCCGCTTCCACAACGTCCTCGCTGGCCGTTGCCGCCGCTGCGTTGATTTCTTTTAAAATCCGCGCCACTTCGCGTTTATATTCCAGCGTGTTTTCTTCCACTTGCCGCTGGAATGCCTTATCAGCCCTCAGGATCTTCATAGCCTCCGCCCGAATTTTTGCAGGGCTAAAGCCCAATTCGCGGAGAGCTATTACCTCCAGCTCTGCTGTTCTCGTATATGACAGCGTTTTTTTTATGCGCCGTGCTACGTCTGCGATCACCCAGCCTTCCAGATGCTGGTACAATGGGATCAATGCCCCCGATAATACTTCCCGTTGTTCATCTGTCAGCATTATCCCTCACCACCTTAATCCTCCGGCTCGTCTCCTGCGTCCGGATCCTGCTGTCCCTCGGCGATGTACGCCCGCGCCTGCTCTTCGTCGCAGTTCAGGCGCTCCATGATATATCTGATCCGGAAGATCGGTATATCTGCAAAACTTACCGCATCCGCCCGCATCTGCTCCATCTCTGCGTTTTTGTCCGTAATATAGGAATCATCAAACTCTACATTGATCTCTGCATTGATGTCCCATGTGCTGCCATGGAATGTGTTTGAAAACCACAGCACTGCCCGGACAATGTCCTGTATATACCGCGTTGCCGCCTGCCGCTGCCGGTTCAGCTCCTGCATGGTATCCTGCCGCTCCCCAAAATACTCTGTCGCGGTCTTGATCTGTCCATTCTCAAAGCTGTACTTCTTTGTCCCGTATCCAAACATCATTGATAGCAAAGAAAGCGCCAGCTCCATTGATTTCGTGATCTGATCTGTCCTGATTTCTGGATTATATTCCTGAATCAGTGATTTTTGCTCCGGCAGGCTTTCTCCCAGAAATACAAACAGCTTTTTCGCCTGTTCGTTTGGTGTGATTGGTTTCCCATTTGCATCAAACTCACATAGCAGCTCATTTATCAGGATCAACTTGTCCGCCTTGTCAAGGTCCCCATACAACACATTAAAAGCCAGTTCCACAGCCTCCAGCGCCGGGATTGCATTATGCAGCTTCGGCAGCCCATATCCCTCCATATTATCGAGGTTATTGACTTCCGCATTTTGAAGGACCGCAAACGGCTTTACATCTCCAAGGCGCAGCACCATCGATTTTTCTTCGTTTCGGTTTCCAAGCTCGTCAAATACCGCTGTCTCCGCAGTGTAGATCCCATTTTCCCTTGTGAAAATGACCAGTGTTGTGCTCTTTTTTCCTTTCACAAGCCCTGAACTGGAAAACGCTGCCTCTGTTACGATGTCATTCTCCACAGTCAGCGGTATAAAACATTCCGCCTCGATGTAGTTCAGATTGATTCGTCCCCCCGATACCCTCCCGCTTTTCATGATGGTCGCATCATCTAACCGCACATAGCACGCCACTGTTCCGTCCGCCGATGTCTTTTCAAGCTGCTTCCGGTATTGCGTCGGGAATTCGCTCGCCGCAAGGACATCGTTCACAAACTCTCTCTGAGCATCGTTCCTGCCACCATTTACTTCCAATATCTCGCAGAGGTTCGCGTCATCGCTGCAGCACCGCTTCGCAAAGTCCATCTGTTTCAGCTCGTATGGCACATTCTGCACTGTTTTCCGGTTATGAAATTCCGGTATCTGGCGATTTGAATACCAGTCATCGCACTCCTTAATCAGGTTCAATGCCTCTGTATTGACTTTATATCCTTTTTTCAGTAGGTAATTACTTACACATATTTCCATCTCTACCTCCCAAGGTCTACGTACTCGACAAAATCAAGCCAGCAGTAACAAAATGCGTCCCACCAGTCATTACAGTTTGCAATGTTCTTATCTTCTGGCTGATCCGGCTTCTTTTCATCCCATTTCAGCCTGCCGACCGCCCCGATCAACTCTGTACAGCGCCGGTTAATCAGAAGCCGCCCTGTTGTCAGCAGCATGTCCACCGTCTTCGGCCGCTCGCTGACTTCATTTTTCCGGCATCCCACTATATTGCGGTACGGCATCCCTGCGTTCTTTGCCGCATTTCGGATGCTGTTGATCATCGTCGGGCTGGCACTGTCCGGGAAAATCCAGTCCACATCTCCGTACTGGTCAACCACCTTTTTGTAAAACTCCACAAACTTGTCACAGATCCGCTTGCTATCAACCGCCTCCGTAACCGGCAAGGAATCTTCATCAAGCACATAAAGATTATGGTATCTATTCAGCCACCCCATAGCGACCAGCGTTGTTTTTGATCCGTTTCCCCCGAAGTCAATACCTATTGTGATCCGGTCAAGCCATTTCTTCCGTCCAGCCCGCTTCGCCTGTTCAATCCGGACAGCGAACCATTCCCGCATCTGTCCGTCCGTGAATAGATAGGGATCTGCGTTATCAGCAAAATAACCGAAGATGATTCCTTCGGCTACCTTTCGCTTCCCCAGTATATCGCGCTCATACCAGACCGTCCCCTTTTTGTAAGTAGACAGGTTTTCTCGCAGTTTTTCTGCCGATATGCTATAATTGTCTGCAATCGTAAAGTGCCCGTAATTATATCCATACGCTTCATCCCGGCGCTTCTGCTCTTCGTGGTAATCCAGAATGTCCGTATAGTACCAGTGCCCTTCCTCTTTTGGGTTAAGGTCGTGGAATACTTTTCTGTCAGAGCTGGAAAGTGTACGGTCAAATACCTCTTGCAGGAATTTCGGGTGACATTCGTTTGCCTCCGTCACATACGCCATCCCGTAGGTATTTCCCTTGATCAGCTTCTCATCCCCATCTTTCCCGCCGCCGGATACAAGCACGACCTTCTCGCCCGCTTTGGTCTGGATATACACACAGTCACGATCCTTATATTTTCCCTCGCGGCAGCGCCCCTCGAAATAATTCAGCAGACCATATCCGTCACAGTCCAGAATATTAAGCTTTGCAGTTGCTACGGAAACACCTGCGACCAAGTGGATCTTGTTTTTATGGTTTTCCAAAAGCGTGCAAAACGCCATAACCTGCAGCACATTCTTACCGCCACGCTTGCCACCTTCTGCGACGTTGAACCAGTTATCAAAGCACCTTCTAAAATATTCCATTTGCCGGGCAGAGAACGGCGCTGGCTTATTCATTCACATCACTCCTCAGCAGTTGCTACGGCAATGGTATGCAGGTTGTATGTAAGCTGCTGGTTTCGTATTCACGCCATTACAAAGCTTATCCAACACGCGCACGAGCCTCCATCTTCTTTTCTGGATTCCGGCATATTTCTCAAGAGCTTCCCAGAATGTCTCTGCAAGACGATTCAGCACTTCCTTAGCCTCCTCACAAATATTGCCAATAGCCTTTGCGGCTGCTTTAGCCATTTTTTTGATTTTCTCCATAGCATTCGACGTTCTGTAAACCATCCGCTTAAATTCAATTACCATCATTCCAGTTTTCTCAATGGCTTTTTTCGTTTTCTCATCGTAACACAAAATCATATTATCACTCCTCGTAATCTTCAATGTTTCGGTTCGGCTGCGGATTTCTTAAGATGTCCGCCAATGTCTGCATATTCTCCACTACCGCTGATGCAGTACCGCTTTCGCGGCTGCGCTTTTCGTCCTGTACCGCTGTCTGGGACTTCATTGCCGCGATCCGGGCGCGCTGCTCTTCGTCGTCCAGATCTGTTTTCGGGCGGTCAGACCAGCCTTTGAAATTATTCACAAGGCTGAATCTCGCCCCGTTGCTCCCATCCCGGTCAAACAGACGCTCTTCTGCGTAAGCCTCGACCATGGACTTTGCGCGGGTAATCGTGTCCATAAACTCTTTCTTGCCTTGATAATTCAAAAGTGATGTCCTTGTCGTAAATCCAAGTGCCAGCGCAAGCCCTGTCACAGTCGGCGGTCTTTCTCCGATCATAACAGGCTGGCCGTAACGGTTCAGCACTACTTCCCCTTTATCATCCCGCAGGACTTCCCCTTCACATTTTTTAAAGTATTCTTCAATCAGACCTTCGATTTGTTCTTTATTCTCGTACTTCGGCGGTCTCCCGCCTTTGTTCTTCGCAGTCGTAAGACCACCTCCTTAATCAAAAAGAGCCATACGCTTCTTTAACTCGATACATCTCTACCAGCCATTACACCTTGCCTCCGCGAATCTATCCTGAAATGCTTTTACCTTCACAATATTCCCTTTGCATTCATCTGGGACGCCGCCGTAAAAAATAATTGTTTCCGGTTCTAACCTTTTTACCATTTCGTTATACCCAGCAAGGAACAGTTTCTTGTGCTCTCTACTATTTTGGGTTCCGACGCTGGACACCGCTACGCATCCGCCGATCGGTTCTCCATCAAAACACCACGCAAAACTCCCCCCCGTGCTCCAGCATATCGTCGGGATAACATTGATTCCTCGCTCCTGCATATAAGCCCCAAGCCAGTGTTTGCGGTAATGGTTATAAATCTGCAACGCTACCGGGAAATCAGTGTACAGGGAAAAATCCGGCGTCATAACATAGCGAAACTGCTGCAGCATCGGAATATATCGATCAATATTCGGCCACAGACGAATAAAACGGTAATCATCAAGGAAAAAGTGCAGTCCCTTGTCATCCCGTTTACTACATCTGCAAGCATCGCTGAACGCAATCCATTCACATCCATCATAAACCGTAGGACTGATCTGTGGAATACTATACAATCCTACACCCGGATAATTTGCTTTCTGAATATTTTCATAATTCCTTTTGCTGCGGTAATTCACATCAAATCCTCACTTGATACTCATGTCTTTTTCTTTTTAAAATACTTGTCAACAGTGTCCAAAACTTTATTTGAGTATGTATAATCATTTCCGTACTTTTGAGTTTTTGGTATTCCCAACTTTTTCATTTTCGCATGTGCAAACGCTTCTGCAAAAAATTCATCTGCACTACGGCTTGAATGTTCGTACGAACTTATCCATTTATCGGTCGCATTTTCTGTCGCCTTTTTATATGCCCTCTGTATGGATTTTATCTCTTTCCAAAACGAACCATGATTTGTAAGACCATACTTTTCTGCATCTGAATTTGCCAATGTATGTGCAAACTCGTGAATTGCTACTGCGACATCTGCACTCGACAATCTCATCCTATATCCCGATATATCGACGTCTCCAGCTGATTGTGTTGATCCCGTTGCTACTTCATGCAGCCTTGTATCGTATTCGTTTGCTAAAGATTGTAATACCCTTATGCTGCTCTCAAATTTTCCTTCATTCCCGTTCATCTTAAAAGATATTGGACTTTTCAATCCGCTACTGGATCCGCGTCCGCCCATGTGATCACCTCATTTCTTTTTCAGATGGGCTTTGCAGGATTCGAACCTGCGACAAACCGGTTATGAGCCGGCCACTCTAACCTACTGAGTTAAAAGCCCAAAAAGAGCGCCCAGCCATATTTCAGACAGGCGCTCAACAACAGGGGGAAGAAACAAAATGCAAAAAGATTCATCCGTGGGGTTTCCTTGCTGGATTCCCTAATTATTATTATAGCGTTGCGTTTGTTGCTTTGGGTGCGTTTTTCAAAAAATCATCAATTTTTCTACTGATTCTGCTTTTATCCAGATGGACCGTCCTCCCAACCTGTTTTTGCGTCATCCCATCTATGTAGTGCATCCTGAATATGCGCCGCATCAGTCCATCCGGAATCTGCTCGATCCATAATTCCACCGTCAAACATTCCGCTTTTAATTTCCCAATCCGCTTTTCGTATATGTTGCGCAAACGGATTTCCTTTTCTTCATCTTTCCCCACAACCGTCTGGGGGCGCGGGTATCCTGATCGGTAATCAAACACTACATCATTACCGATCAGACTATCACCCTCTCCTAAATGTGTAAGCTTATACTGTAACTCCGTAATTTCCGCTTTGTTGCTCTTGTATTCTTCTAAGCGCTGTTTTGTCATCTGCTCCATCGGCTACCACTCCTTTCCCGTCGTTTTATCCCGTAATGTAATATGTGATACTACTTCAAGCCCTGCCATACTTGCAATTAGTTTCATGATATGGATTACTTCACGCACCTGCTTTGGCGGTCGATCTACTTCCTGTATTGCCTTACCTGCCGTCGGATCGCTATATCCTTCATTGTTTTTGTACATTCTGCCTCCTTATCATGCTGCATTAAAATACCGTGCCGCCGACTGCACAACACGCGCCTGCGACTTTGCGATGTATCTCTGCGTTGTCTCAGGTTTACTATGTCCCATCAACTCCTGTATTACCTCCAGCGGGCATCCTGCATCTGCCAGCCGTGTTGCAAACGTCCGCCGGAAGACGTGTACAGTCAAGTTTTTATCCAGCCCGGCCCGCTTACCCACTGCCTTTGTGACGCTCTCCAGCCCGTGCTTGCTCATACGCTTCGGCGTGCCGTTATAGCGCCGGTCAGTCACAAACAGCGCCGGATCTGTATCTGTCCGCTCGTTAAGATAATCCATCAGATGCCGTTTTGCCCTGACGTCCAAGAGCACCGTCCGGAAGCGGCAGCTGCCTTTTTCGCCCCGGAATGTCACTGTCCCTTTGGCAAAGTCCACATCTGAGATATTCATGGCAGCCAGCTCGCCCACACGCACACCGGTTGAAAGCAGGAAATCCACAATCGCCGCCTCTTTTAAACTTTTCGGTATATCCCGCACTTGCACCTCTTCCTCTGGCGTCAGATGGATGTTTTCAATCTCGTCCAGTTTTATTCTGCCCTTGCTGACAGGGTTTGCCGCAATATAGCCCTCGTCATGCAGCCAGCTGAACAGGCTGGACAGGTTGCTCTTTGTGTTCTGGACTGTTTTAGGCTTTACACGCTGCATCCTCCATGCCAGATACACTTTGACATCGTCCTTTGTTACGTCGGTATACTGTTTTTGGATCACGCTAAAAAACTGCTGTGCCGTCAGCCGGTACTGTAACAGGCTGTTATCCTTGCACCCTTCCAGCTTCTTGCTGGCAAGGAACACCTGCACAATACGATCGTTATCCTCCATCCGTACCGCCAGATCTGTACACTCATCTGTGACTTCCAGACCATAGAGATTTTGCCGGATCACATTTTCCAGCAGCCGCAGTAGTTTAGCATCCAGATGCTGCCCCATCGCCGCGATGATGTTGTTTATTACCATGTCCTTTTTGCTAATTCCTGCCATAGCTGCCTCCTCTCTCCTTGCCTAAGGATGCACGCTATGCTATAATGTCCTTAGGCGGTAAGCGGTGCATGGTATCTTTGGTCGGATGGATGCACCGCTGATTTTTTATCTTTTTTGTAACCATATCCCACTCCCGCAGGATATATCTGTGTAGACAGAGGGGACTGGCACACAAGCTGGCACGCCGGAGCTGACCGGTTAGGGTATACGTTTTGCGGCTTCCCCTCTGCATTATTAAATTTTAATGCCGCTCATTCCATTTTGCGATTACTTCCAGTCTTTTATCTGACGGATTTTTCTGCTCGTTTTCCTTAAATGACTGAGGCACAACGCGGAACTGTCCATCTTTTCCCATTGTATAAAATGTTCTTCCGAAAGATTTTTTCATAGTCCCGCAGTTCATACATCTTACTTCCCAGCCAATTTCAATTTCATGATGCGGTTCCATTCCGCGATTATCCTTATTGATATGTATTTCATGATTTAACTGCGGTATTTCTCCACAAAATGGGCACACTTTTATTTCTTCCATGCTTCCTCCTTTAAATCTCAGTTTACTTTTTCGTCCTCATCCCATAGAAGCCTCTGTCCGCAATACATACAGTAGTTGTCTTGATATTTTTTATCTTCTATACAATCCGATAAAAAATTTATTATGCCGTCACAAGAAGGACATTTCACATAAAGATTTCCGAATTCATCTTCTCCAATAACGCCTTTCTTCGCTATATTTGGCATAGTCATTTCTCCTTTAATTATCAGTTTCACCAAATTCTATATCTTGGCAAATTGGATCTCCCGTCTCAGCATCAGATATATAAATATCCACTCTATCACAGGAACCGCCTGTGTTATATTTGCAAGTTGTGACATCACACATAATGCTCATAGCTTTCGCTCCTCCTCTAAATGCTCAGTTTTGCAGGGACATAAATGTCCTTACCAGATTTTTCAGCTTCTAAATGCTCACATCTGACATATCCAATTTTTGCCCACACACTGGACAATAATCATAATCATCATACTCAACTTCGTAACGACTTCTGCAACAAGGGCAACGCCATGTATCATAAATAATATTTCCATCCTTGTCGTAACTGTCTCCTTCAACATCTGGTTTCTTCGGGATCTGCTTTTCAAGTGCCACAACCGCCATATCCAGAGCTTCTTTCAACATATCATATCCGCTTGAGGGTCTGTTTTTGTTAATGCATTCAATAGCCTCTCTCTCATTCCTAATCAGATTTTCTTTTCTCTCTGCCATTTATTCTTTCCTCCTCTAAATGCTCACTTAAGCAAATTTCAGTTGATTTTCGCTGTCATTTATTCTCAGATTTGGAGTCCTGCTCCCGATTTTCAATTTTTCACAATTTGCACTAACTAATGCCTCTGCCATAATCGGAACCACGCTGTTTCCAATCCTCGCAACCTGCTCCTTTATAGGATATTTTTTCCATTCAATGTCCCGGTCAATAATATAGTCCTTCGGAAATCCCTGCATCAGCTTCAATTCCTCTGGCTTTAACATCCGAAGAAAAATGTCTTTAATGATATATTTTTCTCCTGCAATATCTATAATTACATTTACGAGTCCAAATCTATCCTTTGTTGTGATAGTCGCAAGCGGCTCTGATAATTTCTGCCCGCATCCAGTGCCATAATATTTAATAAGGAAAGCACTAACCAATCCAAAATGTCCAGGAGATGTTGTAATGGTATGTAGCGGTTCGTCACAGCCTTGTCCAATTCCAGTTTTGTAATATTTTGTAATAAACGCTGTCACTAAACCGTATCTATTACTTGTATCTATGGTTTTAATTGGTTCTGAAAGTAATTGCCCTCTCGATTCTCCCGCTTTCTGCTCGCCGTGGTACTGGATTAAAAATGCGACAACATCATCATTTTTCACAATATACGGCTCTGGATTTTCAAGAATATATTTCCTTATGCCATTTGCAATTCTTTTCTGCGTAGCTTCTGCCAATGGTTTCGGCCTGTCAAAAATGGATTTTCCTAAATCCGACCAGTCAATATAATTACCGCACTGCTTCCAACGTGGTTCTGAATTTTTAAAATGTGTCTGTTCCGGCCAGACAATATCCTTTCCGTCTCTTCGGAATATTGCATACCATCGTTTTCGTGTGGTCGGTGCCCCGTAATCAGCTGCTATAAGTTCCCGGCTATCAAAAATATATCCAAGTCCCTTCATAGCTGATATGAATTTCTTGTAATCCTCACCTTGTCTTTCTTTAATCGTATGCCCTTCATTGTCCAAAGGTCCCCATTGTTGTATTTCTTCCACATTTTCCATGATGATGACCTCTGGGAGAATCTGTTTTGCGTGCTTGTATACCGCCCACGGAAGGATTCTCAGCCCACTTTTTCGGGGCTGTCCTCCTTTTGCCTTACTATGGCTTGTGCAATCTGGCGATGCCCACATTAGCGCAACATGACGCCCTTTTACGCATCTTTGCAGGTCAACCTTAAAAATGTCCTCTGTCAGATGCAACGTGTCCGGATGGTTGACTTTGTGCATGCGGATTGCCTGTGGATCATGGTTGATTGCAATATCAACCGGTCTCCCCAATGCCATCTCAATTCCCACACTTGCTCCGCCGCCTCCTGCGAAACAATCTATTATCAAATCCCTCATAGCCGACTATCCCCCAGAAACGTGCTTGCCATCTGCTCCTGCCATCCGGCGGAAGTATTATCGC
>OHIQ01000002.1_pt1 | contig 240296 bp, 187 predicted proteins | sample 1568401 | NCBI WGS metagenome assembly OHIQ01 (sample SAMEA3879522, study PRJEB24766) | human gut metagenome | biome: human-associated habitat; feature: feces | place: USA | collected 1985/1987 | reverse complement strand
AAGACATTCGTTCAGATTCTGTGTAAGGAGTGTACTTCTTTTTTAATTCTTCCATGTGAATTTCGAATTTGAGAAGTGTCAACTTATTCAGTACACTACAGACACTACAGTTTCCACGTAAGGATACTGTCGTTTCCCGGTAGAGACACCACCATTTATCCATAGAGTCACCCCATTTATCCCATAGCTTTGCACAAAGGAATCAAGGCTTTTTTTCTTTGATTATATAACGCGTTGCAGATACTTTATCTGCAACCTATCTGCCACAGGTATCTGCAACGTTCCAACTATTTACTAATTAGTGTGTTACACGCTTTTCGTTGCAGGTGGCAGATGTTTTTATGTTTTTCAACTTTATAGTAGGAAAAAAATTCATTCATTTCCGTACCTTTATGAGTCTTTTTATCCATAAATAATATCCAGTCAGTGGTAGTGCAGCCCCCAATAAGGCAGCAATAAAGGTAAGTATGCGAGTAAACATTCCTCCCCAGTTACCAACATGCACAGAATAAATCCAACCACGAATCTTTCCCGACTTGTCTTGATGTTGATAAAGACTTGTTTCTGTAAATTCACCATTATCCGTATTGAAAGAATAACGGTCAGATGCCCGCTGATTCCCGAAACGGTTGAAAGACACGCTTGCCGTACCAGAAGAAATACTGATTTGCTTATACTCCGGATTCTGACGTCCTAGTTTATCATAAATCTCCTGCCAATAAACGAATGGTGAAGTTACCGAGTACATATCACTGTGATTGTTTTCCGGACGTCCGCTTCTTTCACCCTTTCGAACCTCATTTCCTTCTCTTTTCTTTTCCCGATGGGCTGCCAGTTTGGTATCCCTCTTTTGAGCATCACTTTTCTGTTCATGTCCTTGGGCGGCACGTTGCTGTACTTCTACCCCGAAGACCTTATAGAAAGCCGTCCGATACCACGGAAAAGACCAGGTCAATCCCGTCAGTGCCATAGCCAGTAGAAAGATCAGAGCATACATTCCACCTGCCACATGCAAGTCATACCAAAACCTTCTCCAACCTTTTGTTGCTGTTATTTTCAGGCTATTCTTCAATGCTTTACGTGTACGCGGCCACCAAATGACAATTCCCGAAATCAGTACAAAAACAAGTAAAAGCGTACTGACACCTACAATCATTTTGCCCCAAAAGATTCCTTCATTTCCCGGATTCATACTATCCAGAAGCCAGCGATGCATTCGGAACATAAACATAAAAAAGCCGCTACGCTCGCTTTTTCCTTTTACTTCGCCCGTATACTGGTCTACATACAAAGATGCACGACGTGGTTTGGAAAGACTAACCTGATACGCACGTCCGGGATCAGAAGATATGCTGACACCGGTCACCGATACACTGTCAGGCAATGTCGTCGCCACTTTTTCAAGCAACTTATCCATAGGAAGAGGAGACTCCTTTACCGTTTCTACGTAGTAAAGATCGCGTCGAAACCACTCATTCGCCTCATTTTCAAATACCAGCATGGCACCGGAGAAGCAGACAAGAGTTATTATCAGTCCGAAAGGGACGGAAAGCCACAAATGTATCTTTCTGAATATTTTTTTCATGTTTTCAATCCTATTTCTTGAAAAAGCCTGCAAAGCTTTCCGCTCGGCAGGCTTTTATCTACAAAAGATTCTCTATTTAACCGACTGTATTATTTTGAAAGATATTCCATCTTACCTACCGTAGTGATAGCGTCAGCTTCTACCGTCAAACCTTTGACTGCCTTGCCTGTTTTTGCGTCTATTTTATAGAAGGCCGGTTTCTCGCCCGTAGTCACAGTGACAGCCATATAAGCATACCCTTTTTCTCCATAAGGCTCGCCACCAAACTTTCCGTCAGCCGGCAGACCTGTAACAGGCATAATCGTCTGATCTTCCGCCTTGAAAACAGCTAATTCGCTAACATCTGCACTTGTACCACCATTAATCATATCTTCCGCTCCCTTTTTATACAATTGAAGCAGGAAGTAATCTTCAGAGATGTGCCAGCAACGGAAAATAGGATGTTTAGTGCCTATCTCTTCAAAGTTCACATAGTAATCCGGATCGAAATCTGTTGCACCTGCTTTGATACGCATTGCGCCCGAAGGTTTCTGTCCTGTTACCTTCTTCAAATCTGAAGATGAAACTGCCGTACGTCCATATCCGGGAGAGAACACATAGACGTCACCATTATCAGCGGCCCAAATGGTCTGATAATATTGTGAACGCATACGACCGCATGCATAGCCTATTTTATCAGTCTTGGCAATCACCGGAGTCTCATTGAAGTTCGTGCCACTATAAATTGCCACGTAAGCATTATCCGGGTATTGTGTAGAAGGAATGACACCGGCTGTATATGCACCGCTGCCGCTACCACCGTCAGTCTTAGTCACAAGTTCCTGATCTGTCACAGCTTCCGGCCATTTTTTAATACCGTACTTACTCATTCCCATTGGGATGACAGATGTATAAATCTTATTGTTAGCTTCAACCAGACCTGCCCATGAAACTTTTTCACCATTACCCAAGTAATTTTCGGCAAGCAAGGTACCCTCTTCCTGACTGCCATCGGTCGCATCCAAATAGTTGAACAACAATGCTTGAGCCACATTCTGATCCTCATCTGTTATTTTCGAGTCCCCGGTGGAAACAGTCACCACTTTATCCCCCCAGGTTCCATAAGACGTGATACGATTATAAGTGTATGTGTACTTTTCTTTCATTTTACCATCTGCCCCCAGATAATAGGAAGCTCCTGTACCTGCGCCACCTTTATTATAAACTAAAGCAAACACATAATCCAATCCTTTATATACCCAATAGGTACCGCCAATCACCTCGGTTCCATTCCCTTGAGTCGACACTGTTCCTTCATCCAAAGAATTGGCTACTACCAAATAACTTGCTTCACCGGTTGTGGCAACCACCACATAAGCCGTTTCTCCATCAATTGGCGGGTTATCCACCGGATTATTATCATCGTCGCAAGATGCCACAAACACACCGCTACTCAAGCAAAAAGCTATGGCAAAAGCCTGTAATAAAAACTTCTTCATATATTCTTTATTATTGATTGATACTAAAAACTTACTCTTATTATTTACCGAAAAACACTCTGAACTTTCCATAGAATGCGCGCCCCGCTTTTTGCAGACTAAAATTGTCAAACAGTTGGGCATCGGTGAAATTCCGACATTCAAATGATACATTATAACGTCCATTCTTCATGGTGTAGGACAAAGACAGATTATGAGAAAACTGTTCCGGCACCATATTCTTTGAATCTTTATCTCCGAGATTCTCCCAGTAAAGAGGAAAATCGTGCTGCCAGTAGCTATCATAGCCGATGCTCAACACATTTCCTTTGACAAACAGGTCATTCCAATAAAAATTTGCATTGATATTAGCATAACGATAGGGCAGATTCGGCATACGCACTTTATAGTGCATGCTTTCTTGCAAAGAGGAACCCGCCAGAAACTTTTCGTAATCACGAGTATCGATGCTATTGAATGTTCCTCCTATATCAAACCAACGCGAGAAGCTATAAAGCAATGACAAATTATACCCTTTGGTTCTTACGTGACCGTGGTTCTCATAATATCCGTAGCTTGTTCCTCCCAATACGTCCAGTCCTCTTTTTATATAATCTTTCGTATCCCGATATATCAAACCGGCCTCGGCATACAATCCATGCTTGCCAAACTGATGATTATAGCTGAAACTCAAATTGACATTATCACTTTTCTCCGGTTTCAGATTCATTTTACCAGCTTCAAGGTCTTCATCTCCAAAGAGTTCGTCCGTGGTCGGCAGGCGGAAAGCCTTTTCGTACGAAAGTTTCACCTGAAGATCTTTCCATATAAAATAGGTACCTGCCGCTCCATATCCAAGAGCACTTGCCGTATTGGACAGATTGATATAATTGCCTATTCCATCCGTATTCTGCGATACCGGTCCCTTGTTGTATTGCCGATAATATTTGGCAAATGCCGACACATTCCATCTGTCCGACGGCATCAGACGGTAAGAAAGCCCGCTGACGTTTTTACGGGTGATTTTAGGAATAGAAAAGTCCGTGAATTTGGAAGAAGCACCGATGGTAGAGCGGCTCGTACGTTCAAAATCACTGATTACATGACTGAAAGTAAACGTATGCGCCTGTCCGATATGGTAATTCATCTTCAGCGTCCCATTCCAGTTTTTATTTTTAGATTCACTGTTCTGGTAAGACTGTTCTCCCCGGCTGCCTTTTTCATAAAAATCTCCACGCCAGTTGTAAGCCCGCGAAGCGGTATCGACATTGTTGGTGATATTATGATTGTAATTGGCAGTCAACAGCAGATCCAGGTTTTTCACCAATAAGTTCTTTTTGTAATATTCTAAAGAAGGGACCAACGAATGTCCTTTGCGGAATTTTTCACCGAACACGACATCTTGATAAACGCCTGTTTGTAACTCTTTATAGAAATGGGAATAATTGAAACTCAACGCCAAACGGTCTGCCCATTTCTTTCCTACCAGGCCGATTTTTCCAATCACGGCTTCATTATGATACTGGTCATTAAAACGTTTCAGATGATAAATCTTATTTTTGTCAAGTGGCGGGAAACGTACGCTTCCATCTTCTTTAATCTCAAATTCGCGTACGTAAGTATCTACATAATAATCATTATCCGAAAAGTTTTGAAAAGCATTGACTTCATACATAAAACCATTCTTAAACGTTTGTCCGAAGCGCACGTATGATTTATGAGTATTAAACGATCCGTAAGAATAGGAAGCATCCATAAACCACTTTCCGGGTTGTTTGTTGGTGACAATATTAACCACTCCCCCAATGGCATCGGTTCCGAATCCTACGGGAACCACTCCTTTATAGACTTCTATACGGTCAGCAAAATTAATAGGAACATTGTTCAAATCGAATGCAGCACCGGCTCCTTCCTGTGGTACGCCGTCAATGAAGATTTTCACATGTTTTCCGCTAAAGCCATCGATATACAATTGCATATCCGACCCCACTCCACCTGATTCGCGGAGTTTTACACCGGGCACTTTAGTCAGTGCACCCGCCAAAGTCTGCGTACTGTTATGCAATTTCTTCGCATCAATGGCTACCGCATTAAAAGCAGACTGATTCACACGGCCGACTCCGGATGTCGTGACCAGCACCTCTCCCAGTTCTTTTACCGCCGGCGCGATAGTGACGTTTACTTTTATTCTTTCTCCCTTGGCTAATTTAACTTTCTTTTCTACCGTTTGATAACCGATAGCCGAAACGACGAGTGTATATTCACCTGCTGTAGTTTTCAAATGATATATACCTTTTTCATCTGTATAGCATCCTTGGTTGGTTCCTTTCAGATAAACTGTCGCAAAATCCACCACTTCTTTTTCTGTAGACATCACTCTGCCCGAAATTAAACTACTACGATGACGCCCATGTTGTGAATATACGGATACGGAAAACAAGAATGCCAGAAAAACCAAAAAATATTTATTGCTCATCTCCTTTTTACTTTATAACCTTTTCATTGTTCTAAAAGCGATGCAAAGGTAAGCAGAAAAAGAAGTGCTAAACAATCCCTATCTATTGGTAAAAATAAGACAACAAAAATGAGGTATATAGATATGTACAATACCTATATATAAGTAAATACTAGATAATTTAAATAAAAAAAGAAAAGAAAGCCTACTTCAGCCAACTCGCCAACGCACGTTCCGTTACCTCCCACAACTGCTCTTTCTGCACATGATTCGTGTATTTATCAGACAAGTTTTTCTGGTGGTTATTGACATACAGTTGCCCTGTCACACCGGCTTCCTTTTCGTCCAACAGTAAACCGATTGCCGTAGAAGCCCCTTTCTTGGGTTTACGGATAAAAGGACGGAAAAAAATATCCGTCAACGGATCGAACCACTTGTGCATAGTGATGATATCAGTAGAAACAATTCCCGGATCGGCAGCATTGACGCTAATCCCCTTCTCTCGAAGTTGCTCGGAAAGTTCGAAAGTAAACAATAATAAAGCCAGCTTCGTGTTACTGTAAACAGGAATCCTCCAAAACGTTCCCGTTTTCCCTCTATGAAAGAAATCTGGGAAGTCGAGCTTGCCGATTGCGTATGTACAGGAAACCATATTTACGATACGCGCTCCACGCACCATCAGCGGAATTAATTTCCGGGTAAGCAGATAAGGTCCCATGTAGTTCACACTTACCGTTCGTTCGAATCCTTCGGAAGTAGTATGAAAACCTGTCTCCATCATTCCGGCATTATTCATTAACAAAGAGATGGGAAGATTCCTTTCTAAGATCTGACTGGCAAAAGCAACTACGGATTGCATAGAAGATAAATCGATAGCTATTACTTCCAAATCCGGGTTTCCTGTTTCCTTGCTCAAACGTTCACGAACAACCTCCGCTTTCTTCGGATGATAACAAGCCATAATGATTCGATAACCGGCTTTGGCTACGGCACGTGTTATTTCTGTTCCCATTCCTCCGTCCGCACCGGTGATGATTGCCCATTTCATTTCACTCATTTTTTCTCCAGTTTATCAATCTCCTTTTGTAAAGAGGAAGGGATTTGTTCTTTCAAATGTTGATGACAAGCCATTTCTATCGTATACATACGTCCTATGCAATAATTACTGTGTCCACAGTTGCAGCGTGCTTGTTGCTCCTGTTTCATCCGGTTCACGAATCCCGGTTCGTTGAGTAACGCTCTCGCCATCTGCACGGCATCAAAACCGGAATCAAGCACTTCATCTATTTTCTGACGGGAAACAAGACCACCGACATAAATCAACGGCGCATCCGGAAGAGCCGCACGGAATTTCAGTGCATCTTCAAGGAAATAGGCCTCTTTGAAGGGTACAGAGGGGATCATCCATTTGCCAAACATACGGACTCCGTATTTCAGCCACCAACAATTCATATAGTAAGACATCGAACGAATCGGCATGGCACCTCTCATTACATACATCGGCGCTTTACTGACAAAACCACCACTCAACACCAATCCATGAGCGCCAAGTTCCAACAGACGTTTGGCCACTTGTATGGATTCGTCTATCTCCATTCCTCCTTTGAAGCCGTCGCGCATATTCATTTTTACGAAAACAGCCATATCATTGCCCGCCGCTTTCATCACTTCTTCCATCACCATATCCATAAAACGCATCCGGTTTTCGAGCGAACCGCCATATTCATCTTTCCGATGATTGGTGTAGGGAGACAGGAATTGACTAATCAAATAGCCGTGCCCCGCATGTACTTCAACGGCGTCAAATCCGGCTTTCCTCGCCAGATTGACTGCATTTCCATACGCTTTCGCCATTTCCGGCAGCTCCTCTTTTTCCATTCCACGCACAAACGTAGGAGAATAGAGGTTGAAGCCTGAAGATGCGGATATAGGAGTGACACCACATATATTTTTATGGGACATATTTCCACAATGCCCGATTTGTATACCTACTGCGGCACCTTCATCGTGCACGGCTTTTGTCAGTTCGTGTAAACGGGGAATAATGGACGGACGCAACCACAACTGACGGTCGAAAGAAAGTCCGCTTTGTGTCACGGCAGCATAAGCCACTGTTGTCATACCCACTCCCCCCGCAGCTACCGACCGATGGTAATCCAGCAACATCTGCGTGGGAGTATTCTCCGGACACATGCTCTCAAAAGCTGCCGAACGGATTGTTCGATTCCGCAGCGTCAAAGGGCCAAAGGTGACCGGGCTAAAAAGTTTAGATTCCATAGTAGTTGATATTTTATTTAAGTCATACGTAAGTCGTGATGAAAAGCGCCCCTAATAAAGAAAAGGGAACACTCGTTTCCGTTCTCCCACTGCGTCTCCGAATTCTTCGCGGTAACGGCACCAAATAGCGTTGGCACGGGGAACAAGGTTAGCAATCGTCCACCAAAGGAAGACCAGACCGGAAAGTGAACAAGTGAGTATCGCCCAACCTGCCCATTCTACTATCTCACCGAAATAGTTGGCGGAAGTGACATAACGGTACATTCCTTTTTGAGGCAGATAATGCCGGGTGTCTCCCGGTTTGCGCAAATGACGGATGATATAATCCGACTGCCAGTTCAACAGCATACCTGCGAAAAAGAGCAGTGTGCCGATAATAAACCACGGTGAAGTGAACCAACCGGATTGATACATCGTTTCGGGAGCAAGATAGAAAATCCATTTCCCTTGCATATAACCATTCAGCAAATTAAAAAGAACTCCCATCGACATGATTGCCAGCGGCATCTTACTTTTCCCTTTCAATAGCAAAGGGAAGATGAAAGCACGCTGAAAATAGTGAATTTGAAAGAAGAGGAAGAAAGTGAAAATCACCGGCTCGAACCGACGTTCGGAATAGATCCACATCACACACATCACCACAAAAACCGGAGCTTCCATCAATATCCAGGCTAGTTTATTGGAGATAGCTACTCCCCACGATGCTGTGCGGAAAATACCATATCCGGCTTTCACAAAGTAAAGGGCGATAAAAACAAACAAAGCAATCAGGCTCATCACCCCCAGAAACAGATTAAAAGTATCTATACTCATACCGATCTATTTTGTAACACGCAAAAATAACAAAAAGGAGATAAACGACGATACAAAAAATAGAAAGAATCTGAAGTACATTCTTTTACGAACATAAAAAAGGAGAAAATGTAAAATTTCCCGGATGCGCTTCTGAAATGATCGGGCACACATCCGGGATTACTTATCTATTCAATAAAAGGATTTGTTCTTATCAGCGTTTCTTAATTGGGATATAAGCCAAATCATCAAGTACATTTTTATAAGCCGGGCGGATAATCCGTTTACCATCGAAGGTCAATTCTTCATTGCGGTGTGCACACCAGCCTACGATACGTGCCATGGCAAACAGTGGAGTGAAGATTTCCTGCGGCAAACCGATCATTTCATACACGAAGCCCGAATAGAAGTCGATATTGCTGGACACTGTCTTTCCGTTGTTTTTAACCCGTCCGAAAGTAGCGATGGCACGTTCTTCCAACAGTTCGAGGAAAGCAAATTCGCTTTCTCTGCCTTTTTCACGGGCAAGGTCGCGAGCCAGTTCTTTCAATAGAAGAGCACGAGGGTCAGAGATGGTATAAACGGCATGTCCGATACCATAGATCAATCCGGTTTTGTTATACACTTCTTTGTTCAACATTCGGGTGTAGTAAGTGTCTATCTCATCTACACTTGTCCAGTCTTTGATATTTTCCTTCAGGTGCTGGAACATGTCGGCAACCTGAATATTGGCACCTCCGTGAAGCGGGCCTTTCAGCGAACCGATACCTGCGGCGATAGCCGAATAAGTATCTGTTCCGGTAGAAGAAGTAACGCGAACGGTGAAAGTGGAGTTATTACCACCACCGTGCTCTGCCTGAAGAATCAATAACAAATCAAGGGTACGTGCATCTAGTTCGGTATAGTCTTTTTTTAGCATATACAGGAAATTTTCGGCAATAGATAGCTTTTCCTGCGGATGGCGGATATGCAGAGAACGTCCGAAAGTAGCATGACGAAGCATATTATAAGCATAAGCGATGATAGTGGGGAACTTTGAAATCAGTTCAATACTCTGACGCATCAGGTTATCCCGGGAGGTATCATCCGCATTTGCGTCAAAACGATACATTTCCAATACACTGCGTGAAAGAATATTCATGATGTTGTTTCCTTCCAACTCGATGATGTTCATTTTCGTTTTCTGTTCCAACGGCATATTGTCGTTAATCAACTCACGGAAAGAAAGCAATTCTTCTTTATCCGGCAGACGTCCGGAAAGCAATAGGTAAGCCACTTCTTCGAAGCCAAAGCGTTTCTCTTTGATTATAGCGTGAGAAATATCTTCTACATCATAACCGCGATAGAACAGTTTTCCCGGTATGGGTTTCAGTCCACCACCCGGAACACGTTCATATCCTACTACATTACCGATTCTGGTTAAACCTACCAATACACCTGTGCCGTCTTCATTACGCAATCCGCGCTTCACATCAAACTTGGAGAACAATTCTGTATCAATCCGGGTAGCTTCCTTCATTTCCTCGGAAAGCTTGTAAATCAAGTACTCTTTTTTCATCTTTCTTCGTTTTTTATTCGTTACTTTTGTTTTTCAATTCTTTCCACGATCTCACGAGTGAAAGCGGAAGTAGAGAGGGAGGTTCCATTCGGCATAAAACGGGCTAAATCGTGTGTAGCGCGAGCGTCCAGGAAGCTTTGTTCCAAGGCTTTCTCTATCAGAGCAGCCGCTTCTTTCCAGTCAAAATATTCGAGCATCATTACTGCCGAAAGGATAATAGAACAAGGGTTCACCACATCTTTTCCCGCAATATTGGGAGCTGTTCCGTGAGTTGCTTCAAAGATGGCATGACCTGTCTGGTAGTTGATATTTGCTCCCGGAGCGATACCGATACCGCCTACCATGGCCGCCAGTTGGTCGGAAACGTAGTCTCCGTTGAGGTTTAAGGTGGCTATTACGGAATATTCTTCGGGAATCAGGAGTGTATTTTGCAAGAAAGCATCCGCAATGCAATCTTTTATCACCAGTCTGCCATCTGCCAAAGCATCGCCAAATTCACGTTGCGCCAGTTCGTAGCCCCATTTTTTGAAACCACCTTCGGTAAACTTCATGATATTTCCTTTATGCACCAGTGTTACGGAAGGCAAATGATGGTCGAGCGCATACTGGCAGGCAGCACGCACAAGACGCTCCGTACCCTCACGTGATACAGGTTTCACACCGAAAGAAGAGGTTTCCGGGAAACGGACTTTTGTCACGCCCATTTCGTCTTTCAGGAATTGATAGAACTTTTCAGCTTCCAGAGTTCCGGCTTCCCATTCGATACCTGCATAAATATCTTCCGTATTTTCACGGAACACACACATATTCACTTTCTCCGGTGATTTGACAGGCGACTGTACTCCCTGATACCAACGAACCGGACGAAGACAGACGTATAAATCAAGTGTCTGACGCAGTGCTACGTTCAACGAACGGATTCCACCTCCGACAGGAGTTGTCAACGGACCTTTGATTCCTACCAGGTATTCCTGAAAGGTTTCCATTGTTTCATCCGGCAACCAGGAACCAGTCGCGTTGAAGGCACGTTCTCCCGCCAACACTTCTTTCCATTCGATACGACGTTTGCCACCGTATGCTTTCCGGATAGCTGCGTCCACTACGGCTTGCATGGCAGGAGTCACTTCGGCTCCTACTCCATCGCCGGTAATATAAGGTACGGTAGGCACATCGGGCACTAACAACGTACCATCTGTTTGCATAGTTATTTTGCTCATTTTTTATCTTGCATTTAAGGCAGAACCGGCACGAAACCAGGCTATCTGCTGTTCATTATAGGTATGTTGCACTTCAAAACTTTCTTTCGTTCCGTCTTCGTGATGAAGAATAATCGTCAGATTGCGCCCCGGTGCGAAATGGACTAAGCCTGATACGGACAAAAGATCGTGTTCCCGAATCTTGTCATAGTCTGCTTTATCTACAAAAGTAAGAGCAAGCATTCCTTGTTTTTTCAGATTTGTTTCGTGGATACGGGCAAAACTCTTAGCCAAAATGACACGTACATTGAGGAAGCGTGGTTCCATGGCTGCATGTTCACGGCTGGAACCTTCTCCATAATTCTCCTCGGCAACAACAATAGACGGAATACCTTCGGATTTATACATCTTTGCCGTACCGGAAACTGTTCCATAAGTATTTGTCGAACGATTCCAAACACAGTTCGTTTCACCATTGAAAGCATTGACAGCTCCCATCAGCATATTGTCGGAAATATTCTCCAAATGTCCCCGGAAGCGGAGCCACGGACCTGCCATAGAGATATGGTCGGTAGTACATTTTCCCTGTGCTTTAATCAATAAAGGCATGTTCAGCAAGTCCTGTCCGTCCCATGCCGGGAAAGGAGTCAGAAGCTGGAGACGTTGGGAATCCGGTTTTACCCTGATTTCCGTTTTTGCTCCATGGGGGGCAATATATCCCTCATTTCCCTGTTCAAAACCTTTCAAAGGAAGTTCATCTCCTACAGGTTCGGAGAGTTTCACTTTTTCTCCGTTATGATTCACCAGTCTGTCTTTCAACGGGTTGAAACAGAGATCACCGGCTATTGTTAACGCCATCGTTAGTTCCGGAGAAGCTACAAACGCGTATGTGTTGGGATTACCGTCAGCGCGTTTGGCAAAATTACGATTGAAAGAGGTGACGATTGAGTTTTTTCGTGTCGGATCGTCCGTCTGACGTTTCCACTGACCGATACAAGGTCCACAGGCATTTGCCATAATCGTAGCTCCCAACCGTTCAAAAGCTTCAATCATACCGTCTCTTTCGGCAGTAGCCCGGATTTGCTCTGAACCCGGATTGACGATCAGCGGAGAAGCGACGCTCAAATTCTTTTCTGTCACCTGCTTTGCCAGAGAAGCTGCACGGCTCAAATCCTGATAAGAAGAATTGGTACATGAACCTATCAAGCCCACCTCCATTTTACGGGGGTAACCGTTCAATAACACTTTTTCTGCAAATTCAGAGATAGGAGTAGCGGCATCCGGTGTAAACGGCCCGTTTATATAAGGTTCGAGTTCTGACAAATCTATTTCAATCACACGGTCGTAATAGTTGGATGGTTCGTCGGTCACAATGTCGTCTGCACGAAGATCTGCATCAACAGATTCAGCCCAATCGACTACACAATCTCTTCCGGTAGCTCTCAAATAAGTAGCCATGCGCCCGTCAAAGGGGAACAAAGAGGTAGTAGCTCCAACTTCGGCACCCATATTGCAAATGGTAGCTTTCCCGGTAGCAGAAAGGGATTCGGTTCCGGGACCAAAATATTCGATAATAGCATTCGTTCCTCCTTTTACGGTAAGGATGCCGGCCAATTTCAGGATTACATCTTTCGGAGAGGTCCAACCGCTTAGTTTTCCGGTCAGACGGACACCGATAATCTTCGGCATTTTCAGCTCCCATTCCATTCCTGTCATCACATCCACGGCATCCGCTCCACCGACACCGATAGCCACCATGCCCAGTCCGCCTGCATTAGGTGTATGAGAGTCTGTTCCCACCATCATACCGCCGGGGAAAGCATAGTTTTCGAGCACTACCTGATGGATAATTCCTGCTCCCGGTTTCCAGAAGCCGATGCCATAACGGGAAGATACATCACGGAGGAAATCGTATACTTCTTCATTGGTCAGTCTTGCCGTAGCAATATCCGCCTTTGCACCTTTATACGCCTGTATCAAGTGATCGCAATGCACTGTCGAAGGCACAGCCACCTGATCCTTACCTGCATTCATAAATTGAAGCAAAGCCATCTGCGCAGTTGCATCCTGCATAGCCACACGATCGGGACGGAAATTCACATAATCCTCCCCCCGTTTGTAATCTTTCAAATCGGCTACATCATACAGATGAGCATACAAAATCTTCTCGGCCAACGTCAAAGGGCGTTTTAGTATAGCCCGTACGTGTTCTACCTTTCCTTTATAAGCAGCGTAGAAAGCTTCTAACATAGTCACATCATATACCATATTGCTTTTTGTTTTTTTAGTCTATCTATTAAAATAACGAACGACGTTCGAGTAATGTTTAACAAAATGAAATATTTTTTCTACCCGGAACGAAGATTTGTTACCTTTGCGCCTATTATGAGTAATAATCCGAAAAGTCCCATTATAGACCTTCAGCAACAGCAACTCCTCCTGCGGATGGAGTATGAATATGAGAAGGAAGAATTTAAGCGGCAGACCGAAACAATGGGTGTTGCCCGTAAAGTGAAGCGCGGTCTCTGCTGGTATCCTGTCTCTCTTGGCCGAAGTTACTACAATTCGCTGAATCAGCTTGTAATAGATATTACACGGACCGAAAATAAAGAAATAGAGCATTCCTTTGAGTTCGGCCGTCCTGTTTGCTTTTTCCACCAGTCATTCGAAGGAAAAGTGAAGTATATGGATTTCATCGCTACCGTTAGCTTTGCCGACGAAGAACGAATGGCCGTTGTACTCCCCGGAGCGGGAGCTTTAGCGGAACTGCAAACTGACGGTATACTGGGGGTACAACTTTATTTTGACGAAACATCGTACCGGGCCATGTTCGAGGCACTGGAAGACACGATACGTGCCAAGGACAACCGCCTGGCGGAACTGCGCGACATTTTGCTGGGTACCCAAAAGCCGGGATTCCGCGAATTATATCCTGTCCGCTTTCCATGGCTGAACAGTACACAGGAAACAGCTGTTAATAAGGTGCTCTGTACGCGTGACGTATCTATTGTTCACGGTCCTCCGGGAACCGGAAAGACAACGACTCTTGTCGAAGCGATTTACGAAACGTTACACCGGGAACCACAAGTGCTTGTCTGTGCGCAAAGCAACACGGCTGTCGACTGGATTTGTGAGAAACTGGTAGACCGGGGAGTACCCGTGCTCCGTATTGGAAATCCAACCCGAGTCAACGACAAAATGCTTTCATCCACCTACGAACGCCGGTTTGAAAGTCATCCTGCCTATCCGGAGCTTTGGGGAATCCGTAAATCTATCCGCGAAATGGGTAGCCGGATGCGCCGGGGTAGTTATTCTGAACGGGAAGGAATGCGTAATCGCATGAGTCGTCTCCGCGACCGTGCCACGGAGTTGGAAATACAAATCAATGCCGATCTTTTCGACAGTGCCCGCGTTATTGCTTCTACCCTAGTCAGCAGCAACCACCGCCTGCTCAACGGACGTCGTTTTCCGACTTTATTCATCGACGAAGCTGCACAAGCCCTCGAAGCTGCCTGCTGGATCGCTATCCGCAAAGCAGACCGGGTCATCCTTGCAGGAGATCATTGTCAGCTTCCGCCAACTATCAAATGTATAGAAGCCTCCCGTGGAGGATTGGATCATACATTAATGGAAAAAGTCGTTCAGCAAAAACCTTCCGCAGTCTCTCTATTAAAAGTACAGTACAGAATGCATGAAACCATCATGCAGTTTCCCTCCGACTGGTTTTATCATGGAGAACTGGAAGCTGCTCCGGAAGTACGCTATCGGGGGATTCTTGATTTCGACACTCCCATGAATTGGATCAATACTTCAGAGATGGACTTTCACGAAGATTTTGTAGGAGAAAGCTTCGGACGCATCAATAAGCAGGAAGCCAACCTATTACTACAAGAACTGGAAACTTACATCGAACGTATCGGCAAAAAGCGGATACTGGATGAAAGAATTGATTTCGGTCTGATTTCGCCATACAAGGCACAAGTGCAATATTTGAGAGGAAAAATAAAAGGAAGCAGCTTTTTACGTCCTTTCCGCAGCCTCATCACCGTGAATACGGTAGACGGCTTTCAAGGACAGGAGCGAGACGTTATTTTCATCAGTCTCGTACGTGCCAACGAGGACGGACAAATCGGGTTTCTAAATGACTTGCGAAGAATGAATGTAGCGATTACGCGGGCACGAATGAAACTTGTTATATTAGGAGATGCTTCCACCCTTGCCAAGCATCCTTTCTATAAAAGGTTGATGTTATTCATTAAAAAGGAGGATTAAATACTTAATCCTCCTTTTAACAAAGTGCACTTTCTCACGAAACCACACTTCATTTAACACAAACAAAACAAACAATATTTTACATCAGTACTATTCTTAATTTTTCATCCTCAAAGATAGTCGATTATTCTAATGCGCTCCAACTATTTCCACCATTTTATTTGCGGATCGCGCGTTTTTGCCCATTCTGCAAATTTAGGATATGTTTTGTCAATGCGCTGATTCTCCTTTTTAAGATCTAAATTCAAAATAGAAGCGTCCAAACGAGCATCTACATGTATAGCAAACGGAAAACCATCCTTGCAAATGAAATAGGTACCATCTACATCACCACGAGAAATATCAGCTCCGGAAGGGAAACGATTATTCGCACCAGTCGTCGGCTTATGATCTGTCAGATGAACTTCTGTGGCAGAGTTGAATACTTTTATAAAAGGATTATAAGGAGCTACCACCACTGATTTATCAAGAGTAGGGTTATTAAATTGTATGGATACCGTATATGTCTTCTCTTGAATATTCTGATTAATCATATCCTCCGCATTCACATTGGATACTCCCAATTCAGCTTTAGCATCCTTGAATAATGTTATCACATTACCTGAATAGGAAGAAGCTTCACTACCATTAACCGTTACTTTAGAAGCTTTACTCAAATCGAAAGGAACTTCATAAGCAAACGAGTTCTTATAATTAGCTCCCGTCCAAGCCAATGTAAACTTATCAATAATATTAAGCACCTTATTATCTATATTATAATCAACGCTTGACTGATATTTCATGACCACATCATTCAAGTCATAATCTCCTTGCTCCGGCCAGTTATCTTCAAAGCCAAGCACTCCAGAATACTTTTCTGTTCCTTTCCGATCACCCGGATTAGGAACCTCCGGAACTTCAATAGCAGCAATAGGATTAGAAGAGATAACGAAAGCAACATCATTATAGTCATTTTCTCCACTTTTCCAGTCTTCCATCGTAATAACATTCACTCTGTCACCTGCTTTATTTTTTGCTGCAAAAATTGCAGTGTGAGAAATTTTGTCACTATTCAAAGATTTGGTTGAGTAGAACATATTCCCATTAGCCTTGGCATTTACCCAGCCATTATTCCATATCAAGAAACCAATCTTTGTATTTGCCGGAATACGTTCCGGGTCCTCTTGAGGGAAATTACCAGTCTCATTTATATATTTTAAATTAACCGCAACCCCACTATAATAACCTAAACTATTTCCATGTGCGTTAGGAAATATGACACATGCATGCTTTGTTGCCTTCCTTATTTCATCAGTAGAAGCATCTTTCGGATAGCAATAATAAGCAAATACACTTTTCGCTCCTGTGTCTCCCCCAAAATAGTTAATAACGACATTTGCATCTTCTTTTATCAGAATATCAGCATTATCAGTAACTAAAGGTCCTACGTTATTCTTTCCTTCCGGAAAATATGTCGTTATATAACTCTTGAGAGTTGCATCCACGTTGATCTTCTTAGAAGCATCCAAATAGTCAGGCTTACCTGAATTTGCATTCCAAGTTCCTAATACGTTCGGGATTACATCTGTAATAAATTTCACCGCAGCCCTTGTTTGTGCACTTCTCGTTGATGAATCCACAGGAGTAACATCAAGAGCATTCTCAAAGGTTATTTTTGCGCTGACATCCGAACCGACAACTTTAGTTTTATACAAGGTCGGCACACCAAAATCCGGAGAATAAATATAAACTTCTGAAACTGCTGTCGGGAAAGAAGCCGGTTTGATATAACGTCCTTGTATATCTGTAAATCCGGTTGCAATGTGTGACACCCCTGCTTTCTTTATAATCTGACCACCTTCTGCCACATAAGAAAGCGGATTTTCAGCATAAACTTCAAAATAAGCCCTAGGACATTCCTTTCCATAATCAATATTCAATTGAATATTTTTAGTAGTGGCAAAGTCGAAATAGTTATCTAAAGTAACTTCTTCTTTATCTCCTGAATTAGCAGGATCATATACATCTTTCTGTAAACAACTTGAGAAAGCAACAGAAACAACACCGATAACACATGCTAATTTAGCAATGTTAATCATTCTTTGGGGTAAGTTAAAACACATCATACTTCTCGTTCATTTTATTTGATGGTGCAAATATAAACATAAACTTGCATATTTTAATCACATTATTGATATATTTTTCAAAAAAAAGTTTCTGCAAGCTTCACCTACCCATTTTTAAATATCTTATTAATAAAAAAAGGAGAAAGCAAAAAGCTCTCTCCTTCTTTTAAAACTTGTATAATCTAGTCTAATTAATTATTCTCCGGACGAAGTTTACGAACAGTTACAGCAGTCTGCCACATTTCGCTTTCGCGTAATTGACGGAGTTCTTCGTTCAATTTTTCACGATAATCAGGTTGTGAATTACTGTCGATAGAAATCTGTGCTTCGTTACCAGTCTTCACACTGTTATACAACTTTTCAACTACCGGTTTGATAGCATCGTGGAATGGGCCCATCCAATCGAGAGCACCACGTTGAGCAGTAGTAGAGCAGTTAGCGTACATCCAGTCCATACCGTTCTTTGCGAATAACGGCATCAATGACTGTGTCAGTTCTTCCACTGTTTCATTGAATGCTTCAGAAGGACTATGACCGTTTTCACGCAATACTTCGTACTGTGCCAGCAACAAACCTTGGATAGCCCCCATCAATGAACCACGTTCACCTGTCAGGTCAGAAGTAGCCTCACGTTGGAAAGTTGTTTCGAACAGATAACCGGAACCGATACCAATACCCAGTGCGATGGTTCTTTCGTAAGCCTTGCCTGTAGCATCCTGATAGATAGCATAAGAAGAGTTCAAGCCGCGTCCTTCGAGGAACATAGTACGCAAAGATGTACCCGAACCTTTAGGAGCAACCATGATAACGTCGATATCAGCAGGAGGAACTACACCTGTACGGTCGTTCCAAGTGATAGCAAAACCGTGTGAGAAATAAAGAGCTTTTCCGGCAGTCAGGTAAGGATTGATAGTAGGCCATACTGACATTACTGCTGCGTCAGACAACAGACACATTACAATAGTACCTTTCTCACAAGCTTCTTCGATACCGAACAAAGTTTCACCCGGAACCCATCCGTCTGCTACTGCCTTATCGTATGTTTTTCCTTCACGTTGACCAACGATTACATTGAAACCGTTATCACGCAAGTTCAGTGCCTGTCCAGGACCCTGTACGCCATAACCGATTACAGCGATTGTTTCATTTTTCAATACTTCACGAGCTTTTTCCAATGGAAATTCGTCACGGATTACTACAGTTTCAGTAGTACCTCCAAAATTCAACTGTGCCATTTTCTTTTTGTTTTTAGTTTTTGATGACTTACGCCATCTGTTATTAATTGATTTTATATTCTCACATTTATTCAAATATCACTTTCGAGCGGCAAACAACTTCGTTGCCATTCTTCTTCACTTCTACGTGAAACTCGTTTGCATTCACTTCATCGCAGAAGAAAGAGAGTTCATCACCAAAATAGCTTTCCGCCACATACGCCATTTCAAAACGACGGATACGTTTGGTCTTATACAATTCAATCGGGAACAAATCAAGGATATGTTCGATGTAACGGATGCTGTTTACATGACCATTGATATCTATATCACTGTACTTTGCCGTCAGGGTAGCTATCGGCTGATCGCTTGTCACTTTGATGCGTGAAGGCTTTTCAATCGGGCAAGGCTCATCACAGACATAGTCTACGATACTTCCCCCATGCAAAGTCAACAAGTCGGCAGGCTTGCGGGTATTAAGATTAATCATTGCCCATACGGAACGTGCGTAGCCAATCTTCTTTCCATCCTTATCGAGGATAGCAAAATTACGGTCCGTAAACAAACGGTAGACATTTTCCACCCACGTCTGAACCGAGAAATTCTCATACTGATAAGGCATTTCATCCAACTCAATAGCCAGACGTGAAAGCACCCATGTATAATTGTCCTCATTCAGCGTTGCAATACCAAAACCACGGTCATTGGCGTGAAAACCTGCACAATTCAGCAGATGATTTCCCAGTACCCCCATAGTCAGACGTCCGTTGAAGTCAACATGGAACGGTTCTGCCACAAACTGATAAGTCCCTATTCTATTTTCTTCACTCATTATTCTTATTGGTTTTTACTTTGGTTATACATAGCTTCCCGTCCATCGAGAAACTCATTCACCCGTTCAAAACAGCTGGTAGTAATCGCTACACGTCCCGAACGAACAAACTGCAAAACACAATTCAAAGCCTTCAGTTCACCATAGAGCGAAGTTATATCTTCGCTCATTCCATTTTTCTCGACAATAGAAAATACCGGATTGACTTCCACTATACGTGCATTGTATCTACGAATCAGCTTGGATGCTTCCGGATTCTCCTGAAAAGCAGGAGTAGACACCTTATATAATGCAATCTCGTGGAAATAAATCTCATCCTCTGTGAAATAATGTGCCTGAATCACGTCGATCTTCTTTTCGATCTGTTTCACTACCTTCTCAATGATGTCCTTATCAGTCCAAGCTGTTATTGTATACTTATGTACACCTTTAATAGAAGAAGCAGATACATTCAGACTCTCAATATTTATTTGCCGACGGGTAAATACAGCAGTTACCTGATTCAGCAACCCGGCTATATTCTCCGAATGAACAATGATTGTATATAACGTTTTATCACTCATAACTCTAATTTTTTAAATGCGAACTCTCAACTCTCCATTCTCAACTCTCAACTTCTCCTAGCACTCCAGCAACATCTGGTTTACCGAACCACCCGGAGGAGTCATCGGCAAAACATTACCTTCTTCCACCACGCAAGCTTCGAGCAGGAACGGACCGTCCGTTGCCAGCATTTCAGCAATAGCTTCCTTCAGTTCTTCACGAGTGAAAACACGCTTGGAAGGAATATCATAAGCCGAAGCCACTTTCATATAATCCGGATTCAACATCGGGGTAAACGAATAGCGACGGTTGAAAAACATAGCTTGCCACTGACGTACGTTTCCGAGGTAATTATTGTTCAGGCAGATAATCTTCACCGGAGCCTTCTGCTCCATAATCGTACCCAGTTCCTGAATATTCATTTGCAGTCCGCCATCTCCCATAAATACGCATACGGTACGTTCCGGTGCTCCGAAAGTTGCCCCGATAGCTGCGGGAAGCCCGAAGCCCATTGTTCCAAGTCCTCCGGAAGTAATGATACTGCGTTCTTTCGTATATTTAAAGTAACGTGCAGATATCATCTGATTTTGACCTACATCTGTTACCAAAACAGCTTCATGGTGAGTAGCATCACTAACCGCACGTACCACTTCCCCCATACTCAAAGAGTTTGTGGCAGGATGAAGTTCAGGACGGATTACTTTTTCCTCCTCTACTTTCTCATATTCTTTGAAGCTATCAATCCATTCGGTATGAGTGTTCTTTTTCAGAAGTTTCGTCACAGAAGCCAGTGTTTCCTTGCAATCTCCCAATACAGCTACATCTACCTTTACATTCTTATTAACTTCCGCAGGATCGATATCAAAATGAATCACTTTTGCCTGTTTGGCGTAAGTAGCCAAATTACCGGTCACACGGTCGTCAAAACGCATACCGACAGCAATCAGCACATCGCATTTATTGGTATTGATATTCGGTCCCAGATTGCCGTGCATACCCAACATACCTTTATTCAACGGATGTTCTGTCGGCAAAGCCGAAAGCCCGAGCAGCGTACAACCCGCAGGCATATCCGCTTTTTCGATAAACTCGCGCAATTCGCTCTGTGCATTTCCCAGTTCAACACCTTGTCCAACCAATACAAGCGGACGTTCAGCGTTATTAATCAGTTCGGCAGCAGCCTGTACAGACTCCTCATCCGTATCGGGAACAGGAACATAACTACGGATAAAATCGACTTTCGTCGGTTCGTATTTCGTTTTCTCTACTTGCGCATTTTTAGCAAAGTCCAGTACCACCGGCCCCGGACGACCACTACGAGCAATGTAAAACGCACGTGCTACCGCCCAGGCTACATCTTCCGCACGGCGAATCTGATAACTCCATTTAGTGATTGGCTGGGTGATACCTACCAAGTCAACTTCCTGAAAAGCATCCGTCCCAAGAAAGCCTGTTCCTACCTGTCCGGCAATCACCACGATAGGCGTACTATCGATCATCGCATCTGCAATGCCTGTTACCGTATTGGTTGCTCCGGGACCGCTCGTCACCAGGCAAACACCTACATCACCCGATACACGGGCATAACCTTGTGCGGCATGGGCGGCTCCCTGCTCGTGACGAACCAAGATATGGTTCAATATATTTTGATGATCGTACAAGGCATCGAATACCGGCATAATAGAACCACCGGGGTAACCAAAGATGGTAGTCACTCCCTGATGTTCCAAGGAGCGCATCAAAGCCTCTGCACCTGTTATTAAATCTTTCATATTAGTTGATAGTTGATAAATGATAAATGATAGTTGAGAAATGACAGTTGAAAATGAATGGTTTACAATCATTGCGCTAAGTGCTGCGCAGCTAACTATTACCTATCAACTATCACCAACTATATTATATAATTCTCACTGCTCCCTTATCGGCAGAGCTTACCATGCTGGCATACGCCTTCAGGCTCTTCGGTACATAACGGTCACGAGTGACAGGAGTCATCGGACGGGCCGCCAGTTCTTCATCCGTCAGTCGCACGTTAATCTTCCGGGCCGGAATATCGATTTCGATAATGTCTCCGTCTACAATTTTTCCGATATTGCCTCCAGCTGCCGCTTCAGGAGAAATATGTCCGATACTCAATCCGGAAGTTCCACCGCTGAAACGTCCGTCGGTAATCAAAGCACATTCTTTTCCGAGATGACGAGATTTGATATAAGAGGTAGGATAAAGCATTTCCTGCATACCGGGACCACCCTTCGGACCTTCGTGCGTGATGACGACGACGTCGCCACTGACGACTCGACCTCCGAGGATGCCTTCACAGGCTGCTTCTTGCGAATCAAATACTTTGGCAGGTCCGGTAAACTTCCAGATACTTTCGTCTACACCTGCTGTTTTTACTACACAACCATCTTGAGCAATATTGCCTTTCAATACGGCCAGTCCGCCGTCTTTACTGTAAGCATGTTCCAAGTCACGGATACATCCGTTTGCACGGTCCTTATCCAGTTCCTTATAGTACATACCTTGTGAACCAAGTACGAGATTAAATTTATTTCCGGCTGCGCTCGAATATTTCTTAATTGCTTTTTCGCTCACATTCGGGCTGGTGATTGAATATTCGTTAATGGCTTCTGCCAGTGACATTCCGTCTACCCGACGAACGGATGTATCTATCAAACCTCCCTTTGCCAGTTCGTCCATAATGGCAATGATACCACCGGCACGGTTTACATCCTGAATATGATATTTCTGTGTATTGGGAGCCACCTTGCAGAGACAAGGAGCCTTGCGGGAAAGCATATCGATATCATCCATCTTGAAATCTACCTCTGCTTCATGAGCAATAGCCAACAGGTGAAGAACCGTATTAGTAGAACCACCCATTGCTATATCCAGCGTCATGGCATTCAAGAAAGCCTGACGGGTAGCAATGCTACGAGGAAGCACACTTTCGTCTCCTTCTTCATAATATAACTTTGCATTTTTTACGATCAGTTCTGCTGCATCTTTGAAAAGCTGCGTACGATTCTCGTGTGTAGCTACGATGGTTCCGTTTCCGGGAAGAGCCAGTCCGATTGCTTCATTCAGGCAGTTCATTGAATTGGCGGTAAACATGCCGGAACAACATCCGCAAGTAGGACAAGCATTTTGCTCGATATTCGCTACTTCCTGATCGCTGACACTTTCATCAGCCGATTTAATCATCGCGTCGATCAAATCCAGGTGCTGACCATTCCATTCTCCGGCTTCCATCGGACCGCCCGATACAAATACGGCAGGAATATTCAGACGCATAGCCGCCATCAACATTCCGGGAGTGATCTTATCGCAATTGCTGATACATACCATTGCATCCGCCTTGTGCGCATTGACCATATATTCTACGCTGTCTGCAATGATGTCACGTGAAGGAAGCGAATAAAGCATACCGTCATGTCCCATTGCTATACCGTCGTCGATAGCTATTGTATTGAATTCCGCAGCGAAGCATCCTAGCTTCTCAATCTCTGCCTTCACCAGCTGACCGATTTCATGTAGGTGTACATGCCCCGGGACAAACTGTGTGAACGAATTGACGATAGCGATAATGGGTTTACCCATCTGATTCTTCTTCATGCCGTTGGCTGCCCACAATGCACGGGCTCCCGCCATCCGACGGCCTTGTGTACTAAACGAACTGCGTAATTGCTTTTTCATTTCAATCTATCTTTTAATTAAAGAGCCTTCCTCACACAAGTGAGAAAGGCTCTAAATTCTATCTTTTATGGTACGAACACATACAACACAAAAACCTTTCTCACGCTCTTGATGGGACCACCACGACGCGAATAATATGCAGGACTGCTAGGTTAATAGATGTATGTAACATATTCATATCTTCTTTTCTTTATTTTCGTGCTGCAAAGGTAAGGGCTTTTTTATTATATCCAAACAAATCGAAGAAAAAAATCACTTAAAAGCGAATAATTGTAAGAAAAGAGAGGTATTATTTCTCTATTTTATCACTTAAAGGTTGAATTTACAACTATTATCTAACTGCGCACCTCACTTTCTTTTTCTGACAAAAGCACTTAATAATCTGAAATTTACCCTCCCTATACCGGAGTACAAGCAAATAATTCGTATCTTTGTAGACCCGTATTTACGGGAATTATTAATCAGAAACAAAAAAGATCAGATGGAAACAGTAGAAAACAAGTACATTACCGTTGCATACAAACTATATACAATGGAAGATGGTGAAAAAGAGTTGTTCGAAGAAGCAAAAGCAGAACATCCCTTTCAATTCATTTCAGGATTAGGAACAACACTCGAAGACTTCGAAAATCAAATAACTGCTCTTTCTAAAGGTGATAAATTTGACTTTACCATTCCGGCAGATAAGGCTTACGGACAATATGACGAACAACACGTCATTGACCTCCCCAAAAATATATTTGAAATAGATGGCAAATTTGACAGCGAACGTATTAAAGAAGGTAACATCGTACCTTTGATGACTGGTGACGGTCAACGCGTAAATGCCAGCGTAGTAGAAATCAAACCGGATATTGTAGTAGTTGACCTCAACCATCCGTTGGCTGGTGCCGACCTGATCTTTGAAGGTGAAATACTGGAAAGCCGTCCTGCTACGAACGAAGAAATTCAGGAACTTGTGAAAATGATGAGTGGTGGTGATGGCTGCGGTTGCGGATGCGACAGCTGCGGTGATGGCTGTGGCGACGACTGCGGTTGCGAAGGCGGACACTGTCATTAATTGAATCATTAAGTATAAAGTATTAAGTATTAATTTCGTGCTGATATAGCTGGAGTTTTAATACTTAATACTTTTTTTATGCCGTCATTCCGGCTAATACTTAATACTTGATACCTAATACTTAAAATCAGCATCCTTTGTGTGTCATGATGTCAAGCACCATTTTATCCGTTTCGTTCATGGCTTGCGAGCCGATTCTTGTCAAGTTACGGATACTTTGATCTACATCTTCGTCGATAATTCCCTCCACGGAAGTCACGCAACGGTCTTCCATTGCCATCATGGCAGATAATACGGCTGTCGAAACTCCGGTGGTTACTTTCAAAGCACAACTCGGTTTTGCACCGTCACAAATCATTCCTGTCAGATTAGCAATCATGTTTTGAACGGCGAAGGCAACCTGATTGTAGTTTCCTCCCATCAACCAGGTGATTCCACAACTGGAACCTGTGGCAGCTACCACACAGCCACACAAAGCAGACAAACGTCCCAAACTTTGTTTAATATATATAACAGTGAGATGGCTTAACATTAAAGCACGGATCAGTTCCTCTTCGTTCTTTCCGTTTTCTTCGGCAAAAACAACAACAGGGAGTGTAGCGGATATTCCTTGGTTACCGCTACCGGAATTACTCATGACAGGAATCATAGCACCGGCCATTCGGGCGTCACAAGCAGCTGACGTATAAGAGAGGATATGAGAAAACACGCTATCCCCCATCACTTTATGCTCATAAGTTCCCCGAAGCATTTTACCTAAAGAATGTCCGTAGTTACCTTTAAAGGCTTGCTCGGCAGCAGCTTTATTCAAACGGGCTGTATCAAGAATGAAACGAATCTCATCCAACGGAGCAGTCAGTGCAAAGTCATAGACTTTACGCAAGTTTAATTCGAGCGAAGCATCTTCCTCTTCCTCGCTGACTGTATGTTGCTTGTCGAGCAATGTCTGTTCATCTTTGGCTATATATATAAAGGTAGTATGCCCACCGGCAATGATAGCTTTAGCTGTTTTATCTCCCGCTTTACAAATCACTTCGATATAAAGCTTTTCCGCAATATCTTCTTTCAGAGAAATACAAATCCGTTTTTCTGCAATGAACCGTTTCCCCTGTTCCACTGCTTCCGGCGTACAGTCCCTCAACACCTCCAACTGATAGTCTGATTTGCCAATCAACGCACCTAAAGCCACAGCTATGGGAAGGCCTACCATACCCGTTCCCGGGATTCCGACTCCCATGGCATTCTTTAGTATATTAGCACTTAACAAGACGTCTATCTTTTCCGGTTTCACTCCCAACGTTTCAGCAGCTTTAGCTACACAAAGCGCTACTGCGATAGGTTCCGTACATCCAATAGCCGGAATGACTTCTTTCTTAATCAACTCTATAATTTGCCTTCTTTCTGATTCAGTCATGGACTTATAAGTTTTGGTTCCACAAAAATAGGAAAATCTTTCTTTTCCAACATTCTATAATGAACAAATAAAATCTCATATTGTTATAAAATCTCCCATACACCAAACTTTAACAGAAAGAATTGATAGAAAAATGAAAGCAAAACACGTGATTCTCTATTTGCTACTGGCTATTGTTTCCTTTTCCTGTATCGGCGAAGAAGCTCTCAATGCAGAAGCAGACATATTAAGTTGCGCACTACCAGGAGTAGCCATGACAACCAGTCCTATTATTAACAATAATTCCATCACTATCTTCGTCGGTCCGGGAACTGATATTTCAGAACTTACACCTGAATTTACATTGACTCCGGGAGCTACAATTAATCCTCTTAGCGGTACGGAACGAAATTTCAATACTCCACAAGAATATACTGTTACAGCTGCCGATGGTGTTTGGAAGAAAACGTATATCATATCCGTTATCGACACGGAACTTGCCACGAACTATAATTTCGAAGATACGCTTGGCGGAAAGAAGTACTACATATTTGTAGAACGCGAAGGAGGTAAAGTCGTTATGGAATGGGCCAGCGGAAATGCGGGCTATGCCATGACCGGCGTAGCCAAAACTGCTGATGACTATCCCACTTTCCAAATAACGGACGGAAAAGCCGGCAAATGCCTTTCTTTAGTGACACGCAGTACCGGATTCTTTGGACAAATAGCAGGAATGCCTATCGCGGCAGGAAATCTGTTTATCGGTTCCTTTGATGTAAGCAATGCAATGAGTAATCCGCTTAAAGCAACTAAATTCGGTCTTCCTTTCCGGCATGTACCTACTTATCTGGCTGGCTATTATAAGTACAAAGCGGGAGATCAGTTTACAGAAGGAGGCAAACCTGTAAATGGGAAACGGGATATCTGTGACATATATGCCATCATGTATGAAACCAGCGAATCTGTTCCAACCCTTGACGGAACGAACGCATTTACCAGCCCAAACCTGATTTCAACAGCACGGATTAATAATGCCAAAGAAACGAACGAATGGACTTACTTTAAGCTTCCTTTCACCACTCTCCCCGGCAAATTCATAGATAAGGAAAAGCTAATGGATGGAAAATATAATATAGCCATAGTGTTCACCTCAAGTCTGGAAGGAGATCATTTTAACGGAGCAATCGGAAGTACGTTGCTCATTGACGAGGCCGAGTTAATCTATCACTCGGAAGATTAGTGGAACTAAATAACTTTATAACAACAAAAACGATGAAAATCTATCCGTATATATTCAGTTTACTAACCTGTATAGGAATAGCCCTCCCCGGCTATGCACAGGTTGATCGAAATGAAACACTGATCCGTTCCGCCCTTCACGGACTGGAATATGAGATAAAAGCAGGTTTCAGCATTGGCGGCACAGCCCCGCTTCCTCTTCCGGTGGAAATCCGTTCCATTGACGGATATAACCCGACATTAGCTATCAGTATAGGAGGTGAAGTGACCAAATGGATTGCCGTTCAGAACAAGCTCGGAATTATAGTCGGATTGCGACTTGAAAACAAAGCAATGACTACCGAAGCCACCGTGAAGAATTACAATATGGAGATTCTCGGGCAGGGAGGTGAAAGAATCAGCGGAGTATGGACAGGCGGAGTAAAAACCAAAGTACATACTGCCGGACTGACAATACCTCTGATGGCTACCTACAAACTAACCAACCGGTGGAACATCAAAGCCGGGCCTTATTTCTCCTATCTACTTTCAAGAGAATTTTCAGGTCACGTATACGAAGGATATTTGCGGGAAGATAATCCCACCGGTCCGAAGGTTGAGTTTACCGACGGTAAAATTGCAACATACGATTTCTCGGACGACTTGAGACATTTCCAGTGGGGATTACAGATAGGAGCCGGATGGCGAGCCTTCAAGCACCTCAATGTGTATGCCGATCTTACCTGGGGATTGAATGATATATTTAAAAACGATTTTAATACAGTCACTTTTGCCATGTACCCCATCTACTTGAATATAGGTTTCGGGTATGCTTTTTAAGTCCCACTAGGCTCTGCCACCTGCTTCACTCCGGAGTAGGTTACTTTCACCGTCTGTTGCAATGCAGGCACTTTCACATTAATAGTCATGTCTGCATTTCCACCTTCTACAGTTCCCGTAACTGTTACAGGACAAGTACCCAAAGAGGCAGCATCTCCTTCAAATGTAAGATCTTGCTGTCCGGTGAATGTAGACATACCTTCCCCCTTTTTCACTTCACATTTATCAATGACAATATCTCCAAATTTTAATATCTGCTGGTTGATGAACAATTCAAAATCCTTCAGTTCAATCTTCACTTCCGTATTGCTGACCTGCGAAAGCGTGATAAACTTCTCTATTCCGTCGCCGATGACAATTTCCTGATCGGAGCCATCCGGTATCATGGATATATCCAGATTTCCCCAATACGTTCCGATTACATCCGGAGCCGTTATCACAGCTTCCTCTTCGGGAGGATTCTCATTATTCTTGTTATCACTATCGTCGTCATCACTGCTACAAGCAGCAAAGAGAGTAAGAGAACATACCAATGCCAATAAATACAATAGATTCTTTTTCATACGTCTTTGGTTTAGTTATTACAATAAATTCGTCCTTTATAAACTAAAAAGAAGAAAAAAGGTTCAATATGCTTCCTTTTTCGAAGTTATTTCGAGTTCGCAACTTTCTTACCGAAAACTTTGTTATATTTGCATATAGTAATTTTAAAAAAGCCACAACTATGTTTAATTCATTTGGCAATATCTTTCGACTCACAAGTTTCGGTGAGTCTCATGGAAAAGGAATTGGAGGAGTGATTGACGGATTCCCATCAGGAATTACCATCGACGAAGAATTTGTACAACAAGAACTAAATCGCCGTCGTCCGGGACAATCAATCCTTACCACCCCACGCAAAGAAGCTGATAAAGTAGAGTTTCTTTCAGGTATTTTTGAGGGGAAATCAACCGGGTGTCCTATCGGTTTTATCGTTTGGAATGAAAACCAACACCCCAATGACTACAACAATCTGAAAAATGTATATCGTCCTTCACACGCTGATTACACATACACGGTGAAGTATGGAATCCGTGACCATCGCGGCGGCGGACGTTCCTCTGCGCGCGAAACGATTTCGCGCGTTGTAGCCGGTGCATTGGCTAAGCTGGCACTCCGCCAATTGGGAGTCAACATCACTGCCTATACCTCGCAGGTAGGTCCTATCAAACTGGAGGGTACTTACTCGGACTATAATTTCGACCTGATAGAAACCAACGATGTACGTTGTCCGGACCCTGAAAAAGCAAAAGAAATGGCAGACCTTATATATAAGGTAAAAGGTGAAGGCGATACCATCGGAGGTACACTGACCTGTGTCATTAAGGGATGCCCCATCGGATTGGGACAACCTGTTTTCGGTAAACTTCATGCTGCCCTGGGTAACGCCATGTTAAGCATCAACGCTGCCAAAGCATTCGAATACGGTGAAGGATTCAAGGGTTTGAAAATGAAAGGTTCCGAACAGAACGATGTTTTCTATAACAATAACGGACGGATCGAGACGCATACCAATCACTCCGGAGGTATTCAGGGGGGATTGAGTAATGGTCAGGATATTTATTTCCGTGTAGTGTTCAAACCGATTGCCACGCTGCTGATGGAACAGGAAACTGTCAACATTGATGGCGTCGACACCACTCTGAAAGCACGCGGACGTCATGACGCTTGTGTATTACCTCGTGCCGTACCTATCGTAGAAGCAATGGCTGCCATGACCATACTCGATTATTACTTACTGGATAAAACGACGCAACTCTAATGAACGAGATTCAGAAATACATAGCGGCACACGAACCAAAGATGATGGATGACTTGTTCAGCCTTATTCGCATTCCCAGTATCAGTGCTCTGCCGGAGCACCACGACGATATGCTGGCTTGTGCGGAACGCTGGGCACAACTGTTATTGGAAGCAGGTGTGGACGAAGCATTGGTAATGCCCTCACAGGGCAATCCGGTTGTTTTCGCTCAAAAGATCGTGAACCCGGATGCAAAGACTGTATTAATCTACGCTCATTACGATGTGATGCCGGCCGAACCATTGGAACTCTGGAAAAGCGAACCGTTTGAACCGGAAATACGTGACGGACATATCTGGGCACGTGGAGCGGATGATGACAAAGGACAATCGTTCATTCAGGTGAAAGCATTTGAATATCTCGTCAAAAACGGATTACTGAAGAATAATGTGAAGTTCATCTTCGAGGGTGAAGAAGAAATAGGTTCACCCAGTCTGGAAGCTTTCTGCGAAGAACATAAAGAATTGCTGAAAGCAGACGTTATTCTGGTGTCGGATACGAGTATGCTAGGAGCTGAACTGCCCTCATTGACTACTGGTCTGCGCGGGCTGGCTTATTGGGAAATAGAAGTGACGGGACCGAATCGCGACTTGCATTCCGGGCATTTCGGGGGTGCGGTAGCCAATCCGATCAACGTACTTTGCCAGATTATCAGCAAAATAACGGATGCCAACGGACGTATCACTGTTCCCGGATTCTACGATGATGTGGAAGAAGTGCCGCAAACCGAACGGGAAATGATAGCCCATATTCCTTTTGACGAAAAGAAATACAAAGAAGCAATCGGTGTAAAAGAGCTTTTCGGAGAAAAAGGATATAGCACATTGGAACGTAACAGTTGCCGTCCGTCTTTTGACGTATGTGGCATTTGGGGCGGATATACAGGAGAAGGTTCTAAAACCGTACTGCCTTCAAAGGCTTATGCTAAAGTATCTTGCCGGTTAGTACCGCATCAGGATCACCATAAGATTTCGCAAATGTTCGCAGATTATATTCTTAGTATCGCGCCTGATACAGTACAAGTAAAAGTGACTCCCATGCACGGGGGACAAGGATATGTGTGCCCGATTTCACTTCCTGCCTATCAGGCAGCAGAGAAAGGTTTCGAGATCGCTTTCGGGAAAAAGCCGTTGGCGGTACGCCGTGGCGGAAGTATTCCCATCATCTCTACTTTCGAACAGGTATTGGGAATCAAAACCGTATTGATGGGATTTGGACTCGAATCGAATGCGATCCATTCTCCGAACGAGAACTGCTCATTGGATATCTTCCGGAAAGGGATAGAGGCAGTCATAGAGTTTCAACAGGAATATGCCAGACGATAAAGCGGATAAATAACAATCAAGTTATAAACGATACATATAAAAGAGTGGCGGACAAGCTTGATTACAAGCATTTGTCCACCACTCTTTTATATATCTATCACACTGACAAATTACATGACCGGAGTCTCGAAAAGGAAGGTAAATGATTGGCTGTCTTTCAAATCCTTCACTGCATCACCTGCATAAATTTCGCCCTTTGTCAGAGACAGTTTCTTAATGCCGGCTTTCGGACTAAAATCAATTTTCTTCAAATCCAGCCAAAACAAATTCGGAGTCAGGGTAGATTCGAAATAATATACCTTATTCTTCTGATCGGATACGGAACGCCAACGGGTAGAAGATATATAAGGCTTCTCCGGTGTATTAATACCAAATGGCACGGAAACATTACGCATCACACTCAATACGCTGGGAACTGCAATCTTTGCATCCGCAATTTGGGGAATGGCATGAATGTAGAATGAAGCCCGTACAAAACGGTCGCTTGCCCGATTGGTTCCGGGTAACATCTGTAAGCCACCGATTTCTTTCCAGTAATCATTAATGGCCAACTGCTGTTCATATCGAGGAGAATTTGTCATCACCCGGTATTCTTTTCCTTCGTGAATACTTAATTTCCCATCCAGATATTCCAATACAGCCGTATTGCCTGTTTCATCGGTTATGGCCAGATGTAAGGTAGACTCCGGTCCTCCATTCGGCATACGGGGAGCATCAATGCGGAAAGTCTCCTTTTTCAATTCATCCACCGCTTCGCGTACCGTGGCAAAGTTATCAAGCACATACTGTGTCCAAATGCTGATGCCCATTGCCGGACGGGTATCGCCGGGAAGAGAGTAAATGGATTCCGGCAAGAAAAGCAGGCTAGCCACTAATCCTTTCTCGTTCATTCCGTCACAAGTACCTATATCATATCCTGTAGCAATCACACTTCCATATTTGGAAGTCCAGTTCACAGTTTTCTCTTTGTTATGTCCCATACGTTGGATGCCACGCGGAAATACATAGATATTCGTCATGATATCTTCCTTCCAGTCCATTGTACGTCCTGTTACCACCATCTGGTCAGGGCCTATATACACTGCACGCGTACATGCTTCTACAGGCTGTATACTCATCAAAGAGACGACAGCCAACACCAATGCAACTCCTGCTAATTTTTTCTTCATGTTCATTCTATTTAAATAATTGATCTTCTTATTTATAAATAACAAACGCGCCACGATTATTGCCTAAAAGAAAGAGGATTTTAATGAAAAAAAGGCATTTATTCAATGCAGGAAGAAATTTTGGGTTTTCAACGTATGAGGGTTACCATCACAGAGATCACTTCTTAGCGAAAAATATTAAATAAATTTAAGTGTTACTATTGCAGTCATTACTACTTTAGTTCGTCCAATAAATAAACATACAATTATCATGATAAAAGAGTACACCAAACAAACTATAATCATTTGCTTTCTATTACAAGGAATCGCATTATCAAGCAGAGCGCAAGAACAACAAGTGTGGCAACGATACTACGATAAATGTCGAAGAGAAGCAAGTATTATTGACACTCTCCCCTCCAAATTGGAAAAAGCCTTGCACTGGTCGCCAACAATAAATAAAGAACAAAAAGAGGTTATACGCTATATACTATGGAATATGGTTTATATGGAAGGTGGTACAGCCAATCTCGGAGACAACAACAACTATCCCGTGGATGTAGCCTCTTTTTTCATCAACCGATATGAAGTTAGTCAGGATGAATGGTATGTCATTATGGGAGAAAATCCTTCTAACCAACACAGACGTAACTATCCGGTAGACCAAGTCAATTGGTTCAACGCTCAACGATTTACCCAAAAACTTTCTCAATTAAGCGGTCTACCCTTCCGTCTCCCCTTCGAAGCAGAATGGGAATATGCAGCACGTGGGGGACTAAAAACCAAGAATTTCATCTATGCCGGCAGCAATAATGCAGAACAGGTTGCCTGGTTTAGAGAAAAATATTATAATACTTACGTGTCCAAAGAAACAGGGACGAAGAAGCCCAACGAACTGGGACTTTATGACATGAGTGGAAACGTATATGAATGGTGTATGGACTGGTATGACAGAAAGGTTCCTTTTACCGGAAACATCGCTCCGGTTATAAGCGAAAAAGATACGCATAAAGTGTTGCGTGGAGGTAGTTATTATACCTTCGAGAAATATTGTAAAGTCACCAGCCGCTACGGAGTTAACCCGCAACGATGGGATATTGATTACGGATTACGGTTGGTAGTGTCACTACCAAATTAAAAGAGGAGCATATTATTCACTGTATTATTTTAGCTCCTCATTGTTCTAAATACTGTTATTATATACAAATGTCAAGTCGACTTATTGATCGGCCAGTTTATAAAGTTCATATCCTCCCAATGCCAGTACATAAGGCAGATTAAGAATAACGTCGGCATCCTTCTCCACCTCTTCGGGGTACTTTTGCAGCAATTCGTTGAAAGGCATAATGAGAGGGTGTTGCAAGAAAACTTTATCTTTCACCTCGGCACGTCTCCAGCCAGCCACTGTACGCTCGGCATTCCATCGGTATTTCTCCATGCGCACCAACAGACACAAAACTTGAGACGGTAGATTCTCATTGAACATAGATTCGGATATGCGTGCCGGCGAACGTTCGCTCCGCTTAATACCGTAGCCTAGCGTACGACAAAATACACTATAGGCATCCAGTTGATAGCGATTAGCCCAACGTAACGGCTCGCTCAATTTATTCCACAGATACTGTGCCTGGTGATTCATCAAAATGAAGTCGGCAGAGTGGTTGCCATAAGATTCATACATCTTCTTCAACACCTCTTTCTGCTTGAGGCTTTCATCCGTATAACAACAATCGTAGAGATAATTCACATACAAAGCCAGTTTATCCTGCAAAATGTTTTTCTTCATTCCCCTGTCTACCATGCCGAACACCTTGACATAACGATAACGCCCTTGCTCATCGTCCACTATCGACGACAAATCGTTATTGAAATCCTGACGGATAAGTACACGACACTGATGCTGATAAACCTCATGCGGCAAGTTGAGCCCTAATGAGAGACTCAAATCGGGATCATGCACACAAATAGCCACTGTAAGCATACAGTGTTTATTTTGTGCCCATTGTTGTAAACGGGTGCGCATAGCAGTACTACAAATGTCGTCATGGCAATATTCGACCTCTATGTCGTCTATCTGACTCTCTATATAAGGAAATTGAGCTTTGAAGTAGTCTTTCTGTGACTCCATCTCTCGATCTACTAAAGTGATGCGGGTACGTATGCGTTCATCTGTCGGCAGACGGTCATCGTAATTGGCATAATGGCAGATACGTAGTGCTTCAAGCAGCAACGAGCGTCCCATCCGATTGAATCCCACAATAACCAGATGCACATAGTCTTGGCTAGTAGCATTCCAGCTTCCATCAGGTTGTTGCGTTATGCTTATGGGGCGATAGTCTAGCGGATCATAATACCTTTCACTATCGGCAGCATAGAGACTCCATAGTTGCCGCGCCAAATTCTCGTGGAGGTTAAAGGGACGGAAAAAGATATTAGGTTTCCCCTCAATGCAAAACACCTCCGGCGGCAGATTCATTTTCTGTATGTTAGAATATGAAGGGATACTGTCAAACTGCACATACACAGGCATCACCTTGCCATCGGGGCATTTGCCACGCAGAGCACTTACCAAATGCACAATCGCTATATTTTTAGCATCGCGTCCGCAACGTTCTTCATCACCCAGTACATACACTTCACTCGCGCTCGCTATGTTCAACCGCTGAAGTTCTTCGATCGACTCTATGTTGCCAAAGTAAACAAGCACTTGCCGCTCTATTTCGATGGGCAAGGCAGACTGTATGCGATGACGTACCGTTGCCGCCTCTATACCGCTCATCAGTAAGATACGTGCCGAAGAACATTCGTTATATAGTTCGCGTATCATATTGATAGATAGTTCATTGAAGCCTATCAATACATAATGTTGAGTTATGTTGCGGTAAGTCATTCGCCCCGTGTTTACTACATCCACACGCCGCTCTATAATGTTGGAAATGGTAGAGATGAGCACACCGCCCAATAAAATGGATCCCGAAAAGCTAACAATTCCCAGCAATAGCCTGCTGGACCAAGCTGTCTCGTTCATTTGGTTACCAGGATCCACAAAGTTGTTGTACACCACCCAGAGCCTTTCGCCCCATTCCTCATGTCCATACAATTGGATAGAAAAGAACATCACGATGATAAAGAAGATAGCCAGCACCGTAGCAATAGTAACGAGTAACAGGGTGAGCTGCGACTTGATACCTCCCGAAATGGTGCGATCCATATACTCTTGTGAGAATATCTTCTTGTAGTAGTTTATAAAACGGTTCATGCTTATAACTTATTGATAGCAAAACATACAAGTCCTGCCCATATTGTGTACATTTCGAGCTATTTGTTCTGATAATCGTACCATATCATGCACCAATACCATATAATCCGTATCAATGGGATTTGGTTGACAGTCGTGTTTCATAAATAGAATATTTAGAGTTGTGTACAAATATAGTATTTTTCAACAAATCAAATAGTTTTTCACTTAACTATTTTCAGCAGTGTACTTTACCTTGTTATCGTATGGCAGTATATAAAATGAAATTCACCAGTACAAGAAGACATTAATCGCAAGATAACAGCTATGGAACGAAGTAAAATTCGTATAAAAATGGAGTAAGATATTCTACTTCCATAAAGTAATATCTCCATAATCTTTATTGTATTTAAGATTATTCAGTGCATAGATTTAAGATTTTCTATGCAGAAAACTAGAATCTTTTATGCACTCAAGTAGTTGTCACCTTACAACGGGATAATAGTCACCTTATAGAATGACAAACGTCACTTTATAAGGTGATATTAATCATTCTATAAGGTGACCATCTATCTCTGAAAGGATGAAAACCACTAAAGATACAAAATAAATCAGTAAAAAGCAATAGTAAGATAGGAAATTTGCCTGGAATGCAAACATACTTAATTTATTTCAATACAGCATAATAAAGAGGCCGCATTCATATCATGCAGATTAAATCTAACCTGCTAATTGCAGCACCTCCATCTCTCACTCTCTTCGTGATATGACGGACTTTTTACTTTTATCCCTTTTCTATTAGAAATTTTTCCGGAAAGTACATCCATTTCTCCATTCCGAACATCCGTAAGCGGTTTTTCCTTTAATAATAATTCCCTTACCACAAAGCGGACATGGCTGACCTACAAACGTATCTACATCACCTGTAGCAGAAGGAATTGAAGCAGGAGTAGTAACCGGAGCCGGAGAAGGTGCCGAATTAGAACTCACTTCACTTACCGCTTTTTCTGTTTTCGGTTTCTTTTCTTTCGGTGCACTCGGTTTACGTTCTCGCTTTTTAGTTTCTTTCTTTTCTTTCTCTTCAGCCTTTGCAGCTACTGCATCCTGAATAGTAATGCGTCGGTTTGTATTATCAGAAAGTACACTCATCACTATTTCCGAAACCATCTGTTTCAGTTCTTCGAGAAACTGGCGGGCATCGTATGTCTTCTTTTCAATTTCGCGAAGCTTCTTTTCCCAAATACCTGTCAGTTCCGCCGATTTCAATAATTCTTCGTGAATGAGCTGCACCAACTCCACTCCTGTCGGGGTGGCAATCAGGTTCTTTCTCTCCTTACGGATATAATTTCGTTTGAACAGTGTTTCAATGATGGCAGCACGGGTAGACGGCCGGCCGATACCATTCTCCTTCAAGGCATCACGAAGTTCATCATTATCCACCAGTTTTCCAGCTGTTTCCATTGCACGAAGCAAGGTCGCTTCGGTATAAGGTCTAGGCGGCTGCGTCCATTTTTCATTCAAGTCCGGAATATGAGGACCACTTTCGCCCTTCACAAAAGCAGGAAGTACATTTTCATCCTCTTCTTCTTTTTCTTCGGTAGAGTCTTTTACTTCCTTGGCAAACACGACACGCCATCCCGGTTCCAGGATTTGTTTTCCGGTCACCCGGAATTCTATCTTATCCACTTCTCCCATGACGGTAGTAGTAGAAATCTTACAGTCCGGATAGAATACGGCTATAAAACGACGGGCTATCAAGTCATAGACACGACGTTCCATATCCGTCAGGTTTTGAGCATAGACTCCGGTGGGGATAATGGCGTGGTGATCCGTCACTTTCGAGTTGTCAAATACCTTTTTCGATTTAGGAAGTGTAGTGCCGGCTAACGGAGCTGTCAAGACTTCGTAATCACGGAGTCCTTTCAGGATAGCAGGACATTTCGGGTAAATATCGTCACTCAAGAAAGTAGTATCAACACGCGGATAGGTAGCTACCTTCTTCTCATAAAGAGACTGAATCAGTTTCAGCGTTTCATCAGCCGAATAAGCGAATTTCTTATTACATTCTACCTGAAGAGAAGTCAAGTCGAACAAACGTGGGGCGAACTCTCTCCCATCTTTCTTGCCAACACTAGTGACTACAAACGGAAGATCCTTTATGCGTTCTACCAATGCCTCGCCTTCTTCCCGGTTAGCGATAGGGTCGATACCCGGATTATCTATTTTCTTTTTTCCACCGTTCTTTTCTTCTTCCGCAGCAATTTCTTCATCACTTTTGCGGATAAGTGCGGAAAAAGTGGTATCCCGATAGTTGGTTTTCAGTTCCCAGTATTGCTTGGGTTCGAAATTAGCTATTTCCAACTGACGGTTGACAATCAGTGCCAGAGTCGGTGTCTGTACACGACCGATAGAGAGTACCTGTTTATTTTGACCGTATTTAATGGTGTAAAGACGAGTGGCGTTCATCCCTAATAGCCAGTCACCCATCGCACGAGAAAGTCCGGCTTCATAGAGTGACTGAAAATCTGTCTGATCTTTCAGCTTCGCAAACCCTTCCCGGATAGCTTCTTCTGTCAATGAAGAAATCCACAGACGTTTCACCGGACAGCGTGCACCTGCTTTCTGCATCACCCAACGCTGAATCAATTCTCCCTCTTGCCCGGCATCACCGCAGTTGATGATTTCATCTGCGTTCTGCATCAGTCCCTCGATAATGTGGAATTGTTTTTCGTAGGTAGGATTCTCTATCAACTTGATGCCGAAACGTGGAGGAATCATTGGCAGGCTACCTAAATTCCATGATTTCCAGTTAGGCGTGTATTCATGCGGCTCTTTCAGGGTACAAAGATGCCCGAATGTCCAGGTCACCTGGTATCCGTTTCCTTCTATATATCCTTCTTTTCTGGTATGAGCGCCGAGTACTTCGGCTATATCGCGTGCTACTGATGGCTTTTCGGCTATGCAAACTATCATTTTTTCTCTTCTTGTTTTTTACACTAACAGTCTACAAAGTTACACGATTATTTCTCATTGACCGCATGAAGAAGGAAAAAATCGGGAACATACAGTTGCAACCTCCCATATACGACTTCATAAATGGCTCATACTAAACTTCCCAGCATTTCCATCCTTTGTTGGCACAGATATACACTACATACGAACGGACATGATAATTGGGAAATTTCCTTTTCGTGTCTTCGGCATAGCCTTTCACTTGCTCCACATGTTCCGACAGCGGTTCGGTTAGGGCGGAATACTTCCGGCATTAGCAGCAAATTTCTTAAGGAAACAAGTTAGGATAGTGGAGTTAAAAAGACGTTCGCCGATGGGGCTGAAACGATAACCGTCGTAGTTGCTCACAATCAGCTGCCAGATTTCCTCGAAACTTTCTTCGCTTGCACCGGGAGTATATTTATCAAGTACATAACGCAAGTATGTCTTCGTTTCTTCATAGGTGAAACCAAGCATATTAAGGAAAGACGGTTCCAAGGTAAGAATTTCCGCAATGTTATAACCGATAGTCAAATCGTCCATGGTGATAGGCAATACACCGTGCAGAAACAGGTACGGACAGTACCTTCGCCTATGCCTTTCTTTATCACTTTAAAGAAGGTACGAAGAAAACTGTCGCTGGTGGTCACTTTCTCATAAAGTGGATCGTTATAGGAAGTAAGCAGTTGATTGGTGAAATTATCATATTCGTCAATCAGAATATAGGCTTTGGGAAGTCCGTACAAATGGATATAGGCAAGAGCTTCCTCAAGCATCTGGAACGCATTCCCCCAATTGGTAAATTGAAAATCACCAAACAAATCGCGATTATGCTTCACCATTATTTCTACAGGGCTGCAATTCAAGGCGTCAAAGTTCTTTGCCAGTCCTTCCATATCATTCGCCATCACCATAGCCGAGAAGTCATAACGAATCACCAAATATTGATTATGCTCTTTCGTAGGATGTTCGCCAATCCAGGTACCGCCGAAGAGTTCTTCAAAACGATTCGCCTTTGTACGGTCGTAGTAGTGAGCCGGCTGGAGATGAGCAGACTTTTCCCGAAACGGCGGGGACGGAGAAAAACAGGAGCATTGTAGTCTTCAAGTCCCGGAATATAATTTGTCTTATCAACATAATAGAAGCCACGTTCGCGAAGGTCTGCGAAATCGGTCACTGCGTATGGAATTGTTATTCTTGCCATAATCGACGATTTTTTCTTTCGGTAGAGACAAAAGTACCAATAAATTAGTACTATAAAAAAGATATTGCGAAAAAGATAGCTGAATACTAAACTCAAATATGGCTATATACATGAGTCTTTGATGAAAAAGAGAGCAAAACAAGAAAAAATATCAGAGTTATGCACTTATCATGCACAACCCTCTATACACGAAGGCTGCACAACTCTATACATGATGCATGTATAGAGCTATGCAGCCTTTCTGCATAAGCTGACAGAGCAATGCTCCATCGTCTAAGAAACATTTATGTCACAGGGGCGGGAGCCTCTTCCCCCTCTGTCGCCGGAGTCGGAACCGCCTTCTACATCAGGTTTCGTGCCGGCGTAGAAAGTAGCGATAGCGATTCGAGGCGACCGCTCTTATCGTCTTTGTTGTCAGCTAACCAGATTTTATAAAGAATATCTAAATAAATTTATCCATCATTTCAAAAGGCATTACAATTCGTTACTGCTTGCAAAGCTACATTATTTTCCATACACAAGATGCAATTAAAATAATGTAGCCTTTTCTTTATGTTCAATCCATGTACTTATTTACCAATCTTTCTGAAACATATAATAATCTCTTACCGAGTATGGTACTTCTGTTTGCGCCATTGTGGAGCTTGAAAAATCTTCTGGCGCAGGATATTTACATAAAATCCATGTCGCCCAAGGATCATTCCATACGCTCTCTTTTCCATAATCCATATAAGGGATATCTGCTCCCACCACCACATCTGTTCCACTAAGTGGAGTAAACCGCATCATGTTCATATATTCGCCTATTATGGAATTTTCCATCAAGTCCACCTGTTCCTCTTGAGACATGGCGGCTATATCCCTGAGAAATATAGTCCCATATTTCTTTTCCGGAATTCCAGCTAAAGGACGTATGGTAGCATCAGGTTCGTAAGGTGCTAAAAAGTCTTCCAACGAACTCCAAGCGTAATCCAGATAGTTACCTACACTGATGCCCGCTTGCTCATCACAAAGTGCTTCGGTAGTTTCACGGGTATCAACTAACGTAAGCAATTTACCCGGCATCGCATTTTTCAATGCTTTTATCAATTTGGCATATGAAGTGTCATTTATGGGTGCCACTCCCTCTTTGCCATAACCTGCTCCTTTGTCCCAAAGATTAATACCATCTAAATCATAAAGGCTGACAGCTGTTTGTACTTGTGCCGCAAAGTCACTAATTTGTGCATCTGTCAAGTTTGCGAATCCCAATCCGGTTCCGCCACCCATAATGGCAAGACAGACTTTCAACCCATTCTCTTGCATAGGCCGCAGATAGTGACTATGATTTTTCAGTACATACTCCATATCAGTCGTATAGGTCAGTGTCGCGTGTCCTTGTACTTCTTTCAAAAAAGCCGTACGTACATTCAAAATATCCAATAAGGGACCTTTATAAATGTTCGTTTCCTCAAATCCTTCACTCATATCAAAAAAATCGACACTAAGCGAAAACTGAGCTGCAATCAAAGGATTCATGACTTCCGTGTCTATGTAAGCTATTACAGTGCCCGGCTTTTCTCCTATCTCCTTTTGATCTTCAACAGGACTAATGATGTAATATATCTGATCAATAAGTTCCCCTGTTTCCACCTCAACAGCCTGAATCGGGAAAAGATAAGTATAGTTGCTACTTAGATATTCTCTTTCAAAAAGCAATTCGACCTTCTCTGACTTCCGTTCTCCCGCCCGTATAGTTACAATGGCTTCTTTTCCTCCGTTTAGCGATAAGGTATTTCCTAATCCGTTATTCCCTGGAATATTAAAATCAGAACCTTGAGTCTTTATTTTATACTCTCTACGGAATGTCTCTACTACAAAGCTTGTATAACTGCCACCATTTTTCATCGTTTCATTATTTGCATAAGCATCCTCCATAGCAATCTTCAAAGTAATATCCTTTTCAAGTGGCTTTGGAAGGATAAGGCAAAGTTCATCTTTCCTTCCTAAATCTGTTTCATCACGTCCTTCCAAAGTTGGATCTCCGATACTGAGCAATACAATCTTACTCTCCGGGCAAAGCGTACTATTCAAAGTACCCTTACCATTGGCAGTTTCTACACCTTCAGTTGACTGTCCATGTGTAACATCGGGATTGATTATCATAGCATCGTCCTGACAAGACAAGAGCATTAACAGCAACCCCGCTACAGTACACATATATTGTATTATCTTTTTCATCACTTATCTCCTTTTTAGCTTATTGTTCATTGTTAATCTTCGGAACCTCTATTCCGCTAGGCCATAATTCGGCATCTGTTTTACTATAAGCTTCCACGTGGTCGCTTGCTTTCCAATAAGGAACCACTTTCGCATTGTTCCCATGTCCAGTCCGGTCTTCCACTTCCAACCCTGTTCCCTCATCGAACTTCCAATAGGCACACAAAGTAGGTTCTTCGGTCGGGTTAGGAATATCATACATATTCTGACAAATCTGCTCTTGTGTACGGGCTATGCTCCAGATACGGGCTTCACAGATTTCACCGTTAAACTGACGACTCAAGTCGTGTGACTCTGTATAAGAACGACCGAAGTAGAAATTGTGATCTCCACCATTTCCAAATTCATCATCAGGCACTTTATCACCCAAACTGATGCTAGTCAGGTCACTTTTACCATGATTGGTACTAATGCTCTGCAACTGCCCGTTTACATAATAAGCGATAGTCTTAGTAGCCAAATCCCATGTCAACGCCACATGATACCATTCACCGGCTTGCAGTTGTTTGGTCTTGCTCGCTTCGGGAAATTTACCAAAAGTTGTCTGTACCTGCAACTGCTGGCGAGGGAAGTTAGCGTCTCCCAAACGCATTTGAAGATACATTTCAATGCCCATAATGGAAGAGATTTCGGTGCCTTCGTCAAACGTGTTCACCCGTATAATCGCCTCCATCGTCACAGCGCTTAGATTATTCACAACATCCGCCGTCGCACTTCCCTTATCAAATCCTGGAACGGTAACATAGACATTCTTGAGATTCATTGCCGTTGTTATAGCACTAGAGCGACGCACCAGATAATACATTGTGCGTGAGCCGTCCATTACTCCCACTCCTTCAGCCCCGCCAATAGAAAGCGGACAGAGGTAAGTGGCGTCAATCTCCAGTTCGTCGAGTTTCAAGAATCGAATACTGATGTCTTCCGAAGTCGTTTTTCCGGCAGGAATTGTAACGGACTCCTGCGATAATTGATAATGTTCGGCAGGCAACATCTCATAATGAGTGTCATTCTTCGCATTATATACACCGACTAATGAAGGATCTACCTTTAAACTTACCTTGGAATCATCCCCTGCAGGATATGACAATTTCACTGTAAACGTTTTCGTCTGGCTCGTTACTTTACGATTAAAAGTAAAAGTTTCCGTATTCTTACTAGCAGCCACATTCAGGTATGCCGAATTATCGAATGGTGACTTTTCGCTGTAATCCGTATTATCACAGGCAACCGGCAGAAATAACAAAACTGCAGTTGCAAAGCACTGATAGAGTTTATGTATTCTCATAGCTTACATCGTTTAATGAACCGAAGTAGGATTCAGGAATTGAATACCTCCACGGGTCTGTTTATAAATAATATCAGTATCGTAGTAATCGGCAGAGATATTGTAAATAGCAATACCTCCCAATGGCGTTTCCATATTGAGAACACCGTAAGCAGCTCCGGCGATGGCATTGCGCGTCACTCCGTTATTGTCGGTTAATGTACCGTCAGGAGTGACGGCCAACAGCAGACGATCCGGTGCGGCCTTGCCATATCCGGTGGCATAGAGCACGGAGGTTTCTATATCATATTCATCGGATGCAGCGGAAATATCAAGTACGAAATAGTTGAAAAGGCTGCGCTGCGCTTCCGGCAACAATGAAGGGGTACCTTCAAAAACTAACAGACACGGTGTCTGTCCCAAAGCATCTACCAGTGGCTTTAACACCGAAACATCTACCGCAGAGCCTTCCGAACCGAGGGCAATCCCGTCAAATGTCCCTGTACGCACTGCCTCAACAGCAGAGGTAATAGAGGTATTCTGTTTATCTTTAGCCGTGCAATCTATATAGTAAAGCACCTTCGTTCCATAATCCTCACGTACCAACTTCATATCCTCCCGGTCATATTCGGAAAGACGGTCTGCATTACGCATCGTTACTATATCGATACTATCCGGCAACGCACGAAGAAAATCCTTCTCACCGATAGATACTTCTGGAGCATTATCTAACCGGGCATAAACGACAGCGTGTTTCGTTGCCTTATACGCACGTAGATTCTGCGTATATGCCGCATATTCTTGCGGATTCTGTTCCTTAAACCCATTCACCTGACTATCGTGTATTTCCATTTCCGTCCAGTCGTCGCAACTGATGGTGGCAACCGACAGGAAAGTAGTCAGTAGGCATAACTTAAAGATTGATTTATATTTCATAATCTCATTGATTTAAAGGTTCGTTCTAGTTTGAAGATTGACTATTCTCAATGGAATGGTCTTTCTTATCCCACCAAAGTTTAGTTCCTGCGGCATCGGGACCATTCAGCATTTGTACAGCTTGATCTATGTATTTCGGATTCCCCGTATATTCATCGGCAGGGAAAGGCAGACGACGGGGACCGATCGTTACATTCACACTATTGTTGGGGTCTTTATTCTCCACGGCAGGCAACAACTTCGGGTAGCCCGTACGACGATGTTCCGCCCATGCTTCCAGTCCCAGCGGGAATATTGCAATCCATTTTTGAGTAATGATACGCTCCAGGTTCCGTTCAAAATTCTCCGCTCCAGGTTCCCAAGCAATCGTAATGGTGCTTACAGCCGAATGACTATACTTTATATCAGCCCCGTCCATCGGGTTCACATAGTCTATAGGCTTTTTCTCTGTATCCTTCACATATCGGTCCGCTCCGGTGGTTCCGCCGCGCTCTTCGAATGAAAGGGCAATCGCCTTTTCATACAATGCCTGCGCATCACCTCCCATATCCCAACCACGCAACGCGCCTTCGGCACGAAGGAAAGTCACCTCCGCCGCATTCATCCAGAGATACGGGTCGGTGCTGGAAATCACCTGCTTCGAGTAAAGATTAATCATGTCGTCTTTCTTCTGGGTGAATATGCCGATACGTACACCATAATAGTCGTATACATCGACTTTCTCGCCATCCTGATCGACTGTCTGCACCCCTTTGACAAACATCTTATCCAAACGCGGATCTTCATAACCTTTCATAATAGAAACCAAATCGGCACTGATACGGTAGTCATTCCAATTATTAAATAACAATTCCGAACGGTTCTCCGCCACATGAAGCATGGCGTTATCCTCATTCGATTCAATCACTCCGGCTTCCACAGCCTCCTGAGCAATACGTTGTGCTTCAGTAGGATTGACATAGCTCATACGCATGGCAATACGAAGTTGCATGGAATGTACAAACTTACGCCATTTGGAAATATTTCCGTAATACAGATCTTCCAATTTGCGGAAAGCCTCGGACGACAAGTCTTTATTTTCTTCCAGCACTTTATCCGCTTCTTCCAGTTCCTTCAGCATCTGTGTATATACTTGTTCCTGCGAATCATAAGGGACAGCCAAATCTTCACCCGAATTATCATTATCCATCATCTTCGAGTAAGGAATCGGACCATAAATATCCGTCACACGATGCATGATACAGACACGGAGGATTTTACCGAAAGCTAAAGCCACAGGATCATCCGTCTTGTTCAGCATATCACGATACTGCGGATACATATCTTTGATCGGATCGGCAAATGGAGATTTCAGCCATCCCTGTTCGGGATTGAAAGTGGAGAATTTCATCACCCAAGTGTCTACGATTCCCTCCAGATAGCCACCATAAGCTCCTCCTGCCATGGCATCCATAAACTGGTAAAGGTGCTCACGTGTAGGGATAACCAACCCCTGCATTCCTTTGAGCGTAGCACCGACAATATGATTCTCACGCTGCATTTCTTCTCCGTCCGCTTCATACATACTCCGGTTGATATCACTGTCGAAACAACCGCCCAACGGGAGCAGAAATAATGAAAGGATCATTATCAGAAGAATGTTATATATTCGTTTCATGTCCATCATAGTATTTAGAAGTTAATCTTTATATTGAAACCTATATTCCGGGTACTCGGCATCATGAAGTAGTCGATTCCCTGATAATAGTTGTTCGTAGTAGCTACTGCTTCAGGATCGAAAGGGGCTTTACAGTAGATCATCCAGAGATTTCTTCCCACAAGGGATACATTGATATCACAAACATTGCCTAGCCAGCGACGCGGAATAGTATAACCGATATGTGCCTCCTGCAGTCGCAAGTTGGTAGCACTATAAGTATAGTAAGTAGGCAATCCGCTCTGCGAAGCTACTACCTCATAGAAACTCTGTGGATTCACCCGGCTGCGCCCATTCACCCACACCCCTCCGGCATCACGCGCGGCAGCAGAGGTTTCAGATACTCCATAGAGATCAAGATAGGCCTGTGTTGCCGAATAAACGATTCCTCCCAGACGGGCTGTCAACAGGAAACCGGCATTGATACCTTTATAAGAAAAGCTATTATTCCAAGCCAGATTTGCCTTAGGAAGTACGCTTCCCAACTTGATATCACCTGCATTGTCGATGGCTGTCACATTGCCGCTATCGTCGATCAGTATATTACCGTTAATATCACGTTTCAAATCGGCATGTGTATAAAGATCACCCAAAGTACCACCCTCTTTCAGGATAAATTTCGCCTTTCCGAATCCGCGTCCTTCATCGGTTTTGAGTTCCAGTTTATCCACATTGTATGTCTTGCCCGTTTCCGGATGAACGTAATCTTTTACCAATTCTACGATTTCATTCTTGTTGGCCGAGAATGTAAAACTGCTGTCCCAACTGAAATCTCCCCAACGATGTCCATAAGACAACATAGCCTCAAAACCGTAGTTACGTACATATCCTGTCTGCACATACAGTTTATCGTATCCCGACGATACGGGAAGCCGCGGGTCGAATGTCTGATTGTAAGTATTAGCGTAATAGAATGATCCGCTCAACTTGAAATCTTTAAATAAGGTTGCATCCAACCCTATCTCCCACGAGTCGGTACGTTCGGGGTATAATTTACCAATGGGATAATTCGTCTGCGATTTCCAGTCTTGCTTATTGGCATCATACGAGTAAGTAGGATAAGTAAGAAAACGCGGATAAGGATTACCGACAGAACTAAACGATCCGCGTACTTTAAGATAATCCACCCAATCGGGCAGTTTCAACATTTCAGTGATGACTGCCGAAAGTCCTACGGAAGGATAGAAGAAAGAAGCCTGCGGAGAATGCGTCAACTGGGAAGCCCAGTCGTTACGTCCTGTCACGGTGAGGTAGAGCATACTTTTCCACCCTACTTCGGCACTGGCAAAAACTGACTCGGTCGCTTCACGCCACCCTACCTGCGTAGCACGTTTCTTTGCGTTGTCAAGATCGTAGACATTGAACAAATTAGGAATACCCGTTTCGCGTATCGGTCCGGCGTAGCCCAATTCTTTACTAGTCACTCCACTATAACTGGCACCAATATTGGCAACTATCGTAAAATCCTGAATACGTTTGTTGATGTTCACCAGCACATCGGCATACGTCTGTGAATATTGTCCGTTGTTTACCGTATAATGTCCCTGCGTACTACCGTCAGTCAACGTATTACTACTGCTTGCATAGAGTTTACCTTCATATTCGCTATGAGTATTGTCGATGCGGACACGCCCTGCCACGTTCAGCCAGTCAAGAATCTGGTAACTCAAACCTGCCGAAGCCATATAACGTTTCTTGTTGTTCAGACGGAGATTACGGTAAGCAATCCAATAAGGATTCTGCATACGGAGGTCACCTTCGCCCTGTGGCCAGAACTGTACACTGATCTTTCGCGCTTCATCCCAACGCTCGAAATTCTTCACGATAGAGAAATCGTCTCCACGAGGGAAAAGATAAGCAGAAACCAATGGATTGGAGTACTGCCCCTGATTGGTCATATTACGGTCGTTCTGGAGAATATAGCTTGCACTTACATCCAGTTTCATCTTATCATTCAAGAAACTGGTCGTATTACGGAAAGTAAAATTATATCTGTTATACCTATTGTTGGGAACCATCCCTGCCGAATTGACGGCAGCTGCAGAAAAGAAAGTCTGATTTTTATCTGTTCCGGTAGACAGCGTAATGGAATTTGTATATACCGCACCCGTATCAAAAAAATCATCCGGTTCATATCCTGTTTGAGCAGCCGGGGTCAGCTTTGGTCCCCAGCTATAAATATTGGAATTTCCTGTTTTACCATTACTTCCTGTACCATAACGTCCTTGGAAATCGGGCATCTTAAAAGCATTCAACCATTCAATGCCACTTGATACACCGACTTGCAGTTTGCCTACCTGTCCTTTTTTCGTAGTAATCACAATCGCGCCATTCGCCGCATTACTACCATAAAGGGCGGCCGCCGCTGCTCCGGTCAATACGGAAATACTTTCTATGTCTTCCGGATTAATATCAGCAATTGCCTCGGTGGCCCCTTTTGAGCCAAATTCCGTGTCACCTCCGCCACCGAAATTATACATCGGAATACCGTCAATCACGTACAAAGCATTGCTACTCTGTTCAATGGACTTCGTACCACGCATAACCACTCTGCTTGCCCCACCGACACCGGAAGAACTCGTATTGATAGTAACTCCCGCTACTTTACCATTCAGGCTGTTCACAAAATTAGCATCCTTAATCTGAGTCAGTTCGTCGGACTTTACTTGTTGTACGTTATAGCTCAACGCTTTCTGTTCGCGTTTAATACCAAGTGCGGTTACAACGACTTCACTCAACAGTTTTGTATCTGAAACCAGCTGCACACTATACGTATTCTGGCCAGTCACTTTTACCGTCTGTGGAGTATAACCTACATAACTGATACTCAACACGCTTCCTACAGGAGCTTCGAGTATAAAATTACCGTCCATGTCCGTGATAGACCCGACACTCGTTCCTTCAACATGTACATTAACCCCAATTAGAGGTTCTCCGTTATCATCCAGCACACGTCCGGTGATACGTTTGGCAGATGCGGTTTCCACTTCCTGTTTTTCTTGCGGAACGATGATTACGTATTTTCCTTTTAACTGATAGGTATATCCTGTATTTCTAAGGATTTCTTTGAGAGAACTCTCCAACGTAGCCTTTTCCAACGCCAAATTGATGGAGGGTTTGTTTTTCAACTGCGATTCGTTGTAGCCAACGGACAGTTTCGTTTGTTTTTCCACTTCTTTCAATGCCTCGATAACCGATATATTTTTCTTATGGATCGTAATCCGGGCACTGCTATTTTGAGCAAAAATGGATGTAGAAAGGAGCAGACAGCACAAAAAAAGCATAAATACTCGGCTGAATGTCTGCTTATTGGCTATAAATTCATAAATTTGCTGCATCTTCTTAGTATTAGTTTATACAGATAAAGTTAGATTCTCGAATTTAGTAGCGTCTGGTTAACGCTAATAGTAAGAATTCCGATTTCACATCCGGGGGAAGGTTGCAGCTTCCCCCGGATATTTTTTCCGCATAGGCTCAATGTGTTTTAAGGTTAATATCAGTATATCTTATTTTTTATTTCGTTCTCCGATAATGTAACGTACCTTCAGCGATAGCGGAAACATAGCATTTGTCTCCCACAATCTGATAATTCAGATTCCCCGTTACACGAGCAACGATATCCATTATTTCTTCTATAGAAGCATTTTGCCCGAAAGTAAGATTGAAACGGTCACCTTTCAGACTACGGAAACTGTAAACAAATGTGTAGGGGTATTTACGTTCAAGACGGGTGAATATTTCCTCCAGCGTCATGCTGCGAAATACGATTTCACCACGTTGCCAGGCTGTGATATCCTGCATATCAGGACGAACTACGTTTCCGGAACGAGTGCGCTTATTATATGCCAGCTGTTCGTTCGGATTTAAAACTTCCTGATTCTTCTGTCCGTTATACTCTACCAACACTTTTCCCGAAATCAACGTTGCCGTCACTTCGTCTTCATCCGGATAAGCGGTCACATTGAACTCTGTTCCCAATGCGGTCACCTGAAAATCGGAGGACTTCACAATAAAAGGATGCTCTTCGTCACGCTTCACTTTAAAATTGGCTTCTCCTACCAGATAAACACATCGTGTATCACCCGTGAATTGCTGTGGATAAAGTAAAGTACTTTGAGAATTTATCAACACTTGTGTACCGTCCGGCAAAGTTATATTTCGTGTCTCGGCTGTAGGAATATATGCTTGCAACAGGTCCGGAGCCTGGCGGTTCTGCAATGCCAGATAGATAGAAATAGAAGAAACAGTTATCAATAAAGCTGCCGCTACCCGCCAAACCACTAAACGGGTACGTAAAGAATAAATCCGTCGTCTTGATCCGATTCCCGTAAGTTCATGCATCCGTTCCAGAGAATCACGATAACCGGGAGTTGTGACAGCTTCGGTCGCCTCCCAAAGTTTATTTAGTTCATGTTCTTTTTCGTCGGCACGCTCTTCGTCAGTCAACCATGTACGAAAATCCTGATTGACTTCCTCCGGATAGTCATGTTTAATATAGCGGTCGATTACGTCGCAAATATAATTCTTCATAAAGTGATATTTATTATTGTATTTTAAAACGCTTACATAAATATCACTATCCAGAAAGAAAAACTACGGGAAGATTCGGAATAGAATAACAAACATTAACATTTTACGAAGTTCAGTCAATGTTTTATAGATATGATCTTCTACTGTACGTAAGGGGATTTGTAATTTATCTGCTATTTCTTTATGAGAAAGCCCCTCAAAACGACTCATCTCAAAAACCTGTCTACGGCGGTCAGGCAACTGACTAAGCGTCATCTTGATAAGCAGCAGCACTTCTTTATAATATAGATTTTCTAACAGGGAGGAATCTTCATCACAAAGTTCACCCAACAACTGTGCTTTCAAAACTTTATCTTCATATTCCTGCTCTACCTTCTGATGCTTGAACAGATTGAATATTTCATTCCGGGTCACGGTATAAAGATAACTAGTCATGGTTTCCTGCCCCTCCCACAATTCAGGACGGGTCCATAACTTAAGAAATATATTTTGGGCAATATCTTCTGCATCCTCCTCCGACTTGGTCAACAACCGCGCAAAATTCTTGACTCGGGGGAAATTAGCGGCATAAAATTGCTCAAAACGGGCATCCATGTCATCTCTCTTTCCATTCATTCATTAAGTCTTTTTACAATGAAAGTTGGACAAATATAGACAAAATTAGGAGAAGACAAAGAATATAAATAAAAAAACATCCCACCTTCTAACCCCAAACAGGTCTAAAAGGTGGGAGTATAAATATGATTCAAATAATTTCAGAAGTTATTCTTCATCCATCAAAATTTCCAGAATCTGACAAGCAGCTTTCGCTACCGGAGTACCCGGACCGAAGATAGCAGCTACACCTGCCTTATACAAGAAATCGTAATCTTGTGCAGGAATAACACCACCGGCAATCACTACAATGTCTTCGCGACCCAGTTTCTTCAGTTCTTCAATAATTTGCGGAACCAATGTCTTATGTCCGGCAGCCAGTGAAGAAACACCTACTACATGAACGTCGTTTTCAACAGCCTCGCGAGCAGCTTCCGCCGGAGTCTGGAACAACGGTCCCATATCCACATCGAAGCCACAGTCAGCATAACCGGTTGCTACGACTTTAGCACCACGGTCGTGACCGTCCTGTCCCATCTTTGCAACCATGATACGAGGTTGACGTCCCTCTTTCTTCGCGAACTTCTCGGCCAGTTCACAAGCACGTTTGAAGTCGCTATCGTTTTTACTTTCTGATGAATACACGCCTGATATCGTTCTAATTATTGCTTTATAACGTCCTACTATCTGTTCGCAAGCATAAGAAATCTCACCCAATGTTGCGCGAACACGAGCTGCTTCCACAGCCAATTCCAACAAGTTACCCTTGCCAGTCTTCACACATTCGGTAATTGCTGCCAATGCTTTGTCCACTTCAGCCTGATTACGTCCATCTTTCAAACGTTTCAGGTTTTCAATCTGTTCAAGACGAACGGCTGTATTATCAATTTCAAGAATATCAATCGGAGCTTCTTTTTCCAGACGATACTTGTTCACACCGACAATTGTCTGCTGACCACTGTCGATACGAGCCTGTGTACGTGCAGCAGCTTCTTCGATACGCATCTTTGGAATACCTGTTTCGATAGCTTTCGCCATACCACCCAGTTTTTCAATTTCCTGAATATGCTCCCAAGCCTTGTGTGCCAGTTCGTTCGTCAGAGATTCTACATAGTAAGAACCACCCCATGGGTCAACGTTCTTGCAGATGTAAGTTTCTTCCTGAATGTAAATCTGTGTATTACGTGCAATACGTGCAGAAAAATCTGTTGGAAGAGCAATAGCCTCATCCAATGCATTGGTATGCAAAGATTGAGTATGCCCCAAAGCTGCAGCCATAGCCTCAATACAGGTACGTCCTACGTTATTGAACGGATCCTGTTCGGTCAGTGACCAGCCGGAAGTCTGCGAGTGAGTACGCAACGCCAGTGATTTCGGGTTCTTCGGATTGAATTGTTTCACAATCTTTGCCCACAACATACGTGCAGCACGCATCTTGGCTATTTCCATAAAGTGATTGGTTCCAATCGCCCAGAAGAAAGACAGACGCGGTGCAAATGCATCAATATCAATGCCTGCTGCCGTTCCTGCACGAAGATATTCCAAACCATCGGCCAATGTATAAGCTAACTCGATATCCGCGGTTGCGCCTGCTTCCTGCATGTGATAACCGGAGATAGAGATAGAGTTGAACTTAGGCATCTTCTGCGAAGTGTATTCGAAAATATCAGAAATAATCTTCATAGAGAATGCAGGCGGATAAATATAAGTATTACGCACCATGAATTCTTTCAGAATATCATTCTGGATAGTACCGGCCATTTCTTCGAGTTTAGCACCTTGTTCCAGACCGGCATTGATATAGAATGCCATAATCGGAAGTACAGCTCCATTCATTGTCATAGACACAGACATCTTGTTCAATGGGATACCATCGAACAGCACTTTCATATTTTCCAATGAACAGATAGATACACCGGCTTTACCTACGTCACCTACTACACGTTCGTGATCGGGGTCATAACCGCGGTGAGTAGCTAAGTCGAATGCCACTGACAAACCTTTCTGACCGGCAGCCAAATTACGGCGATAAAATGCATTTGATTCTTCGGCGGTAGAAAATCCGGCATACTGGCGGATGGTCCAGGGACGAAGAGTGTACATTACTGAATACGGACCGCGCAGATAAGGAGGAAGTCCGGCAGCATAGCCAAGGTGTTCCATTCCTTCGAGGTCTTCTTTTGTATAAACAGGCTTCACTTCAATGTGTTCCGGTGTTTTCCAGTCAGCGGAGATACCGTTAGCCTTTTGCCATTCAGCACCATTAGTCGGCTGAAATGCGGCATATATATCGATGTTTTTAAAATCTTTTCTCATCTTACTTCAATAGTTTAGCGTTAAACTCTTTCAAGGTATCCAATACATTGACACGAACATGGATGAAGTTTTCGATACCTGCAGCTTTCAGGTCGTCCATACAAGCCGGAGCACCGGCAACGATAAACATAGCACGACCATTCAGTGCTTTGAAAGCAGGAATTGCATATTCAGCATATTCATCATCGCTGGAACAGATAACAACAATATCAGCTTTTGCAGCCATAGCTGCCTCTACTCCTGCTTCTACTGTCTCAAATCCCAGATTATCAATCACTTCATAACCGGCACAAGCCAGGAAGTTACAAGAATATTGAGCACGTGCCTGACGCATTGCCAAATTTCCGATGGTTAACATGAACGCTTTCGGACGTTTGCCTGATGCTTCTGTTTCGAGACGCAATGCTTCAAACTGACTGGCAGCACGATCGAACACCAGAGTATCCACCTCTTTTTCGCAAGTATGAGAGTCACCTCCGCAACAACACTTACCTTCAACAGGTTGCTTATTGCCAGCCTTTTCATTGAAGTTCGGGAATTGGTTGGTACCCAACAGCACTTCACGACGCTGTGCAACTGCTTTATGACGAGCTTTGTTGCTCTCATTCACAGCAGCCTGAACAGTTCCTGCTTTCAATGCCGCATAGAAGCCACCTGCTTCTTCTACAGCAAGGAAGAGTTCCCAAGCCTGTTTTGCAATAGCCACAGTCAGATTCTCGATATAATAAGAACCGGCAGCAGGGTCGATCACTTTATCAAAATGAGATTCTTCTTTCAGCAGCAGTTGTTGGTTACGAGCCAGGCGTTCTGAGAACTCGTCCGGAGTCTCATAAGTCTTATCAAACGGAGTTACCGTCATAGAGTCTACGCCTCCTAATGCAGCACTCATGGCTTCAGTCTGTGTACGAAGCAGATTTACATGTGCATCAAACAAAGTAAGATTGAAAGTAGAAGTTTCGGCATGAACCGCCATTTTTGCTGCGCAACGACATTCTCCGTTAGGACCTTTATTCTCGCAATCACGCACACATTCAGGATTGTAAGAAGCTACAATATTTGCCCAAAGCAAACGTGCCGCACGGAATTTCGCTATTTCAAGGAAATAATTGGAACTGATACCAAAATTAAATTTGATTTTCTTAGCTACTATGGCAGCAGGAATACCGGCATCAGTCAATTGACCCATATATTCATTTCCCCAAGCCAGAGCATAACCCAGTTCCTGAGAAATATAAGCGCCTGCATTATTCAATGATAAAGCGTTTACATTCAGCACACGATAGAAAGGAAGCGGCTGAATGGCTTCAATCAAAGATTTGGCTGTTTGTACCATATCACCTTTCTCCTTGCCACGAGTCAGCATCTTGTTGAAGAAATCATAGTTGATAGAACCTTTCAGTTTCTTCACATCATAATCTTTCTTCTGGAAATAAGCTACCAGCAGATTAGCCAACTCAACCACATACCCCTGACAGGTTGAGAAATTCAGTTCAACACACTCTGCCTGAATATCACTTAACAGTGTTTCAATATATTCCGCATTAAGTTCTTTTGCTTTCACATGGAAAGAAAGTGAGTCAACACCCTTATTTAGGATATCCAGTGCTTTCGCATTGGCTTCTTTCGGACATTCTACTCTAATTTCCTGACGAACCAACCATGCATTGTTGTCTTTTTTAGTTCCTCTTAAATAAGGGAACTCTCCAGGAAGTGCATCAGTAGTTTTTAAATCCTCCAGATCTTCCATCCGGTAAAAAGGTTTCACTTTAAACCCTTCGTTTGTTTTCCAAACGAGCTTCTTCTCAAAATCAGCACCTTTTAAATCGGCTGTAACCTTCTCCATCCATTGTTCGGTGGAGGCAGGAGAAAAGTCTGAGAAGAGTTTTTCTTTTTTGTCTGCCATAGTTTATTTAAAATTAAAACAAGATTAATATTGTCTTTATTTTTATCTATCTCTTTCTAAATGTCAGTCGTTCGACCTGCAAATATAACCAATAAGTTAAAACGAATCTCTTTTTTAGGGAAAATTCGCACAGGACGCCCCGATTCGTCAAGTGCATACAATCTACATAGAAATTCTTCATTTTTAGTTCTTCTTTTATTTGATTAGCTCCAATGTTATGAGTAATTTTGCACTCGTTTTTAGAAAAACATTATAAAAACTGCTATATTATGGATTGGTTACAAAGTTTATTATGGGACCCCAGCTCCGTAGCTCACATCGTGCTCCTCTACGCATTTGTAGTGGCTGCCGGCGTGTATCTTGGTAAGATAAAGATATTCGGAGTTTCTTTGGGCGTCACATTTGTTTTGTTTGCCGGCATCCTAATGGGACATTTCGGCTTCACAGCCGATACACACATCCTACATTTCATCCGTGAATTCGGATTGATCTTGTTCGTATTCTGTATCGGTCTTCAGGTGGGGCCATCTTTCTTCTCCTCTTTCAAAAAAGGAGGAATGACATTAAACCTGTTGGCTGTAGGCATCGTAGTGTTAAATATTGCTGTCGCACTGGGGCTTTATTACCTCTGGAACGGCCGGGTAGAACTGCCGATGATGGTAGGTATCCTTTACGGAGCAGTGACAAATACTCCGGGACTTGGTGCTGCCAATGAGGCTCTGAATCAGTTGCATTATACCGGTCCGCAGATTGCTCTCGGTTATGCATGTGCTTATCCCCTCGGTGTGGTAGGTATCATTGGTTCTATCATTGCCATCCGTTACATCTTCCGTGTCAATATGGCGAAAGAAGAAGAAAGCCTGAAAATCCAAAGTGGAGATTCACACCACAAACCTCACATGATGAGCCTGGAAGTTCGCAATGAATCAATTAGTGGAAAAACGCTGATTGAAATCAAGAATTTCCTGGGCCGTAAGTTCGTTTGCTCCCGAATTCGCCATGATGGTCATGTAAGTATTCCCGACCATGAAACAGTGTTTAATATAGGCGACCAGTTATTTATCGTCTGCTCGGAAGAAGACGCTCCTGCAATTGTAGTATTTATCGGAAAAGAAGTGGAGCTCGACTGGGAAAAACAAGACCTCCCAATGGTTTCCCGTCGTATTCTGGTTACCAAACCGGAAATCAATGGTAAAACATTAGGTTCTATGCACTTCCGTAGTATGTATGGGGTCAATGTCACTCGTATCAACCGTTCCGGTATGGACCTGTTTGCCGATCCGAATCTGATACTTCAGGTAGGTGACCGCGTTATGGTGGTAGGACAGCAAGATGCAGTGGAACGTGTTGCCGGTGTACTGGGTAATCAGTTAAAACGCTTGGATACACCGAACATTGTTACGATCTTCGTTGGTATCTTCTTAGGTATCCTTCTGGGTAGTCTTCCGATTGCATTCCCAGGTATGCCGACTCCTTTAAAATTAGGTTTGGCAGGCGGACCGCTGGTAGTGGCAATTCTTATCGGCCGTTTCGGTCATAAGCTGCATTTAGTGACTTATACAACCATGAGTGCCAACCTGATGCTTCGTGAAATCGGTATCGTTCTCTTCCTTGCCAGTGTCGGTATAGATGCCGGTGCCAATTTCGTGCAAACGGTAGTCGAGGGAGACGGATTACTATACGTAGGTTCCGGTTTCCTTATCACCGTTATCCCGCTACTTATCATCGGCACCATCGCAAGATTATATTATAAGGTAAACTACTTCACCCTGATGGGATTGATAGCCGGTAGTAATACCGACCCACCGGCATTGGCTTATGCCAATCAAACAACCTCCGGAGATGCTCCGGCAGTGGGATACTCTACAGTTTATCCGTTATCGATGTTCCTCCGTATTCTGACGGGACAGATGATATTATTAGCAATGATGTAAATCAAGTTTAGCATATAAACAATAAAGCCGGCTATATCCAAATGGAATACGCCGGCTTTATTTATTTTTTCAATCTGCTTTTCTATCCTGTCATACAAGCTGCAGTTTCTTTACTACAAATTCTTCAATGAACCGCACTGTCTCTTCAATTCCCAAAGAAGAAGAATCGATGCACAAATGATAAGTAGCTGCTGCTCCCCACGTTTTATAGCTATAATAATTATAGTATTCCGAACGTCTCTTATCCGCTTTTTCGATCATTTCTTCTGCAGCTTCCGCATCAATATGATGCATGCCACACAACCGCGCTATGCGATCTTCTTTAGAGGCTGAAATAAAAACATTAGCGCAACGAGGATGCTCTCTCAGAATATAATCTGCGCAACGTCCGACAAAGACACAAGATCTTTCTGCTGCCAGATGACGGATCACATCACTCTGTACTTTGAACAAGGCATCATTGCTCAAGCAGTTGTTACATGGCATAGCTCCCTCACTGATAAAAGGGAAACGCATACCGAACAGTCCGCCAATAATACCCTGCGAGGCTTTTTCATCAGCCTTTTCAAAAAACTCCTTACACAATCCACTTTCCTCCGAAGCCAGATTAATCAGTTCCTTGTCGTAGAAGTTGATTCCCAAACGGGCTGCCAACTTCTCTCCTATTTCTTTTCCGCCGCTACCTAACTGACGGCCGATATTGATAACATAATTACCGCTCATAGTACATTTTGTTTTATGGTTCTGTAGCAAACATACGACTTTTTTCTAAAAATCACATCATCAAACGAAAGTTATATTTGAAAGTGACTATGAAATATCCTTTTATTTCCTGGTTACGGAACTCATAAAAACCATCAGAAGAAGTCGTACGGCCGAAACTTTTCCTCTTTCCGAGAATATCCGCCCAATAAGCAGACAGTTCCGCTTCTTTCTTTTTCAAGAACCGCCAGCTGGCACTTGCATTCCACAACATCTGGTCATCTTCGCCTTTACGGATATTCGTACCATTACGGAAAGAATAAGCCCCGTCAGTCCGTAATTGCAAGCCAAAAGGAAGATCAACGTACCCCTCAAGACGAAAACTATAATTACGCGTATAGGTATCGTTATCATTGATAGAATTAAGCGAATACTGATAATTCCAGGAAGTAGAGAAATCAATACCTCCCCAGGTGGGCTGATAAGATACATTCGCGTCACACCCCAATCCGGTATCACGTGTCGTACTTTTCTTCGGTTCGAGGCTCTTGTCTTCATTAATCATACTGACACGATTGCTATGATTACCGTTCATATCCAACCGCAAGGAAAAATGTCCCAGACGCTTCCACCAGTTGGCACTTCCATATACATTCCAGTTTCCGTTAATATTAATAGGAGATGTCTCACGTCCGCCGGTTTTTGCATCATATAGCACTACCTGCGTCACACTGTTCTGTTCCATCTGCCCGCCGATATTCGCAGATATACCTTTTTTTGAATGTTGAAAGCTCACACGGACACTATGAGAAAACATCTGTTTCAAATCCGGATTTCCCCGGGTGATATACAACGGATTACTGTTATCCGTCAGCGGCATTAAATCTGATAAGGAGGGTTGCCGGGTTCTACCGCTATAATTGAAAGTGATCCGGGCCTCTTTCTTTTTCCAATTCACCCATATCATAGGCTGAAAGTCGATAGTATGCATGGTAGTGTCCGCATAGAGCTTTCCCATTTTCCGTTCAATGGCACGTTTTTGCGGAGTCATCCCTAATGAGGCATTAAACATCCAGGTATCATCAGAGTAATTAAGCCCCACATCCAGATTATGGCCATTCGTACGACTATGACTCCGATTACTCAAACTATCCACATACCCTGCTTCATAGTCGGGAGGTAGTTCACCAAAGACTTCCGACTTCGTCAGAGAAGATAATTCATACGTATCACGATTATCACGCTCATAGTTAGTATCCCAGTTATATGCTACCCGGAAATGCATCTTCTTACCAATAGGCTGGGCAAAGGTAATCCCGACTCTCCATGAATTATTTTTTTGAGGCGACTTCAAATACTGGTTACGAAAAAGCACCGAATCATTTCCCAATTTATCTTCAAGACGGAAATAAGTAGTTTTAGAAAGCGAAAAACTTTCATTATCTCCCCACGAATCCGAGTTCAGGATATTCAATGCCAGCGTTGTACCTTTTTCATTCAGACGTCTCATAATACTCATCATCCAGCTATAACGGTTCGACTGATTCTCCGAACGCGACCGGTTCTCACTACGATTCACTTTTATATCCCGGGGAATAGATTCAAAGTCATCAAACAAGCTCTCATGACTTATGCCGGGAGGAGCATCAAAAGATGCATTCTGGCTACTGTTTTCATTCCTATTAGGAGAGATTCCTAAATTACCGGTAAAATGTATACGTGTACGTTTATCTACTTCCCAGCTTCCCATGAAGTTAGAACTAATCGACCGCCCCTTAGAGTTACTTTCGTTAGTAGACGCAGAGTATTGATTACCTGCCGGCAAATACTGTTCCTGATAAATGGAAGAAAGATTTCCGTTCCGGTTCAAATTATAGTTCACACTTCCGGTCAGGGAGAATTTCTTACCGAATTTATGAGTCATATTCATTCCTACCGAATTGTTGATATTATCCTTGTACGTACTATTCTGGTATCTGTTGGTAGACTGTGCGATAAAAGAAAGATTATCTCCGTCTTTACTAAAATAATTCACTTGCCCCTCGAAATCCTTCTTCTGGTTATTCCCGTATCCTACCGTTGCATTTGTCAGCCAGGTTTTATTCAATTCATCCTTAGTCTGCAAGTCAAGTACATATTTCTTTTCTCCTGAACTAATTCCGGTGAACTCCTCTTCTTTCGATTTCTTATCATATACTTTCAACTTACTAATCAGGTCTGCCGGAAGATTTTCGAGTGCCGTCTTTTTATCTCCGGAGAAAAAAGCTTCGCCATTTACATTGATTTCACTGATGGGCTGTCCGTTGTATGTCAACGAATTATCTTTCTTATTATATACCAATCCGGGAACACGCTTCACTAAATCTTCCAGATAAGCTCCTTCACGAGTTTTAAAAGCGGCAGCGTTGATAACCGTAGTATCTCCCTCCATCACTACTTCCTGCAATTTTCCCGTTATCGTCACTTCACTAATCTGAATATCATCATCTTTCAATACCACTGTACCGATATTCACCGATACAGAGTCTTCCAGTGCCCGGTATACAGATTGCATTCCCATAAAAGAGACCTTCAACAGGTATTTCTTTTTCTTCTGCGGTTGATAATTAAGAATGAAACGCCCATTCTTATCACTTGTTATTCCCTTGATAAAGGCAGAATCACTTTTCGCCAAAATAACAATGCTGGCAGATGGTAATGCCCGCTTCTCATTACTGCCGGCTTCCACTGTCTGCACTCTTCCTCGCACAGTTCTCACTTGTTGAGCATACAGAGCAGTATGTCCCCAAAGTAGCAGCAAAAGCAATCCCACTAACTTACAAGCGTTCATATCTAATAGTAGTTAAGTCTGATATTTATGTTGATCTAAAACAAATCGGGACAAAGTTAATAACTTTTACGTAAAACGGTTAATCCCAGAGTTATTTTTTATACCTTTGTCCATCCATTATTCAATCAGCAACTTAATGAAGAGGATTATACTAATCACAGGAGGACAACGATCCGGTAAAAGTTCGTTTGCGGAAAAAAAAGCGCATGAACTTACTACGTCACCGGTTTACTTGGCCACTGCCAGGATATGGGACGAAGAATTCAGAAAAAGGGTGGAACGCCATCAAAAGAACCGCGGTCCTGAATGGACAAATATAAAAGAAGAAAAAGAATTGAGCCGTCACAATGTAGCGGGCAGAGTCGTAGTGATAGATTGTGTAACTCTTTGGTGCACTAACTTCTTTATGGAGTTTGATTCTAACGTTGCCTCCTCATTGGAAGCCGTCAAAAAAGAATTCGACAAATTTACCCAGCAGGATGCCACTTTCATATTTGTAACTAATGAGATTGGTTGGGGGGGAGTTTCCGAGAACAAACTGCAACGTAAATTCACAGACTTGCAAGGTTGGACCAATCAATATATCGCATCGCATGCCGACGATGTATATCTCATGGCAAGTGGTATTCCCGTAAAAATAAAATAAACATGAAAACGTTTCATATTCAAAAGCCGGATGAAGCTATCAAAGAAGCTCTGATTGACAAAATCAATAATCTGACCAAGCCTAAAGGATCGCTTGGAAGACTGGAAGAAATTGCTTTGCAAATCGGACTGATCCAACAATCCCTTTCTCCACGATTAACTCATCCTCAAAATATAATCTTTGCCGCAGATCATGGCATCGTAGAAGAAAAAGTCAGCCCATCTCCTAAAGAAGTAACCTGGCAACAAATCAGCAACTTTCTTCATGGGGGAGCAGGGATCAATTTCCTGTGCCGACAGCACGGTTTCACTCTTAAAATTGTAGACGCAGGAGTCGATTATGATTTACCTTATGAAAAAGGTATCATTAACATGAAAGTCGGAAGAGGAACACGCAATTTCCTTCATAAAGCAGCCATGACACCTGAAGAGATGGAACTTTGCCTGGAGCATGGTGCCCAATGTGTAGACACTTCTCACCAGGAAGGCTGCAATATCATTAGCTTCGGTGAAATGGGAATCGGAAATACTTCGTCCTCTTCTCTATGGATGACTTGCTTCACCGGAATCCCATTAGATCAATGTGTAGGTGCAGGAAGCGGACTCAATCACCAGGGAATAAACCACAAATACGAAGTTCTGAAAAGATCTCTCGAACAATATCCGGGAGAGCATTCCGCAGAAGAAATCCTCTGCCGTTTCGGAGGTTACGAAATGGTAATGGCCGTAGGAGCAATGCTCAAAGCTGCAGAACTGGGAATGGTTATTTTAATTGATGGATTTATAATGACCAATTGTATTCTTGCCGCTTCACGCCTTTATCCGGAAGTGATGAGCTACGCCATATTCGGTCATCAGGGAGACGAGAGCGGACATAAGCTATTATTGGATTATCTCGGAGCACGTCCCCTACTCAATCTCGGATTAAGACTTGGAGAAGGAAGCGGTTCCGTTTGTGCCTATCCCATTGTGGATTCCGCTGTGAAAATGCTGAATGAAATGGATTCATTTGCTCATGCTTCCATCACTAAATATTTCTAAAATGAACCAGATACTTGCCGCCCTCATATTCTTTACACGATTGCCTTTCTGGAAAATAAAAGAAGTTCCGCAGGAGTGTTTCAAACACGTTGTCAATTATTGGAGTTTCAGTGGCTGGCTGACCGGGGGAATGATGGCATTGATTTTCTGGGGAGCCAGTACTATTCTACCTCACGGAGTAGCCGTAATCCTGGCACTGACTTCACGTTTACTTATCACAGGAGCATTGCATGAGGATGGATTGGCCGATTTCTTCGATGGATTCGGAGGTGGGACGAACAGAGAAAGCACATTACGCATCATGAAAGATTCCCATATCGGAAGCTATGGAGTTTTGGGATTAATCATCTATTATTTATTTGCTTACAATCTACTGGTCGCACTTCCCTTAGCAGTTACTCCTTTCTTATTACTAAGCGGAGATACCTGGAGTAAATTCATTTCTTCCAATATCATCAATTACCTGCCCTATGCACGGAAAGAAGAAGATAGCAAATCCGGAACAGTATATACAAGAATGAGTTTTGGGGAGATCGTAATGTCTGCGATGGGTGGAATACTACCTCTCCTATTACTTCCTCCAAGCTACTGGCCCGTATGTATATTTCCCATTCTGGTATTCTTCTTTATCTGCCGGATGATGAAACGACGTCTGAACGGATATACCGGAGATTGTTGCGGTGCATTATTTCTCTTAAGCGAAATGAGTTTCTGGCTGGGAGCAGTGATGTCTATCTATATAAAATAAGTAAACCTATGAATATTTATCTAATCAGACATACCTCTGTCGACGTTCCTAAAGGTCTTTGTTACGGTCAGTCAGACGTTCCTTTACGTCCTACATTTGAGATAGAAGCAGCCGTAACCAAAGCTAAAATCGAATCCATTCACTTTGATATGGCTTACACCAGTCCTCTATCCAGATGCACCCGTCTGGCACAGTATTGCGGATTCGGAGATGCCATCCGTGACCCAAGAATACTGGAACTTAATTTCGGAGATTGGGAAATGCAGTATTTTAATAAAATCAAAGACCCGAATCTCCAATGCTGGTATGACGACTACATGAATGTAAAAGCAACCAATGGAGAATCGTTTGCCGACCAATATAGACGAGTAGCCGCATTTTTAGACGAAATCAAACAAAAGGAGGCTGAAAATATAGTAGTATTTGCTCATGGCGGCGTATTGATTTGCGCACAGATTTATGCAAAGTTGATTCACCAGGAAGAAGCATTTCAGGCAGTACCTGCCTACGGAGGAGTTTTTCTATATCAAGAGTGCCCGTAAACAAACAGGTGTAGATATCTCTAATAAGTTTGCGATGTCTTTACCCTCACACCTTGTTTAATAATTACTTACTGGAGAATTTTCGGTTGACGGCAGTTCCACTTTATTTCATTACTTGGGACAAAGTGTTTCGCACCGAGAAACGAAATGTTTCAAGTAATGAAACGAAGTGTTTCACACCGAGAAACAAAATGTTTCGCTACTTGAAACTAAGTGTTTACCTATATGAACAAGCCATTATCTGCATAGATTCTGCAAATAACTACATACTTTCGATAGATTTACTATATCCTTATAAACTTCAGGTTTAACCTATCAACCAAATCAAGACGAGACAGGGTGAGAGTAACTGTTTACCCTCACCCTACTCTCACTCTTACCCTCACACCTGTAACTATGATGAATAAGCGGTTTGAGTCAATGGGTGAGAGTGCGAGGGTAAAAAGCATCTCCAAATTTTTTCTGAATCTTTAAGGTGCAGAAATTCTCTGAAGTAATCAGCAGACCGATAAACTTAATCCATTCTGCCTGCCTAAGGGGAGGATACATAAATAGGAATGATTTCGGAGAAAATGCAATAAAAAAAGAAAGAATATCTCCAAAGATACTTATCTTTGCCCCACAATGTCAATCTTCAGACACCGAAAATTATTTATTCATTTAAAAGATACACGAATAAAGATGAAATCTCCTATTTCAATCCTCACATGGCTATGTCTTCTCTTCCTGGCTAGTTGTATATCCAACAAGAAGACTTCTCTCGAGGCTTTCAAACAGGATGTCTATACACCTGAATATGCTACCGGATTCAAGATTCTGGGTGCGGACAAGGCCGCCAGCACACTTATTCAGGTTTCCAATCCATGGCAGGGAGCCAAGGACGTAAAAGTGTCTTATTTCATTTCACGCAACGGTGAACAGGCACCTGCCGGATTCAACGGACCTACCATCCCTGCCGGAGCGAAACGTATCGTATGTATGGCTTCTTCCTACATCGCCATGTTCGACGCTCTAGGTCAAGTGGACAAAATTGTCGGAGTATCGGGCATCGACTATGTATCCAATCCATATATTCTCGCACATAAAAATTCTATCAAGGACATGGGCCCCGAAATGAATTATGAGTTATTATTGGGACTGAAACCGGATGTTGTCCTGTTATACGGTATCGGAGATGCGCAAACTGCCGTAACAGACAAACTGAAAGAACTGTATATACCTTATATGTATGTAGGAGAATATTTGGAGGAATCACCGCTTGGTAAAGCCGAATGGCTGGTAGCTCTTGCCGAATTAACAGACAGCAGGGAAAAAGGCATCGAAATATTCCGTGAAATCCCTAAACGTTATCAAGTTTTGAAAGCGCTCACCGAATCGGTAGAGCAACGTCCTACCGTTATGCTCAATACCCCGTGGAACGACAGTTGGGTGATGCCTTCCACACAAAGTTACATGGCACAATTGGTAACTGATGCAGGTGCGGATTACATCTACAAAGAAAACACTTCTAACAGTTCCACTCCCATCGGACTGGAAACAGCTTACAAACTGATACAAAAGGCCGACTACTGGATTAATGTAGGCATGGCTTCTACGTTGGATGAATTAAAGACGGTCAATCCTAAATTTGTAGACGCCAAAGCTGTACGCGAAAAAACTGTTTACAACAACAATTTACGAACAACACCGACAGGAGGTAATGACTACTGGGAATCTGCAGTGGTACGTCCCGACGTCGTATTGCGTGACCTGATTCATATCTTTCACCCCGAACTCGTATCCGATTCACTTTACTATTACAGACATCTGGAATGAAACAGCCTGATAAACGCACTCCCTTTTTATTCATTACACTGGGTATAGTTGCCATACTGTTATTACTGATAGACATGGCAACGGGAGATACATATATTCCTATCACCAAGGTATGGGCTGTACTCACCGGAGGCGAATGTGACGAAATGACACGGAATATTCTCCTTTCTATCCGTTTCATACGGGTAGTGGTAGCGGCTTTAATAGGAATAGCACTCTCCGTTAGCGGTTTACAGATGCAAACAGTATTCCAGAATCCATTAGCAGACCCTTACCTGTTGGGAGTAAGTTCCGGTGCAGGACTGGGCGTAGCTCTGTTCATACTAGGTGCTCCATTACTTGGATGGGCGGAGTTTCCAATTCTTCAGTCGCTGGGTATCGTTGGCTCGGGCTGGGTAGGAACTGCCGTAATCTTATTGGGAGTAGCCATTATCAGCCGGAAAGTAAAAAACATTCTCGGTGTATTGATTATGGGAGTTATGATAGGCTACGTAGCAGGCGCTATCATTCAGATACTCCAATACCTAAGTTCTGCCGAACAACTGAAAATGTTCACACTCTGGTCAATGGGATCTCTTAGCCATATCACAGTCACCCAACTGGGAATTATGATACCGATGCTATGTATCGGCTTACTGATTTCCGTAGCCTGTATCAAATCGCTGAACCTGCTACTGCTCGGTGAAAATTATGCACGAACGATGGGAATGAACATAAAACGTTCACGCACGTTCATCTTCGTTTCTACCGCACTGCTGACAGGAACGGTCACCGCTTTCTGTGGTCCGGTAGGATTTATCGGCTTGGCAGTACCGCATGTCACACGACTGCTATTCAACAATGCCGACCACCGGATACTGGTCCCCGGCACCATGCTGACAGGGCTTATCAGCATGCTTCTCTGCGACATCATCGCCAAGAAGTTCCTACTTCCGGTTAACTGCATCACCGCCTTACTAGGTGTTCCGGTTATTTTATGGGTAATTGCTAAAAACTTGCGTAGATTCAAATGATAGAACTTAAAGAACTGACATTAGGATATGGACAGCGCACGCTGTTGGAAACGGTAAATGCCCGAATCACAGGCGGACAACTCGTTGCCCTGTTAGGACGTAACGGAACGGGAAAGAGCACCCTGCTCCGTGCTATGATGGGGCTGGAAAAGCCTCAATCAGGAGAGATTACTCTGCAAAGAAAAAACATAGCATCATTGAAACCGGAAAAATTAGCCCGGAATATAAGCTTTGTCACCACCGATAAAGTACGTATCGCTAATCTCCGCTGTAAAGATGTAGTAGCCTTAGGGCGTGCTCCCTATACCAACTGGATCGGCCAACTGCAACCGGAAGACCAAAAGCGGGTGGATGACGCTATGCAGCTAGTCGGTATGTCCGGTTATGCAGAAAAGACAATGGATAAAATGTCCGATGGCGAATGTCAGCGAATCATGATTGCCCGTGCTCTTGCACAGGATACTCCCGTCATCCTTCTTGATGAACCGACCGCCTTCCTGGACTTACCTAACCGCTACGAGCTCTGTTTGCTTTTAAAGAAACTGGCACAGGAAGAAAAAAAATGTGTCTTATTCTCCACTCATGACCTCGACATTGCCTTATCGCTTTGCGACTCCATCATGCTCATCGATAATCCGCAGATGTACACGCTGCCTACTCCGGAAATGGTGGCTAGCGGACATATAGAAAGACTTTTCCGAAATGAATCCGTCACGTTTGATGTGCAGGAGATGAGAGTACGCATCAAATAAACAAACAGATATCCGACAAGAATCAGACTGTGTATAAAATAAATAGGTAGCATTCATTTGGGTTCCTATATAAATTCGCTATCTTTGCCCCGAATTGGTTTCAGATAGCCATATCAACTATCTGAATTAAAAGGGAATCGGGTGTAAATCCCGGACAGTCCCGCTGCTGTGAAACTCCATCCAACTTCTTGATATTTACTTTTACCACTGACCAGGTATCGATAGTCAAGGTCGGGAAGGCATCAGGAAGGGAGTCAGTCAGAAGACCTGCCATTCATACCTTTATAGCTGTTTTTACTCGTGGGATAGGAAAATGGCAAACTGTAAAAAATAATCGAGTAGTCATGACATCGGAAATGATTGAAGGAGGATAAATTCTCTCTAGCTAAAATATCAAAAGGACGGCATTAGACCGTCATGCTCAATGTGTGCGTATCCCCGCAGAAGTGATTTCTCCGGGGTTACTTTTAGCTAAACTAAATATCATCATATAATAATCACAATGGAAGTTCTAAGAAATTTATTTGAAGGTTACCCCAATCTTTGGGGCGGCGGAGTGGCACACTCCGTACTGATTCTGTCACTAACCATAGCGTTTGGAATCATCCTTGCAAAAATCAAAGTGCGGGGAGTATCTCTGGGAGTTACCTGGATACTCTTTGTCGGAATCGTATTCGGTCATTTCAACATGAATCTGGACGAACACCTGCTCCACTTTCTAAAAGAATTCGGATTGATTCTGTTTGTTTACTCAATTGGTTTGCAGGTAGGACCCGGCTTTTTTTCAGCATTCAAAAAGGGGGGCTTTACCCTGAATATGCTAGCTATGCTCGTAGTAGTATTAGGAGTAACCATTACTATTATCCTGCACTTCACCACCGGAACTCCGATTACCACAATGGTAGGTATTTTGTCCGGAGCCGTCACCAATACTCCGGGACTGGGAGCCGCACAACAGGCCAACAGTGATTTGAATGGCATAGATGCTCCCGAAATTGCTTTAGGATATGCTGTCAGCTATCCGCTGGGTGTAGTAGGTATCATCCTTTCCCTGCTTGCTTTGAAATATCTCCTTCGCATCAATACTGCTCAAGAAGAAAAAGAAGCAGAAGTCGGTCTGGGACATCTCCAGGAACTTACCGTACGCCCTATCTCCATTGAAGTGAGAAACGAATCGGTAGATGGCATCAGGATTAAAGAACTCCGCCCGTTACTGAACCGTAAGTTTGTCATTTCCCGCATCAAACACCGCGAGGGTGGAGAAACCGAATTGGTCAATTCCGAAACAATTCTACATGTAGGGGATATCATATTAGTGATCTCTACCCCGATTGACGTGGAAGCAATTACTGTATTCTTCGGAAAGGAAATCAAAATGGAATGGGAACAACTGAACAAAGAGCTCATTTCACGCCGTATCCTGATTACTAAACCGGAATTGAACGGGAAAACGCTTTCACAACTCAAAATCAGAAATAACTTCGGAGCAAACATCACCCGCGTCAATCGTTCGGGAGTAGACTTGGTAGCCTCTCCACAATTACAGTTACAAATGGGAGACCGTGTCACCATTGTAGGTTCCGAACTGGCTGTTGCCCATGCAGAGAAAGTACTTGGCAACTCCATGAAACGCTTAAATCATCCGAACCTGATTCCTATCTTTATAGGTATCGCTTTAGGATGTATTCTGGGAAGTCTTCCTTTCGCATTTCCCGGAATTCCGCAACCTGTGAAACTAGGATTGGCAGGCGGTCCGCTCATCGTTTCTATCCTGATTAGCCGTTTCGGTCCGAAATACAAGCTGATTACTTATACCACCATGAGTGCCAACCTGATGCTTCGTGAAATCGGTATTTCCATCTTCCTCGCTTGCGTAGGTTTAGGAGCAGGCGAAGGCTTTGTAGACACAGTCATTCATGGCGGAGGATATATATGGGTAGGCTACGGAGTAATCATAACCATCCTGCCACTTCTGATTACAGGATTGGTAGGACGGTATTATTGCAAGCTGAATTATTTCACGCTTATCGGGGTTCTGGCTGGTTCTACTACCAATCCGCCGGCATTGGCTTACTCCAATGACCTGACCTCCTGTGATGCACCTGCCGTTGGTTACGCTACGGTCTATCCGCTCACCATGTTTCTGCGAGTATTGACGGCACAAATATTGATTCTGTCGTTGGGATAACATATTAATATATCCTTTTTCCATCCAACTGATTATTAACAAATGGGGAAAACAGAATCAGATGCCGGAATATTTGTTATTGGTCAGTAGGATATTTTTTTAGAATAAAACAAACTAATTAATAAAAACTTTCTAACTTTGTGCCGTTAAGGTTTCCTTAAACAACTTTTGCGTTGTTAAGGAATGAAAAGGGAATGCCGTGTAAACCGGCAACAGTACCTGCTGCTGTAAATCTCCGCTCCTTGTAATCAAAGAGCAAAATTGCAACACAAAAGTCACTGGATAGTTTATCTGGGAAGGCGTTGCAAAATGGGATGAGTCAGAAGACCTGCCTTGATGCTCTGATTTACACCTGCGGGATTTCGGGTAGTAGTCAAATAGAAAATAAGCAATTATCTTTTATTTGGTATAATAGCTATATGTCCGTTTGTGTAGATTGAATTCAGATCTGAACAAACGGATTTTTTATACCTATAAAATAAAAGACATGCTTTCTATTCAAGTCCATTCATACAATAAGCATTGTATCCATTTACGGTGGATATTATGTTTGATTCTATCTCTATTTATCACATTACCGGCCATTTCCCAGTCCAGGGTTCGGCATCAGACTTCTCTGTCTGATACACTTCTCAAACTCAAAGAAGTTACTATCTACAGCAACCGGATGCAAAAAAAGATGTCTCCTGTACAGATTCTGTCCGGCAAAGAACTTGAGAAGCTAAATGTTTACTCCGTCGCCGATGCTTTACGCTACTTTTCCGGAGTACAGATAAAAGATTACGGAGGTATTGGAGGACTAAAAACCGTCAATATACGAAGTATGGGCAGTCATCATGTCGGAGTATTTTATGATGGTATTGAATTAGGAAATGCGCAAAATGGAGTCGTCGATCTAGGCCGGTTTTCATTAGATAATATGGAAGTCATTTCACTGTATAATGGTCAAAAAAGTGCCATCTTCCAACCTGCCAAAGATTATAGTTCCGCAAGTGCCATATATATGCAGACACGAAAGCCTATATTCAAAGGGGAAAAGAAAAACAATCTGAACATCGGGGTGAAAGGCGGTTCATTCTCCACCATCAATCCGTCACTACTTTGGGAACACCGTTTCAACGAACGAATAAGCAGTTCCATCAGTACGGAGTATATGTATACATCAGGACGATATAAATTCACATACGCCAAGAAAGATGGCTACGACACAACAGCTGTTCGTCAAAATGGAGACGTAAGAATGTTACGTTTGGAGAATGCATTCTTCGGAAAAATCCCCAAAGGAGAATGGAAAACCAAAGCATACCTATACAATTCAGAACGAGGATACCCCGGAGCTGCGGTAAGAGAAGAACCGGGTAAGTTTCGCCATCAGGACCGGCAGTGGGATACCAATCTGTTTGTGCAAGGCTCTTTTCAAAACTATTTTAAGCCTTGGTACAGTCTGCTAGCCAACGGAAAATATGCTTATGACTATCTCCACTATTTATCCGATCCCAGACTGGATGTCACCACCATGTACGTAGACAATCACTACCGACAACAAGAAATCTATGCTTCGGCCGCCCATTTATTCACCATCTATCCCTGGTGGAGTATGTCATTATCCAATGATTTTCAATGGAATACATTACGGGCCGATCTCATAGATTTTGTCTATCCAACCCGTAATACAATCCTGACTTCTGCCGCCACGTCCTTTGATTTCAACCACCTCATGTTGCAGGCGAGCCTGTTATATACTCATGTCGACGACAATACACGTACCAAAGGAGCTAATGCAGGCACCAAAAACAAATACACTCCTTCTGTCATAGCCACCTGGCAACCATTGACCAAGTTCCCTCTGAATGTACGGGCCTTTTATAAAAAAGTCTTTCGCATGCCGACTCTCAATGATTTGTATTATACTTTTATAGGCAATAAGGACTTAAAACCAGAATATACCACCCAATACGATGTGGGTATCACTTTCTCTCACACCTGGAATAACCATTGGCTGAAAAGCCTGGACTTACAAATAGATGGTTACTATAATGAAGTAGATGATAAAATCATTGCCATGCCTACCTCCAACCAGTTCCGTTGGACTATGATTAATCTCGGACATGTGGAAATTCGGGGATTAGACGCAGCCATACGAGGAGAATGGGGTTTCGGAAAGGTGGAACTTAGCACTCTCTTCAATTACACCTATCAAAAGGCACAGGATTTTACCGACCCTACCAGTGAATGGTATGGAGGTCAGATTCCTTATATACCTTGGCATGGAGGTTCCATCATCCTCAATGGAAGTTATCAAACATGGTCCTGTAACTATAGTTTCATTTATACAGGTGAACGTTATGAAGCAGTCGCCAATATCCCGGAGAACTACGCACAGCCCTGGTATACCCACGATTTTTCCTTATCCAAAACTTTTCAATGGGGGAAAACGGGAATACGTGTAACGGCAGAAATTAATAATATCTTCAATCAACAATATGAAGTAGTGCAATGCTATCCTATGCCCGGTACAAGTTTTAAAATCAAATTAAACGTCATGTTATGAGAATATCTGTTCTATCCATCATTATCTGTTTTGTTCTTCTGTCGACTTCTTGTCGCGAAGATGAACGCATTATTCCGTCAACTCCCAACCAAGTTACCCCCGGAGTAAGCGGTACCTCTGTCAAAGGTTTCTTTCTACTCAATGAAGGAAATATGGGAAGCAACAAGGCTACCCTTGATTACTTTGATTACGAAACCGGTATCTATCATAAGAATATCTATGCGGAACGGAACCCGGGAGTCGTACAAGAATTGGGGGATGTGGGAAATGATATCCAAATCTATGGAAATAAGTTATATGCCATCATCAACTGTTCTCATTTCGTAGAAGTGATGAATGTAGAAACAGCAAAACACATCACGCAAATTTCCATACCTAATTGCCGTTATATCGTCTTTAAAGATAAATATGCATACGTCAGTTCGTATGCAGGCCCTGTCAAAATAGATCCCAACGCCAGACTGGGGTATGTAGCACGTGTTGACACTACCACACTGACTGTCAAAGATACCTGTGTGGTCGGCTACCAGCCGGAAGAAATGGTGATTGTGGGCAACAAACTCTATGTAGCCAACTCCGGCGGGTATCGCGTACCTAATTATGACCGCACGGTATCCGTCATTGACTTGAACACATTCAAAGTTATCAAAACCATTGATGTGGGAATCAATTTGCATAGAATGGAATTAGACCAATACGGAAATATTTATGTCTCATCCCGGGGAGATTATTATGACACTTACTCCGAAACATTTGTAATAGATTCCAATACCGATAAAGTAATCGAAGAATTACCGCTTCTTCCCAATACAGAAATGGCTATTTGCAGAGATTCACTGTATGTATACAGTACAGAATGGAGTTATTACACCAACAGTTGGACAGTCTCTTACGCTATCTATAATACAAAAACAAAGAAAACTGATACCCGCAATTTTATTACAGATGGTACGGAAAAATCTATCAAGATACCTTATGGAATAGCAATCAATCCGGAAACAGGTGAATTCTTCGTCACCGATGCCAAAGACTATGTGACTCCCGGCACATTATACTGTTTCTCCCGGGATGGAAAAAAGAAATGGTCAGTCATCACGGGGGACATTCCGGCACATATTGCCTTTACAGATAAGAAACTAAAAGAGATTCAATAATTCACAATTCTATTAATAATTAAAAACAAAAGCAATGAAGAAAATTCTATTTTTACTGCTCACTGTCGTTACAGTATGCAGTTGCTACAATGACGATGATCTCTGGGATAAAGTCAATGATCTCGACGGACGAGTAGAAACACTAGAAACAACAGTCAAGAAAATGAACTCTGAAATTACAACTTTACAGAGTTTGGTAGACGCATTAAATCAAGGGAAAGTAATCACCAACACGGAACAGACATCTGATGGCTACACATTAACTTTCAGTGATGGAAGCACCGTATCTATCAAAAATGGAAAGAATGGTACAGATGCTCCTGTGATTGGAGTGAAAGCTGACGAAGACGGAATATATTACTGGACCATTACTACCAACGGTACTACAGAATGGCTGCCGGATGCAACTAACAAGTTAAAAGTGACGGGTACAACTCCAGTTATGGGAGTTGACAGTGACGGATACTGGACCGTTGATACAGGCGAAGGAGCCAAACGCATTAACGGAACAGACGGCAAACCTGTGAAAGCGAAAGGACAAGACGGAGACTCTTTCTTCAAATCTGTCACAGTTAATGATAATCATGTAATAGTTACTCTTGCAGATGGAACATCGTTCACATTGCCTACAGTTACAACTCCCGAAATTATATTCGAAAATAATGATACCGGTATAAAAGTTGGAGAAACGAAAACTTTCAATCTAAAATATACAAAGGTAGAAGATTGCTTCTTGGTTTCTATCCCTGACGGATGGAAAGCTACTTTGAACAATACAGAGTTTATTGTTACCGCTCCCAACACGCTTACAGCTAATAATCGTAATGGAGAATTCAAATTCATTGCATCTGATACCGAAGGGACATGTAAGATTATTAAACTTTCTGTATATGCTTACGAAATCCGTACGCTAACTTTTGAAGACTCTGATTATAAAGGTGATGCTAACATGGTAGGAGAAAGAAACTGGTCATCATTAATTGACAGCCAACAATATGGTGGCCCACTACTTTATCCTAAGAATAACCAACTCTATAACTGGAGTGATGCAAACAATACTTTTCTTGCTTCCGAACTTCCTAACGGATGGGGTGATTACCAATACTGGGGTGGCGGACACGCAATTTCCAATTATCTGGATATGGATCTTACTCATGGAGACTTCCAGCACCAACTAGCCGTTTATTATCAGGATGCAAAAACTGGTTTTGGAGGACATAATGGCTCCAAAAACTTCTGCGTACATTACGGCTATGCAGACAATTCCGGATATGCCAACGGTCCATTACCCTATATTTACTTTGGAGACGGAGTTGCTCGTGTAGTTGACCACATGTATGTGACTATGACGACCTACCTAGCCAACTGTGTGGCCAACGGTAACGGTTTGACCGCACCCGCAGGCAAAGATGATTGGGTGAAACTGGTTGCTATCGGTTATGATGAAGATGGAAATGAAGTAGCTGCGCGTCCGGAATTTTATCTGGTCGGAGCCGAGGGTAATATACTTGAATGGACAAAATGGGATTTATCCGCATTAGGCAAAGTGGTAAAAATAGACTTTAATGTCACTGGAAGTAATGATAACGGATATGGTTTCAGCCAACCCGCCTATTTTGCTTATGATGACATAGCAGTGAGATTCTAATGAAATATATTATACTTCTTTTATTTGTTCTGTTCGCATTAGTATCATGCGTGAAAGAAGAGGAGGACTCTCCTCTTCTTTCCGCTCCTGTCATTACCCTGAAAGAAGAATCCCCCATCTATAAAACAAAAATTGGTCGGGAGATAACCATCGCTCCTGTTTATGAAAATACCGATTCGGAAACGACCTTTAACTGGACAATAGATGGAAAGAGTATCTGTACCGCTTCCACCCTGACATTTTCAGCCGATGAAGCAGGCAGGTATTTCATTCTGATTTCTGCCACCAATGCTGGAGGGACAACAGAAAAAGAGATACGTATCGATGTCTTTCAGCTTGATGTACCGACTATCTCTATTGCGGATGCCGACAAAGGTTTCAAAGTGCTTCAAGGCTCTGAACTAACCATTACACCCATAGTAGATTCTTTTCTGGAAACCAGTTACTCCTGGCAAATAAACGGTGAAGATATTTCGAACGAATTAACCTGTACTCTCCCCACAATCGAGCTTGGCGAATATCAGGTTCGTTTTGCTACTCACAATGAAGATGGCGATGACGAAGTAACTTTCAAAGTAGAAGTTTGTTCACCGGATCAAGTAGATTTCAACTGGACATTCCTGCAAACGGAATATAACATGTCAGCCGGCAGAACTATCCGTATCAAACCGGTTGACGTGAATAATGCACTGGATGCAGTCTATACATGGACTGTGGACAATGAACAAGTGCAATCCGGAGAAAATGATACTTATCTGTTTACATCCGAGCAGCAGGGAGAACACACAGTAAAGGTAGAAATGAGGAACTCATATATACTCGCTACGCAAACATTAAAAATCAATGTTTGCCCTCCCGCAGGAACATACCAGCGGAAGATTAGCGCCACAAGTTCTGCGTCAATGAACAGAGTATATGAATATTTACCGGCTCCCGGTCAATTCATCAATGAGAATCATACCACAACAACTATGGCAGAAGCCTGCACCTATGCAGAAGAACGAATCAATCAGACGGCTTATGTTTCCCTAGGCGGATTCGGTGGATACATCATCGTTGGATTCGATCATAGTATCGTGAATGATGGAGATTACAACATTGCTATTACAGGAAACGCTTTTGATGGTTCGTCAGAACCAGGAATTATATGGGTAATGCAGGACGAAAATGGTGATGGGTTACCTAATGACACTTGGTATGAATTGCGCGGATCCGAATATGGGAAAGCCGAAACCTGGCAGGACTATGCCGTCACCTATCATAAACCAACTGGTATTCAGCTTCCCACCCCATGGACAGACAATCATGGTCAAAGTGGGTCTATTGATTATCTGGGTGCTTTTCACCGGCAAGATTATTATTATCCCGCCTGGGTAAAGGAAAAACAATATACTTTGCGAGGTACTCGCCTGAAAGAGCGTAATTACGATCAATCCGGTAATGGTACTTATTGGGTAAATGATAGTTATGAATGGGGATATGCTGATAATTTCAGTGCCATTGATCGTCTGACAGATGATGACAACTATAATGCCGGACCGTCTGACAATCATTTCAAGATATCCCATGCTGTAACTTTCGACGGTAAGGATGCAAACCTGAAGTACGTTGATTTTATCAAAGTACAAGTGGGTGTTAATAGTAAAAGCGGTTGGTTGGGTGAAATATCCACTGAAGTTTTTGGAATAAAGGATTTCAACATGCTCAAATAATTGATAGAATATACATAAGAGATTCTTTTCCCTATTAAATATAGAGATAAAAATTACCAAATGGTAATTTTTATCTCCTCCCATAACCCTACCTTTGTCGCCATTTTCAACGACAAAGGTAGAAAGTTATGAAAGATAGTATTGATTTCGGCAGTATGAACATCTCCACGTTGTTCCGTAAGTTACTAATTCCTACGGTACTTGGGATGGTATTCTCGGCTCTGTTCGTTATTACGGACGGGATATTTGTAGGAAAAGGAATTGGCAGTGACGCGCTGGCGGCAGTAAATATCACTGCACCGCTTTTTATGATCGCAGCGGGTATCGGACTGATGTTCGGAGTGGGAGCTTCGGTGGTGGCTTCCATTCATTTATCTCAGGGAAAACGCAAAGTAGCAAGTATTAATATCACTCAGGCAATTGCTTTTTCCGCATTGCTCATACTTATCCTGTCTGCTCTGTGCCTTTATTTTATAGAGCCATTAGCCAGATTATTAGGTAGTTCGGACCGATTGTTGCCGTTAGCTGTAGAATATATGGCATGGTACATTCCTTTTCTCGTATTCTACGAAGTCTTAAATATAGGTATGTTCTGCATCCGTCTGGACGGTTCACCCACCTATGCCATGATGTGTAATGCGGTTGCAGCCATACTCAATATCATACTGGATTATATATTCATCTTCGAACTTGGTTGGGGAATAATGGGAGCAGCTTTTGCCACCAGTCTGGGAACTGTCGTGGGAGGGTTGATGACACTGATTTACTTACTCCGTTTCTCTCGTACCCTCCATCTATGCCGGATAAAGTTAAGTATCAAAAGTCTGTTACTGACTCTTCGCAACATCGGTTATATGATTAAACTGGGAAGTTCTGCTTTTATCAGTGAAGCCTCCATTGCCTGTATGATGTTTCTGGGGAACTACGTTTTCATCCGCCATCTCGGTGAAGACGGAGTGGCAGCATTCAGTATTGCCTGTTACTTCTTCCCTATCATCTTCATGGTCTATAATGCCATTGCACAATCCGCACAGCCGATTATCAGCTACAACTTCGGAGCCGGACAGCCCGAACGTGTACGAAAGACACTGCATCTCGCCATTCGGACTGCTTTAATCTGCGGTATCAGCTTTTTCATTCTTACCGCACTATGCTGTCAGGACATTGTTTCGTTATTCATTGACCGCAGCTACGCTGCATTTGATATAGCAGTAAACGGGCTTCCTTATTTCGGAGTAGGATTCATTTTCTTTGCCGTCAACATGATTGGCATTGGTTATTATCAGAGTGTCGAAAGAGGTCAGCGGGCAACAATTATCACTCTTCTCCGGGGAGTCGTATTTATGTTGATCGGATTCTTTGCGCTCCCTCCGGTATTGGGTATACCGGGTATCTGGCTAGCCGTACCATTGGCAGAGTTATTAACCACTTTCTATATTTTCGGAATTTATTTGAAAGATCGTTTCATTGTCTGCCGACGATAAGTATCTTTGCAATATGAGAACATTCATTGAAAAACTTTGCGATAGATACAAGGTATCAGAAACCGATGTACAGTCTCTACTGAACTGTATGGAAGAGGTACATTTCAAAAAGAGAGATTTAATAGTACGCGAGGGGACAAAGAACTGTAATCTTTATTTTATCAAGACAGGAATATGGCGAGCCTATTATCATAAAGACGGAGTGGATACTACCATCTGGTTTGCTTCAGACGGAGAAGCTGCTTTCTCCGTCTGGGGCTATGTAGATAATGCCTACTCATTAATAAATATTGAGGTCATGTGTGACAGTGTGGCCTATTGTATTTCCCGAACAGCTCTGAATCAGCTATTCGCCTCATCCATCGGACTCGCTAATTTGGGGCTCCGCCTCATGGATCATCAGTTTCTTCAACAGGAGAACTGGCTTATCAGCTCGGGAAGCCCACGGGCTAAAGAACGCTATCTCAACCTTATCAAAGAGACTCCGGAATTATTGCAATATGTACCTTTAAAACATATTGCGTCTTACTTGTGGATAACTCCGCAGTCGCTAAGTAGGATTCGGGCGAAGATAGCATCTTCTTCTCTTTAATAGACGCCTCTAAAAGAAGTGGTTCTGTCAACATGATTAGTTATAACAGAACCACTACTCGGCATTATTCCAATCACTTAATAGAGAAATAACAACTGTTTTATTTCAATTATAAATCTGAGTCCGGAGCCAAATATTTAAGTTTTCCCCACGATTTATTGGGTTCATTGCCTAACCATAGCTCAAGCTTTCCTCCTTTCGTAAAGTCTGCATGATTAAATTGTGCATAATTCCATTCCATACCGTTCAATTGCGCACGTTGGATATAACAATTTTCAGCAGAATTATTGTGGGTAGTTATAGTAAATGTACTTCCTTCATAATAATCCCCATTCAGTTTGATTGTGATCTTATCAAAAATAGGTGAAGTAATATCGTAGTATGGAGTATCAGATTCCGTACCTGTTACACTAAATAGTCCAAGTGCCATCAATGCACTGACCCCTCCCATTTGACCTTCATCTTCATCATGACCACCGTACCCTTTATCTGGAGTAATTCCTCCATACGCACGTTCTTTTACCTGACGTACCCAATATTGTGTCAACCAAGGTTTTCCACCATAAGCAAAGATGTGTGCATTAGAACATCCGGGCTGATTAGCATAACTTACGTATCCTCCACTGTAAGCATAAACAAAATCTAAATCTCTTGCCTGCTCAAATGCGAAATTTAATTTCTCGCAAAACTTATCTGCTCCTCCCATCATCTTTACCAGCTTAGGCAGTTCATGAGACAAAGACCATGTGGCCTGCCAGGAATTCGCTTCCACCCAACCGTTTCCACTCAATGCATCCTGATGCAGCCATTCACCATTTCTCTTTTTCGGAAATACCAAGCCCAGTTCCGCATTGAATAAAGGAGTCCATGCTCGTGAGCGTTTTTCAAACATACGTGCATCCGAGTGTTTTCCCAACCTTGCAGCCATCCGGCTTGCTCCCCAATCTTGAAATGCCCATTCCAGAGTTTTACTTGCATTGTCCGGACAATAACCATGACTGATATAAAACTTTAAATCATCAGCACTCTCATAGCTCATCATTCCGCCAGGCATATGATTACGTTTTATGACATCAAATGTATGCAAAGGATCGGCTTTTTTCATAATTCCTTTCATATATGTACTTACCAGCAAGCTGGTAGCCGGACAACCGCTCATAATAAATGAATATCCACCCGAACATGCCCCACGAGGCAACAGCTTACCATTATCAGCATACTGAACTAAACAAGCAGATAAATCATCCATGACTTCGGGCCATGCCAGACCCCATAATACGTTTAAATTCCAGTGTGTCAACCAAAGCCCGTCAAAGCCATACATATTAAACTTAGGTTTTCCATCCGCCGTAAGTGGAAGACGACGTACCTTCATAGGTTCAGACGTACGTTTATTGACGTATTTATTTCCGGCATAATCCGGATAATAGCCATTCACATCATTTATTTTATGTCGCCCTAGCAATACATGCCAAAGGTCAGTGTAGAATTTGATGCGTTGAGCATCCGTACCACCTTCAACAGCTATACGTCCTAAAGCCTCATTCCAGACAGAACGGGTTTCTTTACATACCTTGTCAAAATCCCAATGGTTCAGTTCCGCATCCATATTGGCTATTGCATTGTCTACGCTTGTATATGAGAATGCCATTTTAAAAAGCAACTCTTCAGCATTCAATTGTCCAAAGTTCAAAACCATACCGGCAGCATTCCCCGCAATAGCCTCAACATCGGGCAAGACACCTTTCTCATTCCATCCGTCAATGCTTTTTATGGGACGGTTACAATCTAGTACAAAGCTTATTTTTATGCTGTCAGGACCACCCCAAAAGCGTTCTGTCGTGAAAAATTCTCCTACAACACGTGTATTGCTGACACGCAGTAAGGTAGCTTTATCCATAGAGCAATTCCCTAAAACACTACCTACATCCACCAATAATTTGGCATTTACATTTTCGGTATAATTCAAACGGTAGAATGTAGCCCGCTCTGTTGCCGTATACTCCACCCAAGTCTTATACCGGTCCAAATACAGACGATGATAGCCTGGCTGAATTATTTCACTTTCATGTTTAAAAGGTGATTTCCATCCTGCCATACCTTCAGTAGGATTTATTTCCCCTACAACCGGCATAATGTTCGGACCGGAAATCATCCATTCATTTATTTGAGAGAATCCTAAGATATCCGGAAAATTATAATTATATCCGCCACCTCCCTGATTTTTATTGCGGGTGAAAGCATGAGCAGCCACCATACCAAAGGGACGTCCGCCCGGAGTACAGAAAAACCACCGTCCCCGGGTAGTTTCAATATAAGGGTCAACCCACTCTACATAGTCAGTTTGATTACCATGTGCGGCAAAAACTTCGATTTCAGACAACCCCAAATTCTTTCCATTCCCATCTGTTGCCTCAAAACGAATCCATTTCACCTTTTTCTTAGGGAAAGAGATACTTTTCGGGGTTCCATCATTGGGAATAGCTGTTACACTAAGCTGAGATCCATCACTGAAATGAAGAGTTCCACCGGCAAGGTGTTCAGCAAGAGATACCCGGTCATACAGCACCACTCGATCCACACACACTTCTTCATCCCATTCCAACTGTGCCCACGGGGTATACATGACTCCCCACGATGTAACACTTCCCTTGCAAGCCCACTCGCCCTTATCATCATACATTATTTTACCGTCAACCAGGTTGTCGGCAGCATAATTCTCATTCAACACATTAGATACCGTGACATGCGCCCGTGGGGCTATATTATCTTGTGCTGCCTGAAGTACAAGAATATTGCTGCACCATATAGCAGCTACTAGCAATCCTTTTATTATGTTTTGATTCATCATTATATTTTTATTTATTATATGTCTGCTCTCCACATTTCCGTTCTCCTACCGCAAAAGCACAATAGGTGAGATACAACACACAAAGTAAAATGACAATAACTCCAGCCGTAATTCCGGCGTTATCTATTGCAAACCCAATAACAGGAGTTACCACTCCCCCTCCGGCTACAGCCGTCAGCATTAACCCGGAAATCTGATTCATTTTTGTGGGACACTCTTGAAATGCCATCGAGTAAATAATAGAAAATACAGACGAAGCAAAAAAGCCAATTCCGCCAATACATAATAGACTAACAGCGGGATTCTGAACACTAATCAATAATACAAGCATCATGATACATGCCAGAATATTGACTTTGAAATAGCGGGCACCTGCAATGCGGGTCAGCAAGAAAGCACCGAGAAGAGCACCAACCGTTCTACTAAAGAAATATACTTGTGGAGCAAACTTCACTTGTTCCGCAGTCCAATCATACCGGATGCTCATTAATTTTGAACTGACATAATTTGTAGCGACATCCACACCTACAATAAAGAATATTCCCAAAAAAAGAATGAGTATGGTTCTATTTTTCAGCAGGTTGAAAGAATCAGAAACAGATACTTTACTCTCTTCCACCTGCTCTCTCCGAATGGGAGTAAACGTCAACCATAAAGCAAAGAATAATGTAATAGCGCCTAAAATGGGGAAACAATAATACCATTTATCATCACCAAAATGCAGGGTAGCAAATAATACAATTTCAGGACCTACCAACGAAGAGACAGCCTTGATAACCTGTCCGGCCGTCAGACTGCTAGTCAATAGCCGAGGGCTGGAAATAACATTATTCAATAACGGATTTAAAGAGATCTGTAATATGGCGTTCCCTATACCTAGCAAAACATACGCAATAACACATGTTACACTACTGTAGACCAACAATGGCAAAAACATCCCAACAACTGTTACCGCCATACTGGCGAGTACTGTATTTTTCCGTCCGTATTTACTCATTCTGTTACCAACAGGAATCCCTAAAAATAGAAACCAGATAAATACCATTGAAGGAACAAAACCTGTCATAGTTGGAGACCAATTAAAGCTCTTCTGCATATAGTCGGATGAAATACCGACTATATCACAGAATCCCATAACAAAAAAAGCGGCAAGCACGGGAATGGCTTTCAAATAAGAGTTATTCTTTACCATAACTATCACTTTAATATATGATCTACGGGTACCCAGAAGAAACGAGGCTGGTACAATGATGCCTTCTCAAATACCTTCTTCAAATCATAGGTATTAACGTTATAACACATCAATATTTTATCATTTTTCATGTATTGAGGATGTACCATTGTATTATAAGTCATCATACTGTCTTTTTCAAAATTAGGTTCATCGACCGTATAGAGCAATTTCTCATGACTAAATGCACCTTCAGGGCTGTCGGCAATATAGGAATAAATTTCTTTGGCATTTCCCGAACGATTTTGGGAAACCAACACAATTTTTTCATTTAGACTAAATACATTGAATTGCTCAGAGATATTTTTCTGAAGTCCTTCAAGTTTCGCTGTTTTAGTAGCATCCGCCTGCCAGCTAGCCCCATCCCAATACACAAAGTTCGCCAGCTTATTATCAACCAATTCAGCCTTCGCCACATGAACAACTGCCTTTGCTCCTGTCGAGTCCGACTTTGTTCCGTAAATGTAGATTGCATTTTGATAAGGCATCACTGCATGTCCATAGTGTACACCATTCTGATTGGCAGCAGGGATATTCATCTTATCAATGATCTTCATGGTTTTCACATCCAGACGAAAATAGTCACAACACATATATTCAAAACCAAAAGATCCCTCACCCACTTTCCTGAACTTGGACATGAACAAATGAAGAATACCATCTTTCACAAATCCATCTCCAGGCCAATACCAACGGGGTGAATCCCCATCCTGCTCTGCCAGTATATATGCAGAAGGATTCTTCAAATCACCACTATACAAGGTCTCCAGTTCTCCTTTCTCATTGATAATCGTAAAAGTGTTACCCATCACAAATTTAGAGTCTTTACTCCTTTTATCATCGACAACATCTCCAAAAAACGAGTCACCCCACATAAAAAGATTCCGTCCATCCTTCAAGTCTATTGATATAGCACCGTCACCTCCTGTCACTCCACTGCCAAGTCCAGGCATCAACCGTGTACACCACATTGAATCCAGTTCGACTTCCATCTGTGTTACAGATGACTTATTGTTGTTTTGGCAAGATACAAATAATGTACAGGCCAACAAATAGATAAACTTATTCATAATTCTATCTTTTTGGTTATTGTCCATAGCCTTCATTCTGCGTAATCATGTTTTGTGACAGGTCTATTTCTCTTTGAGGAATAGGAAATTTCACATGGTATTCTTTAGGAGTAGATTCCGGTTTGGCAGCCTTTATGATAGACACAAATTCTTGCGGTGTACACATCCTGGTCAAATCAAACCAACGATGTCCTTCCATCACAAATTCATGACGATACTCATTCAATACGGCCTTCTTAAATCCCTTATAGTCAGTAGGTACAGCCGTGGTCAGTCCGGCACGGTTCCTTACAGCATTAATTGCGATTACCGCCTCCTCATTAGCTCCTTGATTTATTTCATTCAAAGCTTCGGCTATAATCAAATACATCTCTGCTGTACGAATTGCCGGAAATATAGCCTCTGTATTATTCCCTTTAGGTTCGGCTTGACTATCCCAATACTTAAAAACATAGGGCTTATCGAAATCCTTAATGCTACCATCACTATAAGTAAAACTTCTCTTCAAAGTAACATCCAGGCGCTGGTCATTCTGCTGGTCAAAGCTATTCCATAAATCTTCGGTAGCATTTTCCCATCCTTGGGCATTGCTTACTCCGTCAAGGGCAGGCAATAAACGTACCAAAAACTGTGCACCTTTCCAACCTTCACTCAACGTTGCGCTAAAGTTTACTCCCCAGATTATTTCCGTATTAAAACGATTGGCCACTTTAAATAAATCACCGTAGTTTTCAAGCATAGGGAAATTCGGGATGACAGATTTAGCCTTGTCTACAGCAAGCTGGTAATGCTCCTGACTATGATGTTCTGCTGCATAAGTTAGATAAACCCTGGCTAACAAAGCTGATGCAGATGCAGGATAAGGTCTTCCTCCGCCAAAGCGTTCAGTGTACTTCAAATCGGTTTCAGCAGTCTTAAGATCCGAAAAGATCAATTCATAAATTGTCTCTTTGGAGGTCCGGCTAGTTGCATCTTCCTCTGCACTTTCAACATTATGTTCGCGTAAAGGAACATCACCAAACATCCGGATCAAATCAAAATACATCATTGCTCTAAAGAATTTTGCTTCGGCCACCAACTGATTTCTTAAAGTCACATCCATATCAATAGATGGAACTTTATCAATCACGACATTACAACATTTTATCGTTTGATAAAAATCTCTCCACAGCAATTCTACAGGCTGATTATATTGGTCTATTTGCATATTTTCCACCGATTGGTAGTCAATGCTGGTCTGATTAGTTTCCGAATTATCAGCAAACATATCCTGAAGAACCCAATAATCATTGTAGAAAGTACCACCATAGTTTTTATCCCATAACCCATTCGGAGCATATCCGATAATCAAATAATCATAAATAGCATTGGTGGCGGATATAGCATGCTGAGCTGTTTTATAATATCCTTCACTTGTAATATTCCCTTTAGGCACTTCGTCGAGGAAATCCGAACAAGCAGTGAACATGAATGCTCCACTCAATAAAATGCTTAATATGTATTTTTTCATAATCTATTCTTTTTTAAAAATTCATTCTTAAACCAAACTCATACGATTTAGACATCGGATAAGAACCATAATCAGCTCCCATTGAAAGATTGTCGTTAGAAAAACGACTTACCTCAGGATCATATCCGGAATAATTGGTGAACGTATAAATATTCTTTAATCCGGCAAAGATTGTAAGTCCCTCACAATAAAATTTCTGAAGGATGCTTTTGGGGAAAGTATAACTTAACGTGATATCTTTTATTCTGAGATATGAACCGTCTTCCACATAATGATCGGACAAAATAGTACCAGATGATTTAGTCGTGGCACGAGGATATTTATTAGTAGGATTCTCAGGAGTCCATCTTTCCAATGCTGCCACAGAATTATTTTTATGTCCGTCAAAACTTTCCAATGAAAACTTATTGAAGTTCACAATCTCATTACCTACCGCACCTTGCAAATAGACTGTCAGCCCAATGGATGAATGATCGCGCAGGTTATAAGTAAAGGTATTATTGAATCCGAAAGTAAAATCCGGATTAGCATTTCCCAACTCATATAAATCGTCCTCATTAATCACATTATCACCATTCTTATTGACATATTTACGATCACCATGTTTCAAGGTTTTTCCAGAGAAATATGGAATTTTAGACAAGTCTTCGCTCAATTGTGCTATTCCATCAGTTTTATATCCATAAATTGTACCGATAGGCTTACCCTCATTTATTTTAGTCCAATAGGTTACTCCCAAAATAGATGCCCCCGAAAGATTTTCCTGGCTTCCAGCTAAATCTGTAATTTCATTCTTATTGTAACCGAGAGTAAAATTCATATCCCAGCCGAATTTACCGGCAAAAGGTACTGCACCCAAAGCAAATTCAAAACCCTCATTACGCAGACTGCCAACATTCTTTACGGCTGTATCATAACCGGTATTAAACGACACAGGCATAGCAAGCAGCAAGTCGCGCGTATTTTTTCGGTAATAGTCCGCAGTTAAGGTAAGACGATTATTAAATAAACCCAAGTCAAAACCAAGATTCACCTGCGAAGTTGTTTCCCACTTCAAGTCTTGATTACTCAATGTATAAGGCACCACGCCGGTTGCCACTTCACTATTGCCAAAATACGCTTCTGTGTTATACATCAACCCTTGCGAACTATATGGAGGAATTCCTTCATTGCCCACAATACCATAACTTACTCTCAACTTCATATTTGAAATGGCTTGCGCCCGCTTCATGAAATTCTCTTCTGAAATTCTCCATGCACCCGAGATTGAAGGGAAAAAGCCATATTTATTGCCCTTACCAAATTTTGAAGATCCGTCAATACGACCGGTCAGACTCATTAAATAACGACCACCGTAATTATAATTCACACGAGCCAAATAAGATAACATCTGCCATTCGGAGATACCCGAACTTGCAGCTTGACGCAACGCTCCTGATTGTATTGAGTTGAATCCTAAAAATCCGTCTGTAAAATCAGCTGTTGAAACTGCCGAATTTTCCGAGACAAAAGCTTGCGCTGTCATACCGGCCAAAGCGCTAATCGTATGCTTCTCAAAAGTGTTTGTATAGTTGACGGTATTCTCCCATACCCAGTTGTAACCGTCACGATTTCCTATGCTGGCATAGCCACCATTCGATTCTGCACGTTTAATCTCCCCGGGAGCAAAAGCCTGATCCTTTATATAGAAATAGTCAACACCGATACTAGTCTTAAAGGTTAGATTTTTAATTGGAACCCATTCTAAATAAGCATTAGCCAATGTCCGGAATGAAGTATTTCTATTTTTCGCTTCATAGGCATCTTGCACAGGATTACCCACATTATTAGTTGTAGTCAAATTGTTTTCATAAATGTAATCTCCGGATTCATTTCTCACGGGAAGAGCCGGATTCATTTCCAACGCCCAAGAAGTGATAGAAGAAGCAAATCCTCCTTCCGAGTTCGTTACTACACCATTTGAACGGCTATAACTCAGATTTACAGAAACGCCAGTCTTCAGCCATTTATTTATTTGCTGCCCCAGGTTAATACGGAAGCTTCCTTTTCCAAAATCTGAACCAATAATTATACCATCTTGCAACAGTAAATTACCGGAAACAAAATAAGTAGTTTTATCATTTCCACCTGATACTGAAATATCATAGTTCTGCATAGGTGCTGTACGGAATATCTCATCTTGCCAGTCCGTATTTAGTTTGGACAGATTATTCAACCCAGCAAAAACGGGATTTCTTTCTTCACCAGCATTGTCCGTTGCCTCATTTCCCAACTCGGCCAATTGGACCGCATTCAGCATATCCATTTTTTTAGTTACCTGCTGCAATGTGTATTTAGCTCCGATAGAGACTTTAGGCTTTCCATTCTTACCTTGTTTGGTAGTGACCAGCACCACACCATTCGCCCCACGGGCACCGTATATGGAAGTTGCAGAAGCATCTTTCAAAATTTCAATAGATTCAATATCATTGGGATTGATATTAGTCAAAGGATTAAGAGCCGGATTCTTTAAAGTCCCGGTGCTGAATGTATTTGCATCACTAATCACAGGAACACCATCAATCACATACAAAGGTTCATTGTTTCCATTAATAGAACTGGTACCTCTGATTCGAATAGAAGTTCCGGCACCTGGCTGACCCGAAGTGTTTAAAACAGCCACACCGGCTGCTCTTCCCTGAATACCCTGATCTAAAGAGGTTATCGAAGTGGAAGATAATTGTTCTGACTTAATAGTAGAAATTGACGAAGTCAGATCACTTTTCTTTTGCACACCATATCCTACCACTACCACATCAGCCAATACTTGCATATCATCTTCCAGCACTATGTGAAATTCTCTCTTTTGTGCGGTAACTTTAACGATCTTTGTTTGGTATCCTACAAAAGAAATCTCAAGTACTGATTTGTCGGGAACAGATAATGAAAATTCTCCATCCTTATTAGAAATGGTTCCATAAGTTGAACCTTGCTGTAAAATAGTAGCTCCGATAATGGGGTCACCCATTGCATCACGAACTGTACCCTTGACGTTCAAACTTTTATTCTGTGCACTAACACTTCCCAGAATAAACATCAACAACAATAAAGTTATGCTCCTAAATAAATTATTCATGTGTTTTTATGATTAGATTGTTTATTAATAAGATCCCGGATTACAAGACGCTACAATATAGTTATCCGGATTTTGTCCCCGATAAGGAGTAAAATCTTCAGTTTTGGATACTGGCGTATAAACTTCCAACACTCTTTCATTTGAAGAATAGCCATCCCCCAGCCCTGAAAGGTCTTGATAACTTTCCAATATCATTTTACGATCCGACAACTGTAATACATTATAATGAGTCATCAAAGCTTGGGACGGTGAAAACACATTATAGTGAATGGTAGATAGAGTCTTGACAGTAGCGCCGTCCATGGTAACCTGCCATGCACAATAGGAGTTTAATGTTTCCAAAGCAGCACTTGAGAATATGAATCCCCAATCAACCTGCCAAGTCAGGTCTGAATTAAACCGATGTATATCATCTTTCAAATCGGGAGTAGCTGTATCTTCTCCTTTAATAGTTTGTGATGCCAATACCCAGTCATATTTTAGCAATAACGGAATCTGCGCCAGCTCCACTGTTAAAACCAGATCTGCGGCATCCACCACACTATTATTCTCATCCATTCCATAAAAGGAGTACACTAATATTCCATTTTCATCACCGGCGATAATCTCCTCAGTGAATGTATATGGAAAGCTCAATTCCTTCACATTCAGTTCCTTTAAATAAGAACTGACTTCTTTTCCTTCGATACTTTTCTTAACCACAATTTTTGAAATCAAATCAGGATGAGACAATGACAGTTCTACAGAAACATAATCCCCAATCTTAATTTTCCCCTCCAAAATACTTAAGGTCAGTAACCCTGTCTGTTGCTTATCATCACTCTTACACGAAATAATTAATGATGATATCATTCCTAATACAATAGAAATGAAAATGATTTTTTTTAGTGTTTTCATATGATATTTAGTTTACGAATATTACGTTAAATCTATTTTTTGTAGCGCATAGGCATAAGCACCTCGCATAATAGAGCGGCTAGCACCTTCTTTACTGCACAGCACCAAGGTCTGTTTTAATTGATGATAGGTAGTAGTCAAATGAGTACCAGGAATGACAACCTGACTATCAGATAAACTCAAGAAACGAGCTCTCTCCGATTCATCTTCTCCATTATATACTTGCATAGAAACGCATGGAAACTTATTTCCCGAAAAAGTTGTCAGTTGTGCCCTAAGTTCTGTTATCAGAGCTGGTAATATATATTTTGAGGCTCCTGCGACTCCTCCACCTATAACCACCAGACCATCCACAACATTCAGTACCGAAGCAATAGCAGCACCTGCCATTATACCAAGTTCATTAAAACTTGCGATTGCTGCATGACTGTCACCTTCCTTTATACCTTCAGCAATGTCATAAATATCTTTTGGACTTAATGAAGCAGAGCTTTGTCCGGACAAATCGCTGTATACTCTTCTCACAGCGCGTATGCTAACACTTTCTTCAGCAAGCATATCCGGATATTTCTTATTTCTCATAAGCCAGATGTCCCCTCCACAACCATTATCTCCGGTCAACAAGACTTTATTTATAACAACTCCTGCACCGAATCCGGTTCCCAATGTTATACCAATCAAATTTTTATATTCCCTGCTGCAACCAGCTAAAGATAATTCCCTGTTTATCATAGGCAATGCACCCGATAAGGCTTCACCGTAAGCAAACAGATTTCCATCATTTTCTATAAAAACCGGAATTCCGTATTTATGCTTCAAAAAAGGACCTAATGCAACACCTCCTCTAAATGAAGGAAAATTGGGCAAATCTCCTATGATTCCATTCTCATAATCAGCAGGGCCCGGAAAAGCAAAACTGATCGCAACTGGGGGAACTGGTATAGCAGCTATCACTCTATCAAATCCTTTCACCAATACTTCCAGGCACTCGTCTAAGTTATCAGAAACTGCCGGAAGCCCTATTGGACTTATCATTTCATTATTCCCTTGAATGGCAGAAAATACAAAATTTGTTCCTCCTGCATCCAGAGTCAAAACTACCCGTTTATCATATTCATACATATACTATTTTAGGTTTAAAAGTTCAAGTACTAAAATCTGACATATGCCTTGATAGTGACACATTCCTTATCGCGACACTTTCCATAAGGTTTGATTGTATATTCGCCAACAGAAGCAGGAATGATAAATGTTTCCGCATAATGCACCACGAAAGGTTCAAAGGCGTGAGTAGGACTCTCAACGACGGCCTCTTCTCCCTCCAGCAGATTCAGCACATTTACACTGTCGTTTGTGTGATGCAGCACCGGTGACGAGAAACGGTGACGGCGGGTTTCGATAAATTCATTCGGATGCAATCCGGTACGTTCCTCAATCCACCCATCTCCGGAAGCCACTTCTTTAAACTGGTTGCGAAGATGTTCATTTACATATTCCGTATCCCGGTTCCAGTTGATTACGCATTTACCACGTTCCACATTGATTGGGCGTGGTTTTCCATCCAGTCCCAGACGTTGCCAGTCCCATAGTTTGAAAGTAAAGAGGTTCGGAGTCGAACTGATTTCAAGTACCATACTATTCGCACCGGAACAATGAATCGTTCCTCCCGGAATCAGGAAGTGATCGTGTTTCTTTGTCGGAATCTTGTTGACATACTTTTCTGCGTCGAACACCAATTCGCCTTTTTGTGCCTTACGCAAATCGTTGATCATCGCTTCTTTATCAACGCCCGTTTTCACTCCCAGATAAACTACGGCATTTTCTCCCGCATCTACCATGTAGTAACTTTCATCCTGTGTGTAGTACATACCGAAGCTGTCGCGGATAAATTGAGTAGTAGGATGCACCTGCAAACTCAAATTACCTCCGCCCATCGTATCCAAAAAGTCGAAACGAATAGGGAAGTCTTTTCCAAAGCGTGCCTCCACCGGTTCACCAAGCAACTCTTTACTTTTCAGTAAAACCAAATCAACCGAAGGCAGCTCAAAGCGTACTCCGTTCACTTCAAAATAAAGGCTGTTCTCTTCAGGTACACAGTCAAAGCACCAGCCGAAATTTTCACGTTCACGATCCAGGTCGCAAACCTCTTTCATCCATTGACCACCCCAGGGAGCCGGATCGAAGAAAGGAACTACCCGGAACGGTGTGTTCACCGTTGCCTCTACCCCTTTAAAGAAAGTATCCTTATCAATCATCTTCGGTGTCCCGGCCACATGGGTGTCAATCCAGAATTCTACCCTGTCAAACAATCTTTCCTTATACCTATCACATACTCTCCAATCGTTGAAATACCCTCTCTTGTATTGCAAAGAAACAGCATCGTTCCGATTGTCTATACCTAAAGCTTTTACCTCATGCCGGCGGAAACGTTGTTGGATTTCCCAACGTGCCATATCCGCATAAACTACCATCGCATCCTGTGGAGCAACAACAGCAGCACCCGTACCTATGATTACAATGGTTTCTTTTGCTTCACTGATTTGCTTCCGTGCAGCAGCCACCTTATCCGCATCCAAATAATCTTCCAGCTTCAAATTGGTAACATAGCCGAATAACACATCTTCAGTCATGAAGCGTTCTGTTAACGTTTGAATTTCTTTTTCCGGTTTCATCAAATCACGTACATTCATCACTCTTCCGGAGAATTCTTTTGAAAAAGCATCCAGCACTTCTTCTTCATATACTCCTGTATATAAATCCACAGCCAGCACTTTTCTTGCATCCATTTTCTTTTTTAACATAGAAATGATACTATCCCAACCCTGAACAAGCATCCCCGTCAGCTTCGTAGAAGGAAATTTATCATAATTAGCTTTTCTCATGTTTATAGCGTTTTTAAATTTTATATGTTCATACATACTTTCAATTGTGCAAATATATAGATTTTATTTTTATTCCAAACAAAACTTGGATTATTTTTTGATAAATCTTATATTTGCTGAAAATAAACCAATCAGAATAGATATGAAATTAGATCATAATAGTGATAAACCGCTTCATATTCAGGCAGAAGAGATACTAAGAAGACTCATAGAATCTGAAGAGTACAAAAACGGAAAGCTATTTCCCAATGAGGTCGAATTGTCTGAACAATTACATATTTCAAGGAACACATTGAGACAAGCTATCAACAAACTCGTGTTTGAGGGGCTTCTGGTGCGAAAGAAGGGCTACGGAACGAAGGTAGTAAAGAAAGGTATCGTAGGCGGAGTAAAGAACTGGCTTAGTTTCTCACAGGAGATGAAGATGTTAGGTATCGAGATTCGCAATTTCGAGCTGCATATCAGTTTAAAGCGTCCAACCGAAGAAATCGGCACATTCTTTGATTTAGGTTCCAGTCCCGACACTCGCTGTGTAGTGATGGAGCGTGTCAGAGGAAAAAAAGAATATCCGTTTGTTTACTTCATCTCTTATTTCAACCCCAATATTCCACTAACCGGAGAGGAAGATTATACACGCCCATTATACGAAATGCTGGAAACCCAATATAATATAGTGGTAAAAACCAGCAAGGAGGAGATTTCAGCCAGACTTGCAGGGGAATTTATTGCAGAGAAACTGGAGATAAAATCCAATGACCCTATATTAATAAGGAAAAGATTTGTTTATGATGTGAACGGAGTACCTATTGAATACAACGTCGGGTATTATCGGGCAGACAGCTTTACTTATACAATAGAGGCAGAGAGATAGACCGTATGTTCATACATATATAATATAAGGAGGCTATTTTAGAAGTTGAAATTTCTATCTTTCCTTTAAAATAACCTCTTTATATCATCTCTCTTTCCATAATCATGTCCTACCCGTCATTTATTATCGAACTACCATTAGAGCATCCGGCAAGAATCCGATCCAGACTTTCATCCACAACACCTATCATCTGAAGTTTGGATAATAAATGATAGTAGGAAGTTTTTCCTACTCCTTCTATTCTCAACAGACTTTTCCAACCTCTTCCCGATACTATATCCAACAAATCTTTCACCGTTCGAACATCTTGATTATACAAGATATTAGCCAACCGAGTATCAGCTACTTTACGAACAGGCAATTGAAGTATCCACTCCTCCTGCCCAACATTTATATTCTTATTATTGTCTACCAAGGATAAAAAACGAGCATCGATAGCACGCTTTCGATAAGTAGCCAATATATCTTTTTTCAGTTTCAACCCTTTAAGTATAGAGTTATACATTTGCAATGTCTTCCCATAGGTAATTCGATGCCGATCAGCCACTTTCGCTACTGATTCTCCTGTAGAAATTGAATAGAAGATATCGCGGGTAACAGGGTGAAGAATCAATGCTGACAGTTCACGAATGATTATTTCATATAGCGGTTTACAAGTCGTCTGTGTTCTCAATACATATAGTAGATCATCGTATTTGGAAATGATAAAGTCCCGTTCCAGTTTCTTTTCTTCTACGATTTTAGAAAGGTAACCTGCTTCTAAACCAAGTCTTTTGTGAGCTTCCAGATAAGCATCCAAACTCTCATCATCCAAAAACAACTGATCGTCGATTCGGGAACTCGTAATGTATCCAAGATTTGCCCAATTCTTTAGAATATCTTCTTGAATGTCGCGTCTTTCAGACATCTGTTTTGTTGTGAGCCAATTTGACATAAAAAAACGGAACTAGATTAATAATATCAACTAGTTCCGTACCTTTTATTATAAAAGAGTACGGAGCTGCCACAATCCCGCAAACAGGAGGTAGTAGCGGCTACCTTTCAGACACGGGCAGACAGCCCGTACCCTATGAGAAGTCATAGAAGTACAGGCGTCTCCCGGTGTCTGAAAAAAAATCCGCTACGATTTCCTGTTCACCGAGGAAACGCACAATCGCATACCACAAAGGCATGCTACGTTCCAATGACAAAGGTACAAATACTTTTCGGAAAATAACAAGAGAGAGTTATAAATGTTTAGGAAAGAAAATGAATGATGATTGTATAATTAAAGCGTATGTATATAAAAAGGCAGGCTTCAATAAGTTATCTTATTCATATAAGAAACCACTCTACAATTAAAGCACCTCTCTCTTACATAAACTAGCTACTTTTGTAACACACATCAATTCGTTCCACAAATATGGAACGAAACAATAACAGATGTGGAACTAAAGGGAAACAACTGTGGAACTAAAAGTCAACAGTTGTAGAACGAATTAACAGTAACTATAAAACCACTAAACATTAGTATATGAGTGCAATATATGACCTATTTGAGACTCCTAGTCCAAACAAAGAAGAGAAACAACCGCTACATGCCCGTATTGTCTCCAAAGGAACCGTAGATAAAGAAGAGTTTCTGGATCGTGTCCACAAATTTACCGGTATCAGCAGAAGTTTATTGGCAGGAGCCATGGAAGCCTTTGCCAATGAAGCACGGGATTTACTAGCCGACGGCTGGAATGTAGAAATGGGAAACTTCGGATTCTTCTCTACATCGTTGCAATGTCCGCCGGTTAAAGATAAAAAAGAAATTCGGGCAGCGTCTGTTCAAATGAAAAATATTAATTTCCGCGCAAGTCGTCCATTCAAGAAAGAAGTAGGCGACAAAATGAGGCTGCAACGAGGAGAATCTATCACACGCCCTAAGAAAAATAGTATCTCCCGTGAGACGTGTCGCGAGCGCCTCAACACATATTTGGAAAATCACCTATTCATCAGCCGGACAGATTATAGCCATCTGACAGGACGAAATAAAAAAGTAGCTATTGAAGAATTAAATTCCTTTATCACTGACGGAATAATACGGAAAGAAGGGGTTGGAAAGTTGACTGTATATATAAAGGTATAAACTCTTGGAACACAGAATTAAGAGCCACAACAAGATTATTGCTGTTGTAACTCAAGTATGATTTCATCAGTGATGTAGGCATCACTCAACGTTATAAGCGGATATTGTTTATTAAGAAGCAATGCATATACCTTACTATTATAGAACAAGTGCAATGCTTTTTCGGGAGAAATATTCAAACGCTCCGCTAATTGCATCACCACACGAGTGTATTTATTCCATACTAATACATCTATCATAAACGCAGGTTATTTTATTGTTACATATTCTTTGAAAGAGAGACACTCGTCAATGAGACGTTGATTGAGAATCCTTTACCAAAGTCGAGGTTTTCGCGTCCGACACCGACCAAAGGATACTCTACGGCCTGCGTACTACCATGATAGACCTTCATACAGATTCTCCTTTTTCTTTATAATGGGCTTCCCAGTTTTCAAGAGCTTCTACCAACGTATCGGCTATGTACTCACGACTCTGGGTGTGAAGCATGTCATATCCACTTATCAGGTATTGACGGATAAGATTCAGTTTTTCCAAACGGTTATAGAGAGTAGGAGCCGGAATACCCAACTTCTGGGCGGCACTCTCAATGGCAAAAATCACAAACTCCATGACTTTGCCATCAACAACGGGGGCTGATTGGCTTGAATGTAGCATACTATACCTCTATTATCTTAGTGTAATATGTACAAATATAGTGTTTATTCTTGCAACGTTCATCGTTTTTCGGCATATTTTATGATTATCAAGAACATTTGAGTATCGTGAAACTGATTGAAATATTCCCTATTTGGAAATGGCTATTAAAGCAGAATATATAAGGATCTATAAATCAGAATCATACAAACAAAATAAATAAAAGTGAATCAAAGTACGTACATCTAGGACCGTTAAAGCACCTCCCCGGAAAGTGCCCATAGTATCTTTGCATCGTGATCACAAAGAGAATTGATAAATAAAGTAACTAATTTAAAAAACAAAAAATTATGGCACTTAGATACGTCATTAAAAAAAGAACATTCGGCTTTGATAAAACTAAAGCTGAAAAATATGTAGCACAAAATGTAATCACCAATACGGTGGATTTCAGAGATTTGTGCGAGGAAATCACCAAAGTAGGAATGGTCCCCAGTGGAGCGGTAAAATTTGTACTTGATGCTTTGATCGATACATTAAATCTCAACCTTAGAAAAGGCATCTCTGTTCAATTAGGAGATTTCGGATGCTTCCGTCCTGGTATGAATTGCGAAAGTCAGGATACTGAAAAAGAGGTAGATAGCGATACGATACGCAGAGTGAAAATCATTTTCACTCCAGGCTACAAATTCAAAGAGATGCTAAGTAAAGTCAGTGTTCAAAAAGCGGTAGCTTCCGATGATGGTTCCATCAGCCCGGAACAACCGGACCCCAACCCGAATCCAAACCCGGATGACGGCAAAGGAGAAGCACCGGACCCGGCAGCATAAGATTAATCATCAGCCTTTAAAAGCAGGAAAACAGTACCCGCCTACGGGCGGATACTGTTTCCCAAAGTATTCCTGTAAAAGACTTGACAACGCCTTTTTTATTTTGTATCTTTACAACATCTTAAAACATTAAAATATCAACATGAAAGAATTGCCATCAGAAGAGGAAGAAATTCCGTTTCGCATTAAAACTTATAAGAAAAAGGAATTGGCTTGTATGTACAATCCGAACATTACACCCCGTTGCGCCATACGCATATTCACCAAATGGATTAAAATAAATAAAGAACTGCTCCGGTTATTGACTGCCACAGGTTATCATCCGCGTACACGAACTTTTACTCCCCGACAGGTACAAATCATCACCAGTATTCTGGACATTCCATAAGGATGTCCAGAATACTGGTTTTATCATTGCAGTTGTCCCGCCGCTTTCAAATAAGCCACATAATTCACATACAATTGGAAATGGGCATCCACTTTCGTCTGATAAGCCTGCTGCCAAAGCACTTGTGCTTCCAGATAATCCGAAAGAGTTTCCAGTCCCACTTCATATTGCTTACCACTGACTTTCATATTCTCCTCTGCCTGTTCCAGCGAACGTTCGGAAAGCTCCGTTTCCAACCGGGCCTCATCCAGATTATTGGCAGCTTGCATCAACTCCAGCAACATCTTTTCATTGACATTTTCCTGTTCAAGACGAGCTTGTTCCAACTTCACTTTGGCAGACTTTACTTTATTGGTACGTTCGCCAAAATGAAACAGAGGGACAGAGACATTCAGGAATACGGAAAAAGCACCCTTTTTCATCAAAGTTTCATCATTGACTTCCAATCCGTGAAGATAATCATAACTACCTCTGACGCCGATACGCGGCAATAGTTCACTACGATTCAGCTTTACTTCCTGCTCGGCAATGGCTATTTGTTTGTTCAAGATTCCATATTCGGGACGGGCGGTAATATCAGAAACCTGCACTTTCCATTCCTGCTCCACTTCCGGAAAATCATCAGATATATCAATCTGTGCTGTCAAAGGGCGTCCGATGTAATGACAGAGATTCATACCCGCAAGACGGAGGGCGTTATCAGCCTTTCGCAAAGAAAGTTCACTCTCGTTGAGCTTCACCTGCACTTTCAGTACATCATTTTGCGGTTTCATGCCATGTCGGTGAGCACTCTTCACATTTTTGAAAAGTTCCGTTAGTAAGTTATGATATTTTTCCGCCACTTTTCTCATTTCCTTGGCTTTCACTAACTGCACGTATGCTTTATCTGTATTCAGAATAACTTCCGAAGTAGTTAAGGCTTCGTTCAAGTGTGCCATTTCTTTTCCCAGTAGTGACATTTTATAGGCGGCACGGATTTTTCCTCCCATATAAAGAGGTTGCTCCACTTGTATACCGCCCGAGTAAACAGTTCCGACCTTATAATCCAGATTCAATCCGGGAAAATAAGCGAAACCGCTCGATACCAGTTCTCCGGTAGCAGGATTGGGCAGGAAAACCGGAAGGTTTCCTCCCGGAACTCCGAGACTTCCATCCGCTGTGCTATAAATACCCGTTCCGTTGGCTGTAAAATTAGGGAAGAAATTGGCTTTATAACTAAGAGACATCAATCGGGCTGCTTCCGTCTGCTTATTAGCGGCAGCCATATCCTTATTATATTTCAGTGCCATTTCACGGCATTGTGCCAGACTTAGTTTTTCTTGCGCGGCAAGCGAAACCGACAGGCCGAACAATACACCCGCTACACTAATGGCTACAAGAATTTCTTTTTTCATTTGTCTGTCTTTTTTATATGAAAGAATAATGCATACAAAATCGGGATAAAAAGCAACGTTATCAACGTGCCGAACAGCAACCCACCCATAATAGAAGCCGCCAACGAACCGAACATGGCATCCGGCAACAATGGAATCATTCCCAAAATCGTAGTCAGCGAAGCCATCATCACAGGACGGAGACGACTTTGCGAACTGTCTATCAATGCCGTCACAGGTTCTACTCCCTGATTAATCTGCAAAGTGATCTCATCCATCAATACAATACCGTTCTTAATAATCATACCGATCAACCCCAATGTACCGACGATAGCCACAAAGTTGAATGTCTTCCCGGTAAGCAGCATTACAGCAACAACACCGACAAATACCAGCGGAATAGTACAGAAGATGATAACCGGTTTCCGGTAATCTTTGAACAGCATGATTAGAATGGATATCATCAGAATGATAGCAAACGGGAAATTCTTGAACAGATATTGCATAGACTTTGTGCTGGCGTTCCTCTCGCCTTGCCATTGAAGCCGATATCCGTCAGGCAGCGGAATCTGTTCAATCTGCGTGGCAATGGATTGCCGCGCCTTCTCCGTTTCTACCCCCGGAACAGGAGAACATTGCACCCGTTGGCTACGCTGCCCGTTATAACGGGGAACCACCGGATCTTCCCACTTCACATCAATCCGCTTACTGATTTGTTTTAACGGAGTTGTTCCCATCAACGTTTCCACCAGTTCTTCTTTTGATAGTGTTCCTGTCTTCAGTTTCATCATCATTTCCTGTGTCAGCAAACCGTTCAGAGAAGGAAGAGACGAGAATATCTGCGTATTGTCCAGGTTTTCAATCGGATTTCCGTGTTCGTCCAGGCAACGCAAGTAGATATTATCTTTGTGAATACCTTCGTAGAAAGACCCGATAGGGATGCCGCTGGTAGCGGTCAGTAGAGATAGGCTTACATCATTACGGCTCAATCCGATAGCACGTGCCGCAGGCTGGTCATATTCAATAGTCAGTACCGGAATTTGCGGTTCCCAGTCCGTGGTAATCAGGTAAACATCCGGGCAATTCTCCATAATCTTGCGGGCACTGTCTGCCAACTGATGCAAAACAGCAGGATCAGGACCGGTAAATTGCGCTTCAATAGGATATTTTTTGAACATCAGGTTGTAGCGGTTCATCTTTACGTAAGCATCCGGATAATGTTGTGAAAGATATTGTTGAATTTCCGCCATGTTATCCACCAAATCGTCCGGAGAGGTGAAGTCGATAATCAGTTCACCGTAAGATAAGGAAGGATTGGCTACGTTACGCACCAAGTTATAACGAGCAGGTGTACCACCGATAGAAGTAGTGACGTGTGTAACTTCCGGACGCTTTTTCAGGTAAACTTCGATTTCTTCCAAGTCACGTGCTACACGAGTGGAGTTAGTCCCTTCCGGCAATTTATATTCCATGTAAAGCTGATCGTAGACCATATCCGGGAAAAAGCCCTGCTTCATAAACCGATAACTGAAAGCCGAAAGCAATACCAAAGCAATCATTGTAAACACAAAACTCCAACGATGTGCCAGACTGAATTTCAATAATGAACGGAGCACAGCATAAATCTTTCCTTCATACACACGTTTTCCGGTAGCAGTAGTTGCCGCAGAGATTTCCGGATGCAAAATCCGGTCAGCCATCAACGGGACGTGCACCAAAGCCAGCACCCAACTAAGCAATAAGGAAACAGCGAGTACGATAAACAAATCGCGCGTATAAACGCCTGCCGTATCAGGAGACATAAAGATAGGAAGAAAAGCGATGATGGCAATCAGAGTAGCTCCCAGCAAAGGCATCGCTGTCTGCCGTCCGATGGCAGTCATTGCCTCCATCCGACTCTTTCCGGCTTTCAAATCTACCAAAATACCGTCGATGATAACAATCGCATTATCCACCAGCATCCCCATCGCAAGCACGAACGAGGCCAATGAAACACGCTGCATCGTACCATCCATAAAATAAAGGAACAGGAAGGAACCGAATACCGTCACTACCAAACTGATACCGATAATCACCCCGCTCTTAAATCCCATAGCAATCATCAGAATAACAACTACGATAATCACAGATTCTATCAGATTAAGAATGAACGTCCCCAACGAACTGCCTACGCGTTCCGGCTGATAGAAAACTTTATGACACTCTACTCCTGCTGGAAGGCGTTCGACTTTCAGTTGCTCCAATTTCTTTTCCACTTGATGCCCCACTTTGATAATGTCGGCATCCGAAGAAGCGGCCACCATTATTCCTATCGCACGCTGACGGTCATAAAACAATTCGTTGCGGGTAGGATCTTCATAATCTTTCTCAATACGGGCTATATCACTCAACCGCAACTGATCGGCATCATGTCCCTGAATCAGCATACGACCGATATCCTCCACCGTCTTAAACTTGTCACTGACTGTCACCCGGATACGATTATCGCCATTATCATAGTAACCAGTATAAGTCGTTTGGTTCTGTCCGTTCAATGTGGCTAGCACTTCGGCGGGTTTCACACCCAAGTTAGCCATCCGGTCTTGCAAAAGAGAGATATTAATACATTCGGGACGTTTACCGTATAAGTCGACGCGTTCCACCCCATCCAGTTCGCTGACTTCACGTTTCACCAGTTCTGAATAATCAGACAGTTCCCTGTCGGAAAGTCCGTCACCCGTCAAAGCGAAAAACATTCCGTAAACATTTCCAAAATCATCTTTTACAATAGAAGGACTGGCACCTTCGGGAAGTTCTGCCTGTGCGTTCGCCACTTTACGACGCAACAGATCCCAGCATTGTTCTACGTCCGTCTCTTTGACAGTCGTTTTCAGTTCTACCTGAATCAGGGAGAGATCGTTGTAGGAATAACTTTCCACATTATCTATATTCCCCATGGAGCGAATATTCTTCTCCAGTACATCCGTCACCTCTAATTCTACCTGATGCGCAGACGCACCGGGATAGGTGGTGACTACCATGGCAAGCTTTACCGTTATTTCTGGGTCTTCCAGTTTACTCATTTCATAACTAGAATAAGCTCCTCCTACAATCAGTACGGCAATCAGGAAGTAGATTAACTTCTTGTTCTCAAATGCCCATTTACTAATATCAATCATAGCAGTCCTCCCACATTGGTTTCAGCAGCCGGAAGAAGCGGTTCCACCTGTTCTCCCTCTTTTACATGATGCACCCCCGAAGCGACAACCAAATCACCGGGATTCGCTCCGTCTGAAGTAATCAGGCATCTGCCGTCGCTAAGCAGACGGGTTACTGTCACATCACAACGGCGAATAGCGTGACTGGAAGCATCATAAAGAAAAATACTCGTACGTCCGTTCTCACGAAGGATCGCTCCGCTGGGAACCAACAGGTTACGCACATCTCCTTCACTACATTCGATAGTAACCATTGTATTCATGCCGGGCGAAGGAGCAGCCTGCTTATCCTCTTTTTTCAGCTGAAGCCGCATGGTGTACAACTGATTGGCATTTGCCTTAGGGGTGACACTAATCAGTTCCAAAGCATATCTTTGATGAGGATAAACATCGAATGTGCAATAGTAGCGGGTGAACTGCTGTCGACGGATATATTCTACTGCCGGAAGATTAATTTCCACTTCCGGACTTCCCTCACTAATGATGGAAACAACAGGCATACCGGCAGCTACCGTTTCATGGGAATCAAAAAGGCGTTTCTGGACATATCCGCTAAAAGGAGCATACAAACGGGTGTATGACAACTGGTCCTTGGCATGGTTATATTTGGCAGTAATCTGTCTCAATCCGTACACGGCCTTATCATTAGCATCCGGTGTCGTCACATTTTCCTTATAAAGTGCCATCACCCGTTCCGCCTCCGCTTTCACACTTTGATATTCTGCTTCTGCCGCATCCAGCTGAATCTGATAGTCTGTCGGATCTAATTCTGCCAGTAATTGCCCTTTACGCACATAGGCACCGTCATTTACATGCATATACTGAATAGTACCACTCACCCGGAAAGACAGACTTATGTCCTGTGCCGCTTTCACCCGTCCCGGAAACTGCAAAGCTATTTGTCTGTCGGCAGAAAGTACGGTATCAATCTTCACTGCCGGCTTACTGTCTGTGTTTTGTACACGTTGCCCACACGAAGTCAACAGAACTGCTAAAAATCCTGTTAATAAGAAGTCTAATCGTCTCATATTTTCACTTATTAGTTAGTTGCCACAAAAGTATCCCAAGCAAACATGAGGAGAAAGGTTGATTTAGACGAAACATTGTTCTATTTGTACGTTACCTAAGATAAAAAGCCGAAATAGTTTGCTATTTGTATTTATTTGTTTATTACTTTGTAAAGAAATTCATTTCAACGAAAAGGAATATGGAACCACTGATGCCATTCAAGTATGTTATAATATCTCCGGAAGATACTTCCATGAAAGAAGGATGCATTATTTCCGAATTCAACCAATGCGGACTTTTCCTCTGCCAGAAAGGACAGGCGGAAATCCTGTTGGGAGGTAGACCATATCAGATTAACAAAAGGAATCTTTTCATATATACAGCAGCCAACCTTCTACAGATACGCCAAAGAAGCGCAGACTTGGAAGGAATCATGATAGAGGTCGACCTGGATTATGTCATACCAATAGTAAACAAAGTAGCTAACTCGGAAAATTTGCTTTATTTGCGGGAAAATCCCTGCCTGTCGCTCTCTGAAGAGCAATATACATTTGTAGAGAACTTGCTCAAATCTGTAGAAAAACGAATTAACAGGGAGAATATTTGTAACAGTTCCCGACAGAAACAACATTTAACTTCTGAATTAATCAAATCCTGGGGACAGGTGATATGCTATGAGTTATTAAACATTTATTTCAGTAACGAACCCCAAACACCACTGCCACAGGATAAAAAGGATAAGATCTTCCAAAATTTCATGATTACCCTTTATCGATATTATCGTCAGGAACGTGATGTTACTTTTTATGCAGACAAGCAATGCTTGTCCGCCCGATATTTTTCTTCTGTCATCAAGGAGAAATCAGGGAGCAGTGCTTTGCAGTGGATTATACAGAATGTCATTACAGAAGCTAAATATCTGCTCGATAATACCGATTTAAGTATTAAGGAAATAGCAACCAAACTCAACTTCCCCACACAATCATTCTTCGGGAAATATTTCAAGCAGTATGTCGGTATATCTCCTAAAGAATATCGGAACAAGAAGACAGGCTTGTTGCCTTCTTGAGTCAGCAAAACAAAATTCTGTTCTTTTTTGATATTACAATAATCTGAATTGGAATATAATCAATAGAAAAGGATTATTCGCCGATTGCGTACAATATTGATATATAATCGTCCTATTCTTATATTAAAAACGACTACCCAACACTACCTTTGTTACCAACCGATTATTTCAGGAAGATTGCATTAGTTAAACAAGCTGTTTTACTTGGTATACTCCGAAAATAATTCATAAGTTTGTTTTGTATTAAAGGAGTCCATTGTATGTATAAGAAGTATATTCCATTTCTTTTATTATTAATTTCTACTCTTTCGTTTGGACAAAATATACACTTCCAAGCGATCGGAGTAGAAAATGGCATTTCACAACCCACAGTCACGTCTATTTATCAAGATGAATTCGGTATTATCTGGATAGGAACCAAAGATGGTCTGAATCGATACAACGGTACTGATTTCCATATATTCCGCCCGATAGAGAATGATAAAAACAGCTTGTACAATAATAATATAGGTACTATCTGTGGCGATAAAAACGGTCATATTTATATCCGTTGCAAGTATGCTGTAGTAGAATATGATATCAGAAAAAACATTTTCCATACTATCCGTAACAACAATATCCAGGCCATTGACTACGGTAACTCCCGGTTATGGGTTTGTACGAGAGATTCATTGTTTACATACAACCGAAAAGAAGATAAACTAGAGTATTATTACCACCTGGACAGTGTACGCATATCATGCGTCACTGAAGATCATGAAGGCAACCTGTATGTAGGAACGATGAATAAAGGCTTGTACATAATAGATAGTAATAAGAAATGGCTTAATTATCTTCCCGAGAAAGATATAACCTGTATTTATGAAGATTCCAAAAAGAATATTTGGGTAGGAACTAAGGATGACGGACTTTTCCGCCTGGACAGAAATGGCGTACAAATCAACTATAAGGACGGACCTTATAAAAACAGACTTTCCAGCAATTATATCCGTTGTATTGTTGAAGACAACCAGGGCAATTATTGGATAGGCACTTTTAAAGGTTTGGACAAACTAGATACCACCAACAATATTACTCATTACAGCGAAGACAACAAGCCTTATAGCCTAAGCAATTCTTCCATCATTTGTATGATGAAAGATCAGCAGGGCACTTTCTGGATAGGTACCTACTACGGTGGAATCAATCTATTCAATCCCGATTATGAAATCTACACCTACTATTATCCCGATGAATCACAAAAAGGTAAATTGACATCCCCTTTTGCCGGAAGAATGAAAGAGGACTCCAAAGGTGGTATTTGGATTGCAACAGAAGGCGGAGGAGTGAATTATCTCGATAGAAAGACCAAGAGTTTTATCGAATATAAACACAGTAACCAAAGTAATTCACTTGCATCCAATACAATTCAAGCTTTATATCTGGATGAAAAGAATCAGATACTATGGATAGGAACGTTAAAAGGAGGATTGGATAAGTTAAACTTGAAAACACAGAAGTTTACCAACTACAGACATGTTCCCGGCCAAAAGAACACATTGATTAATGATATAATCCGGAAAATTATTCCATATAAAGGAAACTTGCTGCTGGCTACCCACAACGGTATCGGTTTATTTAATCCGGAAACCGGAGAATGTACCAAGCTATTAACGGATAGCAAACTCAACAACAGGCAAATCATTGATATGCATCTCGACAAGCATAACAATTTGTGGTTTTCCTATTATTTGGGACTGGTAAAATATAATATATCAACTCATAAACGGGATGAATATTTTGTTCCCAATACTTCCGAAAAAGTCATAGGAAGCAACCTTATAAACGTACTTTTCGAGGATAAAAAAGGGAATATATGGGCTGGTTCTTCCGGAGACGGGATATTTCTATACCAACCTGAAACGAATACATTCAAATCGTTCAACTCACAAAATTCAGATTTAATTAACGATTATATTCTGGATATAAACGAATCTCTTTCCGGTTATCTTTTAATAGCAAGCAATCAGGGCTTTTCACGGTTTGACATGGAAAACGAACGGTTTTATAACTATAACAAACAAAATGGTTTTCCAATGACAGCATTGAATCCCTACGGATTGTTTGTCGCCCATGATAATGAAATATTCCTATCCGGACCTAAGATGATGATCTCTTTCTTCGAAAAAGAACTGAATTCTTATGTTAAACCTTATCAGCTGAACTTTACTTCATTGGAAGTTAACAATAAACTCATACTACCCAATGACGGCTCCGGCATCCTTTCCGAGTCAATCTTATATCAACCGCAAATCACCCTGAACCATAATCACTCCATCATCACAGTTAATTTTTCGTTATCAAACTATGTATCAGTATTAAGAAATCGGATTTACTATAAACTGGAAGGGTTTGATAAAGACTGGATGAGTGCCGGTTATCGCAAAGGGATCACTTACACAAACCTGAATCCGGGTAAATACAAGCTAATAATAAAAAGCTCTGAAGAATACTCCGGAAGAGAAAGTATTTGTAAGGAGATAGATATTGTGATAAAACCACCTTTCTATAAATCAACATGGGCGTACTGCCTTTATGGCATTATAATAATTATTTCTATATACATAATAGTAAGTTTCTATTCTTCCAAATTAAAATTGAGGGCCTCACTCGAATATGAGAAGAAAGAAAAAAAGCAGATAGAAGAACTGAACCAGTCAAAACTCCGCTTTTTCACCAATATATCACATGAATTCCGTACTCCGCTTACTCTGATTGTAAGTCAGTTGGAAATGCTAATGGAACGGAATGATATTCAACCGTTGGTATACGGCAAATTAGTAGGCATACATAGAAATACGCTACGTATGAAACGTTTAATTACCGAACTTCTTGATTTTAGAAAACAAGAACAGGGATTCGAGAAGTTTAAATACAGTAAGCAGGATATTTATTCGTTTCTGGAGGAAATCTATCTGTCTTTCAAGGAATACGCCAGAGGCAAACAAATTATTTTCGAATACTTTAATAAAGATCGTTCACTGGATGTATGGTTTGATGTAGTGCAACTGGAAAAGGTTATTTATAACTTGTTGTCGAACGCTTTTAAATATACACCTTTGGGAGGTACGGTTTCATTATCGGTACAAGAGTATGAAAACAGCGTTATGATACTTATTTCAGATACGGGAATAGGCATTGCCGAAGAAAATCTGAATAAGATATTCGACCGTTTCTATCAAGTAGACAGTCTGGACAACCAGAAAGGCACAGGCATTGGCCTGGCGCTTGCAAAAAGTATTATCGAAGCGCATAAAGGAAAAATCGGTGCCCGAAGCCGGGAAGGGAAAGGGACGACATTTGTCGTTGAGTTACCTTTGGGAGACAGCCATATTTCGGTTTCACAAAAAGTGGAGACTCCTGATATTGATTCATACTGCATTTCATTACTGAAGATGGATGATGAAAAAATAACGGAAGAAATACCGGAGGATGAAAATTCTGACAGGACAGAAGAACCTTCGAGTAAAATACTGATTGTCGAAGATAACGAAGAATTACGAGAGCTGTTAGTACGTTTATTCTCCAAAGTATACTCGGTTTATGAAGCCCAAGACGGTGAAGAAGGTTTTGAAAAAACCAAAGAAGTGCAACCTGATATTGTGCTTAGTGACATCATGATGCCCAAGATGTCCGGAATAGAAATGTGCCGGATGATAAAAAGTAATTTTGAAACTTCGCACATACCTGTCATACTACTCACAGCACAGACTGCGGAAGAATTTACTATACAAGGGTTAAAAATGGGCGCAGATGACTATATCACTAAACCTTTTAATGTGAAACATTTGTTTATGCGTTGTAATAACCTGGTGAACGGCAGAAAGCTGTTACAGAAAAAATATGCTAAACAAATGGATAACAATGTAGATATTTTGGCAACCAATGGTGCCGACCAGCAATTTTTGGAACAATGTGTGACCTGTATTGAACAAAACATCGATAATCCCGATTTTGATGTGAATATGTTCGCACAGGCTTTAAATATCGGACGTACCAAGTTATTCCTAAAACTAAAAGGAATAACAGGACAGACGCCGAATGATTTTATTTTAAACGTCAGGTTGAAAAAAGCACAAATGCTGCTGATTCAGTCAGATACTAAGACGATTTCGGAAATAGCTTATGAAGTAGGTTTCAACTCTCCAAGTTATTTCATTAAACGATTCAGAGAACTGTTCGGGATAACACCGGCACAGTTCCAAAAGGGAATCACGGAATAAATTTATAATCTATTTTAATACAATAATAATACTATGAGAACAAAACTATTAGGTGCTTTTTGTCTGTTATTCCCATTATTATCGGTTGCTGCCGATATTCAAAGAATAACTCCTATTACTTCTGACAATAGTGTCAAAATAGAAGTGACTTTATTGGCAGAAGCGGGTGAACATTTATTGCTTGATGCCACCATTGTCGGCTCACAGAATAAAGAGAAACTATGCAACTTTTCAAAAGAATATCTCTTTAATCATAAAACCGATACGACAGTTATACTGGCTACAGATCAATTAACTCCGAAATTATGGAGTCCGGTTTCGCCTGTACTTTATGACCTTACACTAAAAGCAGGAAAGCAGACTTTTCAGAAGAGAATAGGATTCAGAAAATTTGAGATGCATAACGGTGTCTTCTATTTAAACGACAAACCAATCTACCTGCGGGGCAATGCCATAAACCCACCGGAACGCGGCATACCGGAACAACTGGAGCAAAGTAAAGAGTTTGCACGTGACTATGTGCGATATATGAAAAGCCTTCATATCAATATCATTCGTATCCCCGACAACCAAAACTGGATGGATGTATGCGACGAAGAAGGAATGATGATATTCGCCGGTCGGTACGGTCGTCCTAAACACGCAACAAAAACAGCTCCTCCAACAGATTTTGAATTATCACTTAAAACCTATAAGGAAATAGATTTAGGTCCGTTTACCTCCCATCCTTCTGTCGTAATTTATATTTTATCCAATGAAATGCCCTACGAAGGAAAGGTAGGTGACTTATACAGGGATTTTCTTACTCGAATGTATCAAGAACTTAAAAAATGGGATAGTACCCGTTTGTATATTTGTAATGCCGGCTATGGTCTAGGGAAATCAGCAGATATCTATGACGTACACAGGTATTGGGGATGGTACTATAATTCTTTCCTCACCTACCTGAATATGCGCGACAAGGATATGTGGCAAAATCCGGGAAAAGTACAGCCCATTACCTTCACAGAATGTGTGGGTAACTATACCGGTATAGACGGACGCTTTAACCTTTGTTCGAGAACCAAGCAACCCGGTTCTCAAAAGTGTTGGACAGGACATTTGCCTGATGCGGAACAAGCAGAAGCCGCCATGGCCTATCAGGCATTTGTTCTGAAAAATGCGACGGAGCTATTCCGCCGCTTGAGAAGCCAGAATGATTGTCTGGCTGGCACCATGCCTTTCACCATTGTATTTCACCATTGGGACGGAGTAAGTTCTTTTGCCGAGATGAAGCCCAAACCGGTCGCCAGGCAATATCAACTTAGTTATCAACCCATACTATTGAGTTGGGAAAACTGGCAATCACAAATATATGCAGGAAAGAAGCTATCGGTAGTGGCACACGTAGTGAATGACGATGATTACGGTAATGGATTGAGCAATGCCCGCCTGCATTGGTGGATTGAGCATGAAGGCAAGAAAGTAATATCGGGAGAAAATGAATTCCCGTTTGTCCCTTATTATGGAACCGATAAATTACCTCTCACTATCAATATCCCACAGAATCTACCCACGGGAGATTATCTATTAAAAGGAGAGATTTATTCCAAAGACAAAAAGGTGTCATATAACGAAAGCGAATTATTTATTGCCGGAAAGGATTGGAACAACCCGGCTGATACAGAAACAACAGTTTTTGTATATGACACTACCCCGGAACAACAAACATTAAACTGTTTACAAAGAAAGGGATATTCCGTGAAAACAGCATCCTCATTGACAAAACTCCCTATGCACTCCACATTTGTCATCGGTAAAGATTCGTGGGATGATAACCTTGACAAACAAACCGAAGAATTAAAAGCGTATGTCAATAAAGGCGGTCGCATTATTTGCCTTGAACAGAATCAAACCACTTTCAACTCATCCTGGTTGCCCGTAAAAGTAAAATTCCTGGAACATAGTAATAACGATCCGGTTTATCTGTCACCGTCTCTGGCATACAAAGATGGCATGAATATCAATCTGGAACGTCCTTATCATCCGATTTTCAGTGGATTGAATCCACGTATGTTCAGGCTATGGGCTGACTATACTTCTTATGATGAGTCGAAGAATGGCTTCCCGGCCATCTATCCTGTAAATACGGGTTATGAGCTGCAATCGTCCTCAATAGAGGATGTGGCAATTCTCGCCAACTATAGCCGTGCCCTGGCTGGTACAGCTTTATCCGAGTTGTTTGTGGGGAAAGGTTCTATCCTTTTATCCGGATTTGACTTGATAGACCATTGCGAAGTAGATCCTGTAGCCGACAAACTTCTTTCCAACATAATTCAGTATATGGCTGTCAATAAGAAGCATGAACAGTATGTAGCCGTAAACGATTCCATTATTTGGGGAGACTATGCCTCTGAACGAGGGATAGTTAATGCTCCATGTAACGGTTTGATGGTGAATACGATTCCTATCATTCCAAAAGGACAGGAAGAACTGCCGAAGTATAAAGTGCAGGTTGATGAATATGGATATCAATATGCAGGCTCCTACGGAGGCTGGAATTCGAAACCGGGAGTGCAATATGTCACATACGGCAGACGTCCGATGGCTCCATTTACTTTCTCACGTGGAGGTAGCCCCATTGTCGATACATCTTCAACCGTTGGCGAAGGTTACTTTTATCTGGCACTTCCCCGAAAGGCAAAGACGATGGTTACTGTATTGGAGAATCCGGTAGACGAGCCTCTTAACATCAGTCTTTCGGTCACGGATGGAACATGGGAAAAGTATATCATCCAACCCAAACAACAGTTGATTATCAGAACGAATATCTCTCATCTGAAAAACAAGATGAAAGTGACACTGAAAGGAGACAGGCGCACCATATTATTAAAGACTATAATAAAGCAAACCCAAAAGTAACTTCCGTACAATGTTGCTTCTTAAAAGAACGATTCTTATATCGTATCATATACAAAAGCAGGATATTTGCCCATGAATTTATAATCAGGCAAACTATGAAACGCATATTATTTTCTTTATTTTTATCACTGATAACAATACTATCCTTTGCAGCTGACGGATTTACGGTAGCAGATGTCTTTACGGACCACATGGTATTGCAGCGAAATGCCATAATAAAGATATGGGGAGAAGCCCAAAACGGTTCACTGGTTGAGGTCCGGTTTGCAGGGCAGCTTCGGAAAGTAAAAGCCATTCAGGGAAAATGGCAAGTGACATTGAAGACCGGAGAAGCCGGAGGGCCCTATAAATTAGATATTATAAACGGTAATAATAAGGTTAGTTTTCAAGATGTTTTAATAGGTGACGTATGGTTGGCGGGTGGTCAGTCGAACATGGAATTCGCTTTGCGCAGAGTAAAAGATGCTCAAAAGGAGATTAGTTCGGCCGACTATCCACAAATACGTTATTATAAAGTGCCGAGGAAATTCTACCCGGAACATGAAGTGTCCAAAGCATCATGGAGGGTATGTTCGCCGCAGACAGCACCGGAGTTTTCTGCTATCGCTTATTATTTTTCTAGAAACATACATAAAGAGTTGAATATTCCTATCGGTATCATCCAAACTCCGGTAGGAGGAACCACGGTGGAGGCCTGGACAAGCAGGACACTGCTGATGTCGGACAAAGACTTCCGACCGATAGTACAGCATTATGACAGTATAGTGAATTCTTACGGGTCTGACGGGTACGAAAAACTATACAACCGTTATGTTTCAAGTCTGGCAGAGTATAACCAGCGGAACGCGGAACAAAAGAAGTATATAGACAAACCGGTGGAACCTATGGGAAGAAAGAATTTCCATAGACCGATAGGATTGTCCGAGACAATGCTAAACACTGTTATTCCTTACACATTGAAAGGTTTCCTCTTTTATCAGGGAGAATCAAACACAGCCCGCGGAGCGCAATACCGCAAATTGTTTCCTGCCATGATAAATGAATGGAGAACTGCTTGGGGACAGGGAGATATTCCGTTTCTCTTTATTCAGCTACCCAGATTCGAAACGAAAACACGTTATTGGTATGAACTACGTGAAGCGCAATACCTTACCTCGCACCATGTAAAAAATACAGCAATGGTTGTCGCTTTCGATCAGGGTAATCCGAAAGACATTCATCCCATAGTGAAAGACACAGTAGGCTGGCGGTTGTCTCAATTAGCACTAGGAAAAGTTTATGGTAAAAAAGTTGTTTGCCAGGGGCCGGAATTCAAGAAGATGACGAAAACTGCCGATGGATCTTTGTTACTTGATTTTGCCAATGCCGGTACAGGACTCGTTAGCAAAGACAATGCAGCAACACTTTCAGGTTTCACTGTTGCGGGTAAAGATGGTAAATTCTATCCCGCTGAAGCAATCATCGTAGGCAAAAATCAAGTAAAGGTGAAAAATAATCTGGTGACAACTCCCGTAGATGTCCGTTACCTCTGGGTGAATAGTGCCGATATGAACTTATTTAATAAAGAAGGTTTTCCGGCATTTCCTTTCCGTACAGACAAGTATCGGTTAGTAACAGAAGGCGTATATGTTAATCCGGAGCCGGTACTACCTGACCTTGATTTGTTTCTTTTCATCGGCCAGTCTAATATGGCAGGACGGGGATACATCACAGATAACTACAAAGGTAACATTAAAAATACGTATCTGCTTACTCCCGTTGGCGGGATGGAACCGGCACGCAATCCTTTGAACAAATATTCTACGATTCGCAAACGATTGGATTTGCAAGGAGTGGGCCCTGCTTATTCATTCGCAAAAGCAATTACAAATAAAACGGGGCGTCCGCTAGGACTGGTAGTAAATGCTCGCGGAGGCAGTTCTATCAACTCTTGGATGAAAGGGGCAAAAGACAATTATTATGATGAAGCTCTGTCACGTATACGTCAGGCAATGAAGTTCGGTACACTGAAAGCCATTATCTGGCATCAGGGAGAAAGCGACAGTAATGCCCCAGAGACATATATATTGAAACTACAAGAACTGGTAGCCAATTTGCGCAAAGATTTAAATAATGCAAAACTCCCGTTCATTGTAGGTGAACTGGCAGAATGGAGGATAAACGGCACATCAAAAACATTCAATGAAATGCTACGAACAGTTCCCCAACATATTCCTTATTCTTATTGTGTGTCATCCAAAGAACTAGTTCCCTTGATTGACGAGAATGATCCTCACTTCAGTGCAGACAGCCAAATAATCCTGGGCCGAAGATATGCAGACGCAGCTTATAAGGCTTGTTACTCCGAAGAATAAATACATACCATAAAATACAAAAGATTTATGTACCTAAGAAAATGTTTGGTTTTAGTTTATGGAGCCATGGTTATACCTTTCGTGGGTATATCTGCTGATAATGTGAATGTAGCATTACACAAACCGGTAATAGCTTCTTCACAACAAAAAGAATTTCCTGCATCCAATGTAACCGACGGAATTATTTCGCGCAAATCTTCCTGGACAAGTGCCAAAGGCGCTCGTACCCCACATATGCTGGATCTTAATTTGCAAAAATATTATGATATCGACAGGATAGTTATCTACACGGGAATTCCTGAACCGGAAAAGACGGAACAAGAGAAAGGACAAGCTCCCGGCTTCTGGGCGATGAAAAACTTCAAAATTCAGTATTGGGACGATGCAAACTGGACCGACTTGCCTAATACGGAATGTACGGAGAACCGGTTGGATTAAATCGAATTTACATTTACCCCACAACTCACTACTTTCCAACTTCGGCTAATCTCTACTGATGGGGAACCTGTTACCATCAATGAGTTTGAAGTATATGGCAAAGAAAAGAAAAATATGATTGTTCCTGTTATACAGAATAAATTGCCAGATAGAGTTCATAAAGAATTTCCTAAAGACATGCTTGTAACAGTCAATAAAGATGTGATAGGCAATACCATGAAATATGTAGCTTACAATCAAGGATATTATATGCCCGGCAGCAACATCTCAGGTTGGCTTGAATATTCTAATGTAAACAGTTTACGCGTATGGACATCCATGAATGATTACGTACCCGAAGAGGCAGTAAATTATCAGAAGAACTTGAATACACTAGAAGAGTTTGAAGCGTACAAACATGAATTACGAAGTAGTCCGGAAAAAAATAACTTCATCAAATGGAAACTGATTCTGGAAAGATGCCGTAAGCAACAATTCTCCACCAATTCAATGGTGTTTGAATATGCTTTACTTGAATTGAAACGCTTGAACATAGATGTAGTCCTACAGATGAATTCAACAGACTTTGACCATACATGGAGCAATAAATGGAAACAATGGCAACGCTTTTATGCCCTGGCATTTTACGCAGCCAAAACGGGTGACGTGACAATGTTCGCCATGCAAAACGAACCTAATCACCGACATTCCGGTCCGATGAAAATCACACAATATGTAGATGCCATGAAAATTGTGTCAGATGCTATATATTGTGCTATACAGGATGTAAACAAACTCTATGGGAAGCATCTGAAATCACGTTTTGTAAGTCCTGTCACGGCAGGCTCCAACGCTAACTGGTGGGCGGAAGTTGTGAAAAGCCTGCGCATCGATTATCGGGGATTACCTTCTGACAGAGACTTGCTGGACATATTCTCAACACACTCTTATAATCTTCCGGCAGCAGGATATGTATCCAAGGTTTCAGACATACGGAAGATCATAGTAGACAATCATCCTTTAAAACGCTCTCTTCCGATAGTGTATACTGAAACCGGGCGTTGGATGAATGCCTATCTCATTGACAAATACGAGACGATGGACTCCCCTTCCCTATTTACCGAATGGGCAGGTGAATACACCAACAATACTCTTAACCAAGGGTATGGTATGTGGGCCTTCAAATTTGCCAACACAACCAGCAACACCTATCCGCGTGGCATTAAATCGGGACATCATTTTATTTGGCAAGGCAAGAGAATCGTAGAAGATGCTTACAATAACGTAGCATTGGGGAAGAAAGTCATCGATTTGACTTCTTCACATCCTGCACAAGTGAAAGTGATCACCGACGGCAACAAGACTGATGCCTCCATGTGGACATCTGTGAATACAGACGAAAAGAAATGCCTCGAAATAGATTTGGGAAAGAGTTATTCTTTGGGTGCGGCCGTGGTATATACTGGCTCGGAATACGGAGTCTACACAGGTCCGGACCGCGTGAAGAATTTCCGGTTACAATATTGGGAGGGCACCGGTTGGAAAGATATTGAAGAAACTATTGAAAACAATGCTCGCTATACGCAATCTTTCTTTCTATTTAAGACTCCTGTGACAAGTTCGAGAATTCGTTTTATTGCTACTGATAAGGGTAGTATCAAGGTGAGGGAGATAAAATTGTTTGATGAAGAATCAGTAAAAAACATCCCGGAATCTTATGATATAAGTGGTATTCAGCGGACAGGACAGGTAGTCCGGCTTTTTGCAAAAGGTTTTAAGGACGAACGACCGCTATTGGAAACAGTGAAATCAGTTCCCGATAATGAGGTAGATGCATTAACCTCTTACAACCCGAAAGAAATGCGATATTATATATGGCTTGTACAACGTAAACTCTCGCCAAACACACTGACTTTGGATTTAAAATCATTAAACCTCCCCACCGGTACAAAGGTATTTGCCGAAGAAGTAAGTGCGAATGCCTATGGCGAAGTGGTGTGGTCAAAAGAAATTTCTGAAAACGGACAACTATCGTTCGAACTACCGGCTCAAAGTGTGATGCTTCTTACTATCCCCGCTTGCCAAAGTACACCCTACACTTTGACTGCTACAGCAGATGCCACTATAAAAAGTGGCAGTAATAGCGAAAAGAACTTTGGCAAAATAAAAAAGATGAGTATAGAAATGAACGCTTCACAGATTAATCACAATCAGGTCAGCTACATCAAATTCGACTTGTCCAAAGTAGATAATATAAATGCGGCACTACTGCAAATTTATGGTAATTCGTCGGACAAGTATTCATATCGTTTCCATGTCTATGCCTTAGACAACTGCGATTGGAATGAAGTGTCCTTAAATTGGAATAACGCTCCTAATCTGGATAGGGAACAGATGCGTATAACCCAAGTAGGGAACACCGCACATGTAGCGGGAGAAATCGTAGTCGATAAAAATGCTTCATATCATCAGCTCGATGTTACTAAACTGATACGTAAGTGTAAGCAGAAAGAGATCACTTTCGTACTGATAAGGGAGCTACGGCAATTGGGCGATGATTCGGACAATGGTAAAAGTTGCTATTTGGATACGAAAGAGTCTAATCATAAGCCGATATTATCTATCTGGTAACATAAACCAGGTAACCGTATGATTTTACTCTCTTTTCGTACAATCCTCTTATATTATATTTCTTTTTTTGAAGACTTTTGTTCAGCTTATTCAATAATTAAATCTTATGTATAAATGAAAAACAATCAATTAAAACTAATCTTGCCGGCTATTTTCCTAATGATTATGGTAGGCATACATGCGCAAAATGTACGAGTGACAGGTATTGTGTCTGACGCACAAAGCCCATTGATTGGAGTGAATGTCCATGTGAAAGGAGGTACCACCGGTGTGATTACCGATATGAATGGAAAATATTCTATTGAGGTACCTTCTAATGCCACACTTGTATTCTCCTATATAGGTTATGCAGATCAAGAGCATAAAGTAGGTAACCGGAAAGTTATCGATGTAACCATGTCCGAAGACTCTAAATTACTGGAAGAAATCGTGGTAGTGGGTTACGGTTATCAAAAGAAAAGCGATATCGCTACTTCCGTTGCTTCCGTCAAGACCGATGAGATGAAAAGTTTCCCGGCAGGGAATGTGGGAGATATGCTCCGTGGACGTGTGGCGGGAGTTAATGTAACAAGTTCATCAGGCAGACCCGGATCTGCTCCTACCATCACCATCCGTGGAAACCGTTCTATCAGTGCACAAAACACGCCATTGTATGTTATTGATGGTTCAGTATCAAGTAGTGAAGAATTCAGTACCTTAAGTGCGGAAAGCATTGAGTCTATCGAAATTCTGAAAGATGCAGCTTCTCAAGCCATTTATGGTGCACGGGCCAGCGACGGTGTAATTCTTGTAACAACCAAACGTGGTATGCAAGGTAAAATGGAAGTGAATTATAACGGTTATGTAGGTATTCAGTCTTTATGGCGTAACTTCGATTTTTATTCTCCACAAGAATATATGATGCTTCGAAGAGAAGCAATGGCAAACGATAAAGGCATTATTGACGCCCGCGAAATCTCTGTTGCAGAAGCTTTGAGCGACGAAATAATGAGTGAAGTCTGGGCGAATGGAGAGTTTGTCAACTGGGAAGATCTGATGTTGAAGAATGCTCTTTACCAGAACCATGATTTAACCGTACGTGGCGGAACTGACAAACTCCGTGTTTCAGCCGGCCTCAATTACTTTGATCAAGACGGTATGGTAACGACCGGCTCGGGATATAAAAAAGCAGCTTTCCGCCTAAATGTAGACTATAAAGTGAATAAATGGGCTAGTTTCGGAGTGAATACTTCCTACGCATTATCCAAAAGTGAACGTGAAGATGGAAATTTTACGGAGTTCATTACCCGTACTCCGCTGGCTAAAGTATATAATGCAGATGGTAGTTATACTAAATATATCGATACTGCTAACGATGTTAACCCACTTTACAGAGCACAGAATTATGCACGCGAAATAACGAATAACAGCTACCGTGTCAATATCTTCCTGGAATTGAAACCTTTCAAAGGATTTAATTATCGTTTAAATACTTCTTTCTATAACAGACAGCAGGAAGATGGAGAAGTGAAAGGTGTCAATTATCCCGGTGGAGGAGCAACTGCCAAACTAACCAATAACGAACAGAGAAATTATCTGATAGAAAACATCTTCACTTATGAGGTTCCGATAAAAAAACAACAGCATAAACTGACGCTTACTGCCGTACAGTCAGTAGACCATTCTCAAACGAAAGGACTGGGATATGCCACCAGTGACTTACCTGTAGATATGGATTGGGATTTTATATCCAACGGCCAATTTTCCGGCACACCTACGAGAACATTCTCTGAAAATAACTTGGTATCTTTCATGGGACGTGCTTCTTACATCTTTATGGATAGATACATTATGAATGTAGCTATCAGACGAGATGGATCAAGCCGCTTCGGCAAGAACAACAAATGGGGTACATTCCCTTCTGTCGCTTTGGCATGGCGTGCAAACGAAGAAAGTTTCCTGCGTAATGTGTCATGGATCGATAATTTAAAACTTCGTTTGAGTTATGGTATTGTAGGTAACCAAAATGGAATTGGCAACTATACAACACTTGGATTAACAGATCAAGAACGCTATGAATTCGGTGACAACTCATATATGGGTTATCTTCCTGGAAAAGAGCTTTCAAACCCTAATTTAAAGTGGGAACAATCACGCACAGCCAATATAGGTCTTGATTTTGGCTTCTTCAACAATCGTTTGTCAGGTACAATTGAATACTATAATACCCGAACGACAGGCTTGATCGTTAAGCGTGAAATAAACTCTGTCTTAGGATATGAACAAATGCTTGATAATTTGGGAGAAACCAAATCACATGGTATTGATATCAGTATCAACGGCGACGTCTTCCGTACAAAGAATTTCACATGGAGTTTAGGAGCTAATTTCAGTCAGTATGCTAATGAAATAGTAAAGATTGACAATCAGGTCGATGAAAACGGTAAACCGTTGAGCCAACCGGGTAATAGTTGGTTTGTAGGTAAACCTATACATGTTTATTATGACTATTTACCGGACGGTATCTATCAGTATGAAGATTTCGATATCAAACGAAATGCTTATGGCAAATTGGAATATACATTGAAACCGACAATTGATACCGATGGCGATGGTATAGCTGATAAAGCCTTGACACGCGAAGATAATGTTGCTCCGGGATCTGTAAAAATAAAGGATGTAAATGGCGATGGAAAAATAAATGCAGATGACCGTACACCTATCTCCAGAGATCCGGACTTCACACTCTCCCTAAATACAACTCTCAAATGGAAAGGTTTTGATTTCTATATGGATTGGTATGGTGTGTCCGGTCGTAAAATCAGAAATGGCTATCTCTCCGAATCCAATAGCGGTGGTTCTTTACAGGGAAAACTAAACGGCGTGAAGGTGAATTACTGGACTCCATTCAACCCTTCAAACGAATTTCCACGACCTAGTCATAACACAAATGTCACTTATCATGGTTCCCTGGCAATTCAGGATGCTTCTTATATCCGCTTACGCACCTTACAGCTGGGATATACTTTCCCGACAACTTGGATAAAGAAACTCCAGCTACAGAAATTAAGAGTATATGCTACAGCAACCAATCTTCTGACATTTACAGACTTTTTGTCTTATAGTCCGGAGTTGACACCGGGGGCATATCCTGAATCAAAACAGTATGTATTTGGAATTAATGTTTCATTCTAATAAAATCCCGCAGAATATGAAAAATAAATTATATATAGCAGCTTTGGCAGTATCTTCCATTACGCTATTGTCTTCTTGTGAAGATTTCCTGAACCTCAAATCAAAAACAGATATTACTACTGATTATCTGACCACCTCCCCTGACGGATTGTATCGCGGAGCGATAGGATTGTATAGCTTGGACAGAGAATTAGCCAAAGGAGACGGAAGCGGTGGCAGCAACCTCTATATAGTAACGATGTGTGATTACAGCACTGATATTATGGCTTTTCGTGCAGGAACAAGTACCGCGATCGCAAAACTACAAAATTTCATGCCCAATAACAGTGATGTAGAATCATTCTGGCAACACTATTATTTCATCATTGGCAAAGCCAATGAGATTATCACCGGAGCCGAACAACTAGGATTTGACGATCCTGTGACTACCCGCGCATGGGGTGAAGCTAAATTCTTCCGTGGACGTGCATATTTTGAACTATGGAAACGTTTTGAACGTCTCTATCTGAATACAATTCCTACTACAGTAGATAATTTGGAACGTGATTTTCATCCGGTTTCCACAGAACAGATATTTACTCAGATCAAGACAGATTTGGATGATGCTGTCAATGCACTCGAATGGGGAATACCCAATAATGACTATGGTCGTGTTACCAAAGCTACAGCCAAACACGTGAGAGCACAAGTGGCCATGTGGGAAAAAGACTATGACAAGGCAATTGAAGAGTGCGAGGATATATTCAGAGATGGAACAATGTACTCTATGATGTCCAAAACAGGGGATGTATTCAACAGTGCGGACATGCGTTCCGCCGAAGTTTTATGGTCTTATCAGTTCTCTGAAAATATGGGTGGAGGCGGAACCGGTACCCCATTGATGGGACACCGTGCCGCAATTATTACCACTACCCGTTCCCAAGCTAATCCGGATTGTACATTTGAAGCTGCCCAAGGAGGATATGGATGGGGACGTGTTTATCCAAACACCTATTTGTTCAGTCTATATGATAAAGAAAAAGACAATCGTTATAAAGATCTTTTCATCCATACTTTTTACTATAATGACCAAAGTAAACCTAATTATGGGCAGGAAATCCCTAAAGATTTATATGGTAAGGCGGCAGGTTATATGGAAAGACTGCACCCGATGTCAAAGAAACACTTTGACCAATGGACCAACGCGACACAACCTGACCGCACCAGCAGTTTCAAAGACCTGATTGTTTATCGCTTAGCCGAAACATATTTAATGTGTAGTGAAGCCTATTTCCATCGTGATGGTGGCGACAGTCCCAAAGCTATAGAATACTACAACAAAACTTGGGAAAGAGCAGGTAATACTCACGAAAACGGTCCATTAACCCTCAATATGCTCCTGGATGAATATGCCCGCGAACTACACTTCGAAGGAGTACGCTGGTCATTGTTAAAACGCCTTGGTATTTTGGGCGAACGCGTTCGTCAACATGGAGGTGACCTTATGCTGGAAGACCCATATCTGGACAAAGATTATGCCGAATGCCGCCAGAACTTTGTAATAGGCAAACATGAAACATGGCCTATTCCACAAACGCAGATTGACTTGATGGGAACTAATGTCTTTCCGCAAAGTGATCCTTGGAAATAAAAAGAAACTGATTTTAATTTATAAATCTGTAAAAGAATCGTAGTATGAAAAGACTAACATTGATTTCATTGATTCTGGGTATGGTATTAACTTCTTGTAAAGAGTATGGTGAAGTAAGAATCATGCCTGAATTTAATAATAGCGGAACAGAGGTTGAACTCTACAAAAATGAAGGTTCCTCAAAAACAGTGGTAATATCCACTACAGCAAATGAAGTGACAGCTGACTACAATGCCAGCTGGCTCTCGGTAGATGCCAATAAACAACGTATCATCTATACAGCCCTTACGACTAACGAAACCGGTGAAGTGCGCTCCGCCACCGTTAAGTTAAATGCCGGAGAATTCTCTATGGAGGTGACGGTTAACCAGTTAGCGAAAGACGAGTCGGAAGTGAAGACATTAAAAGTCGGACAATTAACGGAAGATGGCCTTGGAATGATATTCTGGGTTGATCCGGATAATCAAGAAGCAGGTAAGGCCATTTCACTAGAACGTTGGGGCGGTAATCCGTTTGAAGCATCCATTAAATTGCACAATGCTTTCTCCACGATAAATGGTATCGAAAATACAGCTCTGTATACTGATGCCGGCAACAATGACGCAGCTGCTCTATGCACAAATCTGGGAGAGGGATGGTATCTGCCTGCATCTGAAGAATTAGGACATTTGTTTGATATCTATAACGGAATAGCACGCGACAATGGATTTACAAATGCTACCCCAAATCAAATCAGTGATGCAGAAAAGGCTTCCCGTGCTACATTCGATAAAAATTTAACCGACCTTGGAGGAGCAGTAATAAACGCAGCCGCAGAAAACGGTAACGGAGAAAGTTACTGGTCGAGTACGGAAAACGAAGACGGACAGAAAGCACGCTATGTACGTTTTGGAAAATATGGAATGGATTATGGTGCCAAGACAGGTACAAGCCGTTTTGTACGTGCCATGAAAATAATCGGTGACTATAAATTCCCCGAAGAACCAGCGACCTTATCTGTTTCACCAATGCAGATAGAACTGACAAGTGAAGAAGGGGCTACAGCAGATGTCACAGTTAGTACAAACAAACCGTCGTTTGCATACGTCATTGAAGGTAACGGCAATACATGGCTTTCTGCAGAACAGAATGGAGATAAAATTGAATTTACAGCTTTGTCTAAGAATGACGGCGACGAAGCTCGTACAGCCATCGTAACAATAACAGCCGGCAACGGCGATGCTCAAGCTACAGCGACAGTAACCATAAGACAACAGAAAGAACAGACGGAAGTTGCTGCTTTTCAAATAGGAGATTTTGTAAAAATGGATGGTGGTACAGAACTGGCTGAAGGCGGTATCGTATTTTGGGTAGAGGGTAACAATGCTAAAATTCTGTCTTTAAAGCGTAGTGCCACTGCCATAAATTGGGCTAACGAAGGATTTACAGACGCATTAGGTTTAACAGATCAGGAAGATGGTGAAGCTAATACTCAAAAGATGAGAGAGAGTGGCATAGCTGCTAATATTCCGATTCTGGAATATTGTAAAGACGGTTGGTATCTACCTGCAAGAAATGAAATGGAAGCGGTATTTAATGCATATAACGGCGGGCCTTCACAAAGTAGCGGGCTGAAGCCTGATGCTATCAAACAGGAAGAAAAAGACGCTCGGGCAGCCTGGGATAAAATCCTCACTGATAATGGAGGTGATGTTATGAATGTAAAGGCTGACAATACCGCTGGTGACAGCTATTTCACCAGTACGGAAGCAGATGATGCTTCAAAAGTATTCTATGTACGTTTCGGACAGTGGAATCCCGGTTTGACTGGTGCCAAATATGCCAAATCTCCTGCACGATATGTACGTTGTATTCGAAAAATTTCCAAGTAAAATCCCTTAAAGAAGACAATTATGAAAGTTTATTCATTCTATATCAAAGCATTGTTAGTTTGCCATGCTATTATACTCGCTTCGTGTACGGATTATGTAGTGAAAGATCCTAATTTTATGCCGCCGGATGTTGTTATTACTGACGACACAGGTAACAATGACATCATTGAAGGGTTACCGACTCCCGGAGAAATGCAGCCTTACAGTCCTTCACTCTTAGGCAAACCTTATCGTCCGATAAAAGTTAAGTATTCCAATGAATTTCCACCAGTGACTAAATGGACGGAGAGTAATACCCGTATTATCGCATACATGGGAGAATACAAACCTACCATTAAATCTGAAAGTGACTACAAAGCCATTACAAATAAGTATGGCAGTTTCATTTCAGGAACCAAACAACAGGCCACAGGGCGTTTTTATGTAAAAAAGGTGAACGGTCGTTGGTGGATTATCGACCCTGAAGGTTATCCACATTATGAGAGAAGTGTCACTTCCATGCGTTACGGTTCTTCGGCACGCAATAAGGAAGCATGGAACAAACGTTTTGGCACTGACGCCAAATGGATAGCAACATCACAAGCCGAATTGGCTAGTATCGGTTTTCACGGTACAGGAGCCTTTTGCACGAATACATATGGAAAGATTCAAACTCATAATTCTTCCATTCCTAATTCTCCGTTAACGCTGACCCCTTCATTCGGATTTTTAGGACAATTCAGATCGCAAAATGGCCATACTTATCCAGGCAACACATCGGATAATGAATTGGGACTGGTACTTTATGATGACTGGGCAGATTTTTGCAAGAAATATGTAAATACGTCTTTAGCTCCTTACTTGCATGATGCCAACGTATTGGGTTTCTTCTCAGACAATGAGATCAACTTCTCATCACAAAATTCCAAGATTTTAGACCGTTTTCTGGCACTTACGGATAAAACTGATGTAGCTTATGTTGCGGCAAAGAAATTTATGGATGAGAAAGGGGCAACAGGGGTGACTGATAACCTGAACAGTGAATTTGCAGGCCGGTTAGCCGAAATTTACTATAAAGGAGTAAAGGATGCCATTAAGGAAGCTGACCCGGACATGATGTATCTAGGCACACGCCTGCACGGTACTCCCAAATATATGAAAGATGTAGTGGCCGCCGCAGGTAAATACTGTGACATCATATCCATCAATTACTACAGTCGTTGGAGCCCGGAACTGGACTCATACGTTAAAAATTGGGGAGAATGGACAGATACTCCATTCCTAGTTACCGAATTTTATACCAAAGGACAGGATTCCGATTTGAATAATCTATCAGGAGCCGGATTCACGGTTCCGACTCAGAACGATCGCGCCTATGCTTATCAACATTTTACGCTGGGATTGCTTGAAGCAAAAAATTGCGTGGGATGGCATTGGTTCAAGTATCAGGATGACGACGGTACAGATAACAGCGGAAAACCGGCTAATAAAGGAGTGTATGACAATCATTATGAGATGTATCCTTACTTGGGCAAGTTTATGCAGGAGGTGAATTACAATGTCTATAATTTAATTGAATATTTCGACAAATAGAATAAGTTTATAACAACAAGGAACAAGTATAAATCCTTTAAAGTGATGGTAATGAAAATTAGAAAGAGAATATTAATTATAAGTCTGACTCTGCTGGCGGGTTTTACCTGTTCGGCAGGGGCAGTGACAAAGGGCATGAAGAAAGTCATTGATGACGCTCTTGATTTTTCTGTCAAACAGTCAATGTCCATGTTCAATGAGATGAAAGATCAAAAAGGCATACTTCCGAGAACAGCGGAAAATGGCAAGATGATTACATGCGAATCTGCTTGGTGGACAAGTGGCTTTTATCCGGGTACCCTTTGGTATTGTTACGAATATAGTAATGACCCGCAAATAAGGGCTGCCGCAGAAGAGATGACTTCACGTGTAGAAAAACAGAAATATACAACCAGTAACCATGATGTTGGTTTTATCATCAATTGCAGCTTTGGAAATGGATATCGTCTCACGCACAATGAAACATATAGGAAAGTGATAGAGACTGCTGCCAAATCATTGTCGACCCGTTTTCATCCGGTAACAGGATGCACCCGTTCCTGGAATAGTAAAAAATGGCAATTCTCTGTTATCATTGATAATATGATGAATTTGGAACTACTCAACGTAGCTTCTTCCCTAACCGGAGACAACACCTATTATAATATGGCCAAATCGCATGCAGACCGGACAATGATTAATCATTTCCGCCCTGATGGAAGTTCATACCACGTGGTAAGCTATGACACGATTACGGGAAAAGTTCTGAATCAGGTGACACACCAAGGAGTAAACGATCAATCTTCTTGGTCACGTGGACAAGCATGGGGATTATATGGCTTTACAATGATGTATCGGCAGACTGGTAAAAAGGAGTATTTGGATCACGCTATTAAGATTGGTAAGTTCATTATGAATCATCCGCGTCTGCCTAAGGATAAGATTCCTTATTGGGATTTCGATGCTCCCAATATTCCCAAAGAAGACCGTGATGCCTCTGCTGGTGCCATCATGGCATCAGCCTATGTAGAATTGAGCACTTATGTAGAAGGGGAACTAAGCAAACAGTTCCTCACAATAGCCGAACAACAGATAAAATCGTTAGCTTCTCCTGCTTATCGCGCAAAAAAAGTAGGTGATAATAACCATTATATTATCAAACATTGTACGGGCTTCATGGCTAAACAATATGAAATTGATGCCCCTCTGACTTATGCAGACTATTATTTTATAGAGGCATTAATCAGATATAAAAAACTACTGGAAAATCGTCCGGTTGTTGAAACAATAACAGCTTTCTCGGAGAATTCGGATCGTTCTCTCTGGTTAAGTTCACTCCATCGCATTTCTTACCCACTGTTAACGAATATGGCAAAAGGGGAACTTCGGAAGAATATGCCGGTTGAATCTATCGCTGCTGATATGCAAAAAAGAAAAGAAGTTACGCATTTGGAGGCTTTAGGAAGATTAATTACCGGGATCTCAACATGGTTGGAATTAGGACCGGACAATACAATAGAAGGCAAACTACGTGCTGAATATATTGATTTAGCCTTGAAATCCATTTCTAATGGAGTAAATCCACAATCTCCTGATTATCTGAACTTCAATAACGGACGCCAGCCATTAGTCGATGCTGCATTTCTTGCTCACGGCTTGCTAAGAGCACGCACGCAATTATGGGACAAACTTGATAAAACGACTCAAGAACGAGTCATTAAGGAACTTAAATCATCAAGAGTGATAAAGCCTTCTGAAACCAATTGGCTATTTTTCTCAGCAATGGTGGAGGCTGCCTTGAAAGAATTTACCGGTGAATGGGAATATGAGCGTGTAAAATATGCTTGCGATCGTTTTGCACAATGGTATAAAGGGGACGGTTGGTATGGTGATGGTGCTGATTTTCACCTGGATTATTACAATAGCTTCGTCATACATCCCATGATGGTCGAAGTTTTGGAAATAATGAAAAAAAACGGTATAGAAAGCTCTATACCTTATGATCTTGAACTCGAACGTTATGCACGCTATGCCGAACAACAAGAAAGACTGATATCACCCGAAGGGACATTTCCAATAGTAGGTCGTTCATTGGCTTATCGATTCGGTGCTTTTCATGCATTGTCTGATGTTGCTTACAGAAAATTGCTTCCTGAAAGGGTAAAGCCGGCTCAAGTAAGATCCGCTTTATCCGCTATCATCAATCGTCAGGTTAATGCACCCGGAACATTTAATCCTGAAGGCTGGCTACGAGTAGGTTTTGCCGGATATCAACCCCATATCGGTGAGACATACATATCGACAGGCAGTCTGTATCTATGTGCAGCCGTATTTATCGCTCTTGGTTTACCGGAGTCTGACGAGTTTTGGTCTTCTCCTTCTGCAGATTGGACTTGTAAAAAAGGTTGGGCCGGTATTGATCTGGACGTAGATAAAGCTTTAAAAAAATAGAAGAGAAAATTTAAACACTTATGATAAAAGTAGCAGGTATATTACTATGTGAGGTCAGTGTATTGTTTCTCACTTCTTATACACAAGCAAAAGAATATAAGAAGCCGAATATTCTTTTTATAATGACCGATCAACAAAGATACGATATGTTAAGTTGTGTAGGTAACCATTATGTTAATACCCCTTCATTAGATCGCCTAGCCAGTAATGGAGTTCGTTTTGAACGTAATTACTGTGCAAATCCAGTCTCCATGCCATCACGTTTTGCAATGGTAACAGGACGTTTTGCCGGTGAAATTGGATATACAAATAATTCTACCCAACCAGATACTTTGGCCGTATTGCCTGCTGCACGAAAAAGCTCTATAGGAAATATCTTTCGTAATGCCGGATATAAAACACTTTATTCCGGATATGCAGGCTTCTATTGTGGAAAGACAAATATCGAAGATTATGGATTTACGCAAAATGGAACTGATTACAATGCTGGTCCAGCAAACTTTGCTAAAAAGTTTTTTATGAACTATAATCCCAAAGCAGATGAACCGTTCTTTCTATATCTATCATTTATGAACCCACATGATATTTGTTATGGTGCTGGTTTTGATCCCAGATTTCCAAACAAGTTGCGCCCTCATCAAATAGCTGCTACACAAAAGTATATAGAATTGCGTAAAACATTAAGTGATGAAGAATATCATTCACAAGTTCCCCCTGTGCCGGGTAATACAGAACCTAACGGAGCATATGCTGAAATAAAGGAAATTGGCTCCGGTTCCCGAAATTGGACAGAGGAACAATGGGCCTTCTACCGTTGGATGTATTGCCGACTCGTAGAAGATGTAGAGCAACAAATCGGACGAGTTCTTGCTGCACTGGAAGAATCTGGTCTAGCAGATAATACAATAGTTGTATTCACTTCAGACCACGGAGAAATGAACCAATCACATGGTCTTGTATTTAAAAGTCAGTTATTGGAAGAGGCTACCCGTACTCCACTTATTATTTCGGGTCCGAAAGTGAAAAAAAATATAGTGGACTCAATAAACTTGACGTGCGGAATAGATCTAGTGCCTACGATTTGTGATTTAGCTGGGATTCCTATACCCGAAAATTTGTCCGGCAAATCATTAAAGCCAATTTTGACAGGAGAAACCAATAAAATTGATCGTGATTATATTATTATAGAGTCCAGTTCTGGTTATCAAATTAATGACGGGCGTTACAAGTATACAACTTTCACACGTGGCAACAAAAAAGAGAGTTTGATGGACATTTCGATTGATCCGGGTGAGATGTCAGATAAAAGTGCAGACTCTGCTTATGCAACAACAAAAAGACGCTTGCAACACTTGTTGATGAAAGATATTAAAAGAATAACTGAAAATATTTCGGTTATAAAATGAAACAGAGTATTTATTAATCTTAGTACTGTATATGAGAAATATATTATCTATTTTATTCGCTTCACTTACTTTGTTTTCCTGCTCGGTGAACAAGTCTGCTGAAAAACAAACTACCTTCTGTAATCCAATGAATCTGGATTATGGTTGGGGAAACTTTCAGACAAGAGAAAAGAAAGCCCGTTCCGCAGCCGATCCTGTTATCGTATTGTTTAAAAACAAATACTACTTGTTTACCACGATGGACATTGGTGGCTATCGCGTATCTGACGATTTAATCACATGGAAGAATATATACTTTAATCCGGAGGTAAAGACGTCCGCTCTTGATGTCGATCATTATGTAGCACCAGCCGTGGCAGCCGACGAAAACTATGTATACTTCGTTAATTTCACCAGAGACCGTACCAAGAAAACGGTAGATGTCATTCGCTCATCCGATCCGGAAAATGGGAAATGGGAAAAATGTGGTGAAGTAAGACGGATGGCCGATCCTTGTTTATTTATTGACAATGGACGCTTCTTTTTCTATTATGGTTTAGGTGGAACTCAATCTACTACTTTCTTCGAAGTAGACCCTGCCACATTCAAAGAGATAGAAGGCTCCAAAAAGGTCTTGAGAGAATATGTAACAGATATCAATCAGTGCAAATCGGGCTATCATTTTGGACGTAGAGAGTTGTATGATGAAATTGACGCCTCTGCCTGGCTGGGAAAATTTTCCAAAGTACCATGTCCTGAAGGTGCATGGATTGTGAAGAACAAAAATAAATACTACCTGCAATATGCCACTCCTGGTACTATCTGCAATTGGTATTGTGATGTGGTTCTGGAAAGTGATAGTGTAAATGGTGGTTTTGTAGAACAACCTTATAATCCTGTATCTCTAAAAGTCGGTGGTTTTATCGGAGGGGCCGGACATAGTTGTGTATTTAAAGACAAATACGAAAATTGGTGGCAAGTCACCTCTATGTGGGTAGGTAATCATGACGAATTTGAAAGAAGAATAGGTTTATTCCCTGTTTCTTTTGATGATAAAGGAAGAATGAGAACCCATACTGTTTTAGGGGATTATCCCATGTCACTACCTCAAAAAAGATTCAATCCTCAAGATATTTCCGCTTTTGGCTGGATGCTCCAATCCTATCATAAAAAGAGTACGGCGTCTTCTTCATTACCGGGTTTCGAACCGGAAAAGGCAGTGGATGAAAATGTTCGTACCTGGTGGTCGGCTACAAGTGGCAAAGCAGGTGAATATTTCGTAATGGACTTAGGCAAGAAGATTCGTATGAATTCCGTTCAGATAAACTTTGCTGAACAAGACATAAACCCTGATGCTCCCAAAGAAACAGATTATCACGCTTATAAGCTGTACGTATCCGACAATGGAAGAGATTGGAAACTAATAGTGGATAAATCAAAGAACATGGTTGCCATACCACATGAATATGTTGAATTCCCTAAGCCGATAGAAACTTCCTTTGTTAAAATAGAGAATATCCATACTCCCAAAGAAGGCAAGTTTGCTTTATTGGATTTGCGTGTGTTCGGTTTCGGCTATTCGGACAAACCGGAAATAGTTAAAGAACTGTCAGTAAAAAGAAACAAAGACGACGAAAGATATGCTTCGCTTAGCTGGAATAAAGTATCCGATGCTGATGGTTATCTTGTTCGCTTTGGTTATCAGCCCGATTTTCTTAATCAATGTATCCAGGTCAAAGATAAAGAAACGACCGATTTACAGCTCCATATTCTTACCAAAGGCGTACAGTATCATTACCGAGTTGACAGCTATAATGACAGTGGAATTACAGAAGGCATCGTTATCTCTGAATAAAAAGATATGGACAAAAAACTGCTTATTTATCCCCTACTCTTTTCTGCCGGGCTATTGCAAGCCCGGCAGAAACCTAATGTTGTGATTATTTTCACAGACGATCAGGGTTATCAGGATCTTGGTTGTTATGGTTCGCCATTGATACAGACACCCTTTATTGACCGCATGGCAAAGGAAGGTATAAAGTTGACAGATTTTTACGTATCATCTTCCGTATCAAGCGCTTCACGTGCGGGACTTCTGACCGGCAGATTAAATACACGGAATGGAGTAAAGGGAGTATTTTTTCCTGAATCTGAAGGCATGCCTTCGGAAGAAATCACTTTAGCCGAAGCATTGAAAGAGCAAGGTTACACAACCGGTTGCTTTGGCAAATGGCATTTAGGTGATTTAAAGGGACATTTACCCACAGATCAAGGATTTGACTACTACTATGGCATACCATACAGTAATGATATGTATATCGGCCCTTCCCAGCAATTTGCTTCCAATGTAACCTTCAGAGAAGGCTATAATTTGTCAAAAGCGAAAGAAGATCAGGAATTTGTGAGGACTTCCAGTAGAGCAGATATAAAAAAAAGGTTGAACAACGCTTCTCCACTATTTGAAGGAGATAAAATTATTGAGTATCCCTGCGACCAGTCTACTACCACCCGACGTTATTTTGATCATGCCATAGATTTTATAGAAAATAATCCGGAGCAACCTTTCTTCGTCTATATCACCCCATCAATGCCTCATGTACCGTTATTTGCCTCCGAGCAGTTTAAAGGTAAAAGCAAACGAGGACTCTACGGTGATGTTGTAGAAGAAATTGATTGGAATGTAGGCCGTTTACTCGATTACCTAGACCAAAAGAAATTAGCAGAAAACACTTTAGTTATTTTCGCATCGGATAACGGACCGTGGTTGTCTTTCAAAGAAGACGGAGGTTCCGCTGAACCATTACGAGGCGGTAAGTTCTCTTATTATGAAGGAGGTGTCAGAGTTCCTTGTATCCTCCGTTGGAAAGGGAATATACCTGCCGGTGTAACTAGTGACGCAATAGTTGCCAGCATCGACCTTTTCCCTACAATCATGCACTATGCAGGTTGCCAATCTTTCAAACAAAAGATTGACGGTATAAATATTTCATCCTTTCTCAAAAATCCTTCTCTACGGTTACGTGACGAATATGTTTATGTAAAAGGTGGTGAAGTTCACGGTATACGCAAAGGTGATTGGGTCTATTTGCCTAAAACAGGTAATAGTAAGTTCAAAAAAGGAGATGTTCCCGAATTGTTTAATCTAAAACAAGATATCGGCGAATCGAATAATCTTCATCTGCAATATCCGGACAAAGTAAAAGAGCTACAGGAAGTGATGAAGAAGTATCAATCAACTTCTACTATGCCATATTCACAAATACGTGATACTCTTAATAATGACAGACAATATTGGATTCAGACACTCGTAAAAATAGCTGATCCGGTGATAAGCAATCTTAGCAAAGACCAACTGAAAAAAAATATTCCTGTCGGGCGTTCGTCATCAGCTTTGGCCAGCAATCGGGAGTTTATCACTCACATGGAGGCTGTAGGCAGAACCATCGCAGGAATAGCACCGTGGTTGGAACTCGGACCGGACAATACTCCGGAAGGCAAGCTACGTGAAAAATATATTAAAATGACGTGCAAGGCGCTGGCAAACTCTGTAAACCCGGAATCAAATGATTATTTCAACAGCACAGCTACCCGTCAGATATTAGTAAACAGTGCATTCTTAATACAAGGGTTATTGCAAGCACCTACACAGTTATGGGGAAATCTGGATGACACCACCCGCAAAAGACTCATTGAACAGTGGAAATCGACCCGTACAATGAAACCGGGAAATAACAATTGGTTGTTATTTTCTGCCATGGTGGAGTGCGGATTAAAAGAATTTTCCGGAGAATGGAATTTTCCGACAGTAGAAAGAGCTTTGACTTCTCATAAAGAATGGTATAAAGGAGATGGCGTTTATGGAGATGGGGCAGATTTTCATTTAGATTATTATAATAGCTATGTTATCCATCCTATGTTACTGCAAATCCTGAAAGTGACAGTAAAACAGAGGCCGTCCTTCCAGTCATTTCTGAATGAAGAATGGATACGATTTATTCGTTATGCCGAAATTCAAGAGCGCATGATAGCTCCCGATGGCAGCTATCCGGTACTAGGCCGTTCTGTCAGTTACCGTTCAGCAGCATTCCAAGTTTTGGGAGCCTGCGCCTTATTCGGAAAACTTCCGGAATCATTGAAGCCCGGACAAGTACGTGGAGCCATGACAGCCATGCTTAAGCGTCTTTTTGAACAACCGGGAACTTTCGATAAAGAAGGTTGGCTGACGATCGGAGTTTGTGGTGAACAACCGGAACTAGGAGATATTTATCTGTCTACTCCTTGCGTTTATCTGTGCTCATTAGGCTTCCTGCCCTTAGGACTCCCTGCCAATGACCCTTTTTGGTGTAATCCAGTTGAACCATGGACAAGTATAAAAGCATTTGGTGGTATCGATTTCCCAATAGACAAGTTTATTAAACCATAAAATAAAATCATGAGATATAGTATTTTAATTGTTGCCTTTCTGATGTTTAATCTCACAGGTTATTCACAAACAACTTCAGGGCAGGAAGACAGGATCTATTGGGTCAACATATTATCTCAAATTGCCGACCCATTATTGAATAGCATGAGTAAAGGAGAACTAAAGAAGAACATGCCTATAGAAACGATCTCCGGTGTGCCTAATCCATCCAATGCGCGTACCACTCATCTGGAAGCTTTAGGACGCTTGTTTGTAGGAATGGCTCCTTGGCTGGAACTCGGCCCGGACAATACACAAGAAGGACAAATACGTGAGAAATATATCTGCCTGATGATTGAGTCCATCAATCACGGATTCAATCCCCAATCTCCGGATTATCTGAATTTTACAGTCACTCGACAACCTCTGGTAGATACTGCGTTCTTTTGCCAGGGACTATTGCGTTCCCCGAAACAAATATGGAGTAAACTATCAGCTGAAACCCAAAAGAATATCCTGAACGCTTTACAACAAGTAAGTAAGATTAAGCCGGTAGAAAGTAACTGGTTACTCTTTTCTGCTATGGTTGAAGCTACCCTGCTGGAATTGACTGGTAAATGTAATATGCGTCCCATAGAGTATGCCATTATGCGGTTCAAAGAATGGTATAAAGGCGATAGCTGGTATGGTGACGGAATAAACTTACATATGGACTATTATAACAGTTTTGTCATTCATCCAATGCTCCTGGATATTCTGGAAATCATGCAGAAACATAACAAAGGCGAAACCGACCTTTATAAAAAAGAACAGCTACGTTTCTCCAGATATGCCGAACAACAAGAAAGAATGATTTCTCCGGATGGAGCATACCCTGTAATCGGCCGTTCTATAGCATACCGTTTTGGAACGTTCCATGTACTTTCAACAGCAGCTCTTAATGATTTGCTACCAACTACCATTACCAAGTCACAAGTCCGATGCGGACTAACTGCTGTCATAAAAAGGCACATGGCTATAAAAGGGAATTTCGACGAACATGGATGGCTGACTTTAGGGTTTGCCGGACATCAACCTTCAATCGCTGAAAGATACATTTCTACTGGCAGCCTGTATTTATGCTCTACTGTATTCACAGCATTGGGACTTCCCGCTACTGATGAATTCTGGAGTGCCCCTTATGCGGAATGGACAGGGAAAAAGATTTGGTCAGGTAATCCGAATGTAAAATTGGATAAAGCAATAAAATTATAGAACCCCGATAAAATAGATGATAAATGAAAAAGATTCTTGCCTTATTTTTAGTATCAATAAATTGTAGCCTGAATGCTCAACAACTTTTTTCATCAAAGATGGAGAAAGAAGATATTACCAAAGTTTGTAATGCCGTATCCGAATGGCAAATTACCCATCACAACGAAGTAAAACATAATCCGCTGGACTGGACAAACGGCGCCCTGTATCGTGGAATGACAGAATGGGGAAAAGTCTCGGGAAATCAATCTTGCTATGACTTTATCCGTACTATCGGCGAAAAGCATAAGTGGAATATGTGGAACCGTGTATATCATGCCGATGATATTTGTGTGGGGCAAGCATTCATCGAGATGTATCGCAGATTTGATGATAAGCGTATGCTACAACCGGTAATGGAACGCGCTTATTATGTGGCTTCCCATCCTTCGAAAGCTCCGCTACAAAAGACAGATGCTGTGGGAACAACGGAACGTTGGTCATGGTCGGACGCCTTGTTTATGGCACCTCCGGTTTATGCGGCTCTATACACGATAACCGGAGATAAAATCTTTCTGAATTATATGGACAGTGAATATATAGAGTGTGTAGACTCACTATATGACAAGGAAGAACATCTTTTTTATAGAGATAATAAACGAATTCCCCTCCGTGAGAAAAATGGTAGCAAACAATTCTGGGGAAGAGGTAACGGTTGGGTATTTGCCGGACTTCCTCTTATTGTTGACAATTTGCCTCTCAACTGTTCTTCACGTAGCTACTATATCCGGCTATTTACTGAAATGGCGGAAGCAGTTCGTAAAACTCAATGCAAAGACGGGGACTGGCGCACCAGCTTACTAGATCCTGATTCGTATAATATGCCCGAAAATAGTTGCTCTGCCTTTATGTGTTTTGGCATTGCCTGGGGAATCCGTAATGGCTACCTGCCCCAACGAACCTACAAACCTGTACTTGAAAAAGGTTGGCAATCATTAGTAAAAGCTGTTCATTCTGATGGAAAATTGGGATATATACAACCTGTTGGTGCCGCACCCAAAGCTGCCGGTTTCGATGCAACAGATGTATATGGCGTAGGTGCTTTCTTATTGGCAGGAAGCGAATTATACAAATTGTCATGTGCTTACTAAATGTGAACAATGTATCAATAGTAAAAGCCGGTTATTGAGTGAATTTCTCAATAACCAGCCTTTACTATTTACCTGCTATCCTATGTATTAAGCTACTTTCTTAAACTGCCGGAACTGCCACCACAACATTCCTCCGGATATAAGACTAGCCGCCAAATCTGCCACAGGCATACTGGCCCAAACGCCCATTTGTCCATAATAGTGAGGTAGAATCAATAAACAGGGAACGAGAAATAACATCTGCCGCGTCAGCGACAAGAAAATGGCTTTACTTGCCATTCCAATACTCTGGAAGAAGTTGGAAGCTACCATCTGAAACCCAACAATCGGGTAGAAAAATACCACAATACGAAAACCTTTAGAAGCAATGCTGATTAACTCTTCGTCCGAAGTAAAGATGGAAGATACGATTTCTGGAATAAACATACCTATCAGGAAACCAATCGTTGTCACTACAGTTGCACAACAAATGGTTACTTTCAGTACTTCCGTCACACGAGGATAGAGCTTCGCACCAAAATTATATCCCGCAATGGGCTGCATCCCTTGGTTTAGTCCCAATACAATCATAATAAAGACAAAAACAATACGATTAACAATACCGAATGCACCGATCGCCAAATCACCTCCATGCTCTTTTAATCCCTGATTAATCAGAATCACAATAAAGCAAGACGCCATATTCATCAGAAAGGGAGACATACCAATAGCCAGCGAATCCAACACGATTTTCCGTTTCAAACGAAAAATCCCCTTTTTCAACCGTATCAGTTCATCTTTGCGGCAGAACAGATGAAGCTGCCAGACCAATGCAATCAACTGCGCACAAACCGTAGCCGTAGCCGCCCCACGGATTCCCCAGTCGAATACAAAAATAAACAATGGAGCAAGCAATACATTGATTATCACTGTCGTTATTGTTGCCATCATCGCTTTCTGCGGATGGCCCGAAGCACGGAGCACTGCATTCAGCCCCAGATATAAATGGGTAACCACATTTCCGAGCAAGATAACCTGCATAAATTCACGGGCATACTTCACCGTTTCATCGCTTCCTCCGAAAAAGTAAAGTATCGGATCGAGAAAAGGAAGAACGATTACCGTAAAAGAGATACCTATAATAAGGTTTAATACAAACACATTTCCCAAAACCCGCTGTGCGGTATCATAATCTTTCTGTCCTAGCTTCACCGAAATCAATGTAGCCGCACCGACACCGACCAACGAGCCGAAAGCCGCGGCAAGATTCATTAGCGGGAAAGTTAATGCCAACCCGGAAATAGCCATCGCACCTACCCCGTGACCGATAAAAATACTATCTACCATATTGTAAAGAGAAGACGCCGTCATGGCGATAATTGCCGGAATGGCATACTGCATTAAAAGCTTCCCAATCTTTTCCGTACCCAACGCAGTGGGTGTCTTTTGTCCTGTCATACCTATTAGTTTGAGACGGCAAAGATACAAAAAAGAGGTGGATTACAGGATATATGAGAAAAGTTTCGTATTTTTGCCTCCAAAATTGAGTTAATACGTAACGAAATGAATATATTAGAACTAAGTGAACAGGAAATCATTCGACGCAACAGCCTGAATGAGCTTCGTGCGATGGGTATTGATCCATACCCTGCAGCAGAGTATGTAACCAATGCTTTCTCTACAGATATTAAAGCTGAATTTAAAGACGACGAGGAGCCACGCCAAGTTTCCGTAGCCGGCCGTATCATGAGCCGCCGCGTGATGGGTAAAGCATCTTTCGTTGAATTGCAAGACTCTAAAGGTCGCATCCAGGTGTACATCACCCGCGATGATATCTGCCCGGGAGAAGACAAGGAACTGTACAACTCTGTATTCAAACGCCTGCTCGACTTAGGTGACTTTATCGGTATCGAAGGTTTCGTGTTCCGCACACAAATGGGTGAAATCAGTATCCATGCTAAGAAACTGACTGTACTTGCAAAGTCTATCAAACCGTTGCCTATCGTTAAATACAAAGACGGGGTAGCTTATGACTCTTTTGAAGATCCCGAACTCCGTTATCGCCAACGCTATGTGGACCTGGTAGTGAACGACGGTATCAAAGAAACATTCCTGAAACGTGCCACTGTTGTGAAAACATTGCGCAATGCTTTGGACGAAGCCGGTTACACGGAAGTGGAAACTCCCATCCTGCAATCTATTGCCGGTGGAGCAAGCGCACGACCGTTCATCACTCACCATAACTCACTGGACATGGATCTTTACCTGCGTATCGCAACAGAACTTTATCTGAAGCGACTGATCGTAGGTGGTTTTGAAGGTGTATATGAAATAGGTAAGAACTTCCGTAACGAGGGTATGGACAAAACCCATAACCCGGAGTTCACTTGTATGGAACTCTACGTACAATATAAGGATTACAACTGGATGATGAATTTCACCGAAAAGTTGTTGGAACGTATTTGTATCGCAGTAAACGGTAGCACAGAAACAGTGGTTGACGGAAAAACCATCAACTTCAAAGCTCCTTACCGCCGTCTGCCTATTCTGGACGCTATCAAAGAAAAGACAGGATATGACCTGAACGGCAAGAGTGAAGAGGAAATCCGCCAAGTCTGCAAAGAACTGAAGATGGAAGAAATCGACGAGACGATGGGTAAAGGCAAGCTGATTGATGAAATTTTCGGAGAATTCTGCGAAGGTACATATATCCAGCCGACTTTCATCACCGATTATCCGGTTGAAATGTCTCCGCTGACCAAGATGCACCGCTCTAAACCGGGACTGACCGAACGTTTCGAACTGATGGTGAACGGTAAAGAGCTGGCTAATGCCTACTCGGAATTGAACGATCCGCTGGATCAGGAAGAACGTTTCAAAGAACAAATGCGTTTGGCCGACAAGGGAGACGACGAAGCGATGATTATCGATCAGGACTTCCTGCGCGCTTTACAATACGGTATGCCTCCTACATCGGGTATCGGTATCGGTATCGACCGTCTGGTGATGTTAATGACCGGACAGACTACCATTCAGGAAGTATTGTTCTTCCCGCAAATGCGCCCGGAAAAAGTAGTGAAAAAAGACGCTGCTGCCAAATACATGGAATTGGGAATCGCAGAAGACTGGGTTCCGGTGATTCAAAAAGCCGGTTACAACACAGTTGCCGACATGAAAGATGTCAATCCGCAGAAGCTGCACCAGGACATCTGCGGCATTAACAAGAAATATAAATTAGAACTGACCAATCCGTCGGTAAACGACGTAACTGAGTGGATACAGAAAATTTAATAAGTTCTTCATCCAAATCCATACAAATGAAATTACCCGGCAAGATAGCGATAATGGGCGGAGGAAGTTGGGCTACAGCCATCGCAAAGATGTGTCTGGCCCAAGAGGACTCTATCAATTGGTACATGCGGCGAGACGACCGCATTGCCGATTTTAAACGATTAGGGCACAATCCGGCTTATCTGACAGGAGTGAAATTTGATACGAGACGCATCACTTTCAGTTCCAACATCAACGATGTTGTGAAAGAATCGGATACACTGATCTTCGTCACTCCCTCTCCTTATCTGAAGGCGCATCTGAAAAAGTTGAAAACCAAGATAAAAGATAAGTTTATCATCACCGCTATCAAAGGAATCGTACCCGATGACAACGTTATTGTATCGGAATACTTCACAAAAGAATATGGTGTGCCACCAGAAAACATAGCAGTCCTTGCAGGTCCCTGCCACGCAGAAGAAGTAGCTTTGGAGCGACTCTCCTACCTGACTATCGCCTGCCCTGATAAAGACAAGGCACGTATCTTCGCACGCCGTCTGGGAAGCAGCTTTATCAAAACATCTGTCAGTGATGACGTGGCGGGTATCGAATACAGTTCGGTACTCAAAAACGTGTATGCCATTGCTGCCGGTATCTGTAGCGGACTGAAATATGGCGACAACTTCCAGGCTGTATTGATCTCTAACGCCATTCAGGAAATGAATCGTTTCCTGAACACGGTGCATCCGTTGAACAGAAACGTGGATGAATCTGTTTATCTGGGGGATTTATTGGTGACCGGCTACTCCAACTTTAGTCGTAACCGTACTTTCGGAACGATGATAGGCAAAGGGTATTCCGTGAAGAGTGCGCAAATTGAAATGGAAATGATTGCAGAGGGTTACTATGGTACGAAATGTATCAAAGAAATCAATAAGCATCATCATGTCAATATGCCGATACTGGACGCTGTGTATAACATCCTATACGAACGTATCTCACCAATGATCGAGATTAAATTGCTGACTGACTCTTTTAGATAATCTTTAAACAAGAACGATATGATTAGTTTAAACATTGAAAAGACATTTGGATTTATCTCCAAAGAAAAGGTTTTTGCTTACGAAGCTGAAGTAAAAGCCGCACAGGAAATGCTTGAAAAAGGTACAGGCAAAGGTAATGACTTTTTAGGATGGTTGCATTTGCCTTCTTCTATCACTAAAGAACACTTGGCCGACCTGAACGCTACAGCAAAAGTGTTAAGAGATAACTGTGAAGTAGTAATCGTTGCCGGTATCGGTGGCAGCTATCTGGGTGCCCGTGCCGTAATCGAAGCTTTGTCTAACAGCTTCACTTGGCTGCAGGAAAAGAAAACGGCTCCTGTCATGATCTATGCAGGACACAATATCAGCGAAGATTATCTGTACGAACTGACTGAATATCTGAAAGATAAGAAATTCGGTGTCATCAATATTTCTAAATCAGGAACTACTACCGAAACTGCTCTTGCTTTCCGTTTGCTGAAAAAGCAATGTGAAGATCAGCGCGGTAAAGAAACTGCAAAGAAAGTAATCGTTGCTGTGACGGACGCTAAAAAAGGTGCTGCCCGTGTTACAGCTGACAAAGAAGGATATAAAACATTTATCATCCCTGACAACGTAGGCGGACGTTTCTCTGTACTGACTCCGGTTGGTTTGCTGCCTATCGCAGTAGCCGGATTTGATATCGACAAACTGGTTGCCGGTGCTGCCGATATGGAAAAAGTATGCGGATCGGACGTTGCATTTACTGAAAACCCGGCTGCTATTTATGCTGCTACCCGCAATGAGTTGTACAGGAATGGCAAGAAGATCGAAATCCTCGTTAACTTCTGCCCGAAACTGCACTATGTAAGCGAATGGTGGAAACAGCTTTACGGAGAATCGGAAGGAAAAGACAATAAGGGTATCTTCCCTGCATCGGTAGATTTCTCTACAGACCTTCATTCTATGGGTCAATGGATTCAGGAAGGCGAACGTTCTATCTTCGAAACTGTGATTTCAGTAGAGAAAGTTAACCACAAACTGGAAGTTCCTTCTGACGAAGCAAATCTGGACGGCTTGAACTTCTTAGCCGGCAAGCGTGTGGACGAAGTGAACAAGATGGCCGAACTGGGAACGCAGCTGGCTCACGTAGACGGTGGCGTACCTAATATGCGCATCGTACTTCCGGAATTGAGCGAATACAACATTGGTGGTCTGCTCTATTTCTTCGAAAAGGCTTGTGGTATCAGCGGTTATTTGCTGGGCGTGAACCCATTCAACCAACCGGGTGTGGAAGCATACAAAAAGAATATGTTTGCCTTGCTGGACAAACCGGGTTATGAAGAAGAATCCAAAGCAATCCGTGCAAAACTATAAATCAAGAACGTTTTATAAACGGTAAACTATAAACAATGAACGGTGAACAACTATGCTATATGCATGGATTTGTTCACCGTTCATTATTATATTCAATTGATTGCAGTTTCCGATTGTACCGCTTATTGCCCGTTGTACCGTTTACTGCTCACCACTTCTACTTCTCATCTTCCACTTTCGTCTTCAAACCGATTTCTTCCTGTACTCCTTCACATTCGGCTTTGGAAGAAAGATAGAACTCTAATTTCACATCACCGTTCTTATCTACCTGTTTAATGGTCGCAATCACCATAATTTTGGCTTTTGACACCCCATCCTTAAAACGAAGCTGTCCTTTTTCCACATCTGTCAGATTTCCCTCTGTAGATACTTCTGTTTGCTCATAAAAGAGTTTGGTATCCACTTCATCGTCATTCTGAAGTTTAAAGGTTTTCAGTTCTGCCCCATTTCCATCCAAAAGCAGAAAGGCTTTCACTTCATCTCCCACTTTCAAGGCGGGCAGTTCCTCCCTCTGATTCGCATAGTCTTTTTCATCGGAACTGGTATTTTCACCGTCCGATTCGATCTTCGCATAAAGCTTTTCTATCTTGATAACAGGACTTTCCCCACTATCAGAGCAGGCGCCTAAAAACAATGGTAGCAACAATAATACTCTCTTTTTCATGCTATCGTCGAGTTTATAACGTTACAAAAATACACATATTCTTCTAAACAGCAAATAATTATGTAGTTAATCGCTTGGGAGCGTCATTTGCAACTATCTTCCCTTTCTAACTTATCTCTCATTTTTTATCGTTATCTTTGCCTCGTATACAGTTGTAGATGAAGCGAATCAAACTTAAAAAACAAATAGAATGGCAGGAAATTTATTAAAGAAGTCCAGTGGACTCATGCTACTATGTAGCGTATCATTGCTAATGATAGTCATGACCGGTTGTCAGGAAGCCAAACTCAAAACTGTAATCGGGATAGCCAACAAACAGTGTCCGCTGGACATGGGAGAAGTCGGCAATATTACCAGTATCATCTACGACGGGGATAACGTAGTGTACACTCTCAACATGAACGAGGAAATTACCAATATTAAGATTTTGAAAGATAATCCGGAAAGCATGAAATCATCTATCAAAATGATGTTTCAGAATCCGGCTGCTGATGTAAAGGAAATGCTGAAATTGATGGCTAAGTGTAATTCCGGATTACACATGATATTTGTAGGGAATAAGTCGGGCGAACAAGCGGTTTGCGAACTTACTGCCGAAGAATTGAAAGAGGTTATCAATACAAATGCCGACCCGGCACAAAGCGGACAGACAAAGCTTGAAGCGCAACTGAAAATGGCGAATCTGCAATTTCCAATGCAGGCCAGTGAAGAAGTCGTTGTCGAAAAAATCGAAATCATAGGTGAATCGGTTGTTTATATATGCAGTGTGGACGAAGAGTTGTGTCCTATCAGCCAGATTGAAGAAAACGCAGCTGAAGTGAAAGAGGGTATTGTGTCAACGCTAGCAAGTCAGACCGATCCTGCCACCCAGATATTCATAAAAACCTGCGTGGAGAACAATAAAAATATTACCTACAGATATATCGGCAAGGATTCCGGGAAACAATACGATGTAGTTATTCCCGTGTCTGATCTGAAGAAAATGCTCATAAAAAATAAAATATCATCTTAAAAAGATTCCGCAACGTACAAAGTATGAAAAAGAAACTGAAAGCCGTCCTGTTTGACATGGACGGCGTACTCTTTGACTCTATGCCTTATCATTCGGAAGCCTGGCATAAAGTAATGAAATCTCATGGGCTCACTCTTAGTCGCGAAGAAGCATATATGCATGAAGGACGGACAGGAGCCTCTACAATCAATATTGTTTTTCAACGTGAATTGGGTAGAGAAGCCACACAGGAGGAGATAAAAAGTATCTATCAGGAGAAAAGTGTTTTGTTCAATTCATATCCCGAAGCAAAGCCTATGCCCGGTGCATGGGAGTTACTGCAAAAAGTGAAGAAGGACGGGCTGATTCTGATGGTGGTCACCGGCTCCGGTCAGTTATCCCTGCTCGAACGGTTGGAACACCACTATCCGGGAATGTTTCACAAAGAACTGATGGTTACAGCGTTCGATGTGAAATATGGCAAACCCAATCCCGAGCCATATTTGATGGCTTTGAAAAAAGGAGGGATCAAAGCGGATGAAGCGGTTGTAGTAGAAAACGCTCCGTTAGGAGTGGAAGCCGGACACAACGCGGGTATTTTCACCATAGCAGTCAATACGGGTCCTTTGAACGGGCAAGTGTTGCTGGATGCCGGGGCTGATTTATTATTTCCATCCATGCAGGCACTTAATGACACCTGGGACATGATGACTGAAAATGACATCTAAAAGCTGAAAAGAAAATTTATTCTTCAAAACAGAAGAAAAATATTGAAAAGCAGGAATATAAATAGTATTTTTACGGGAGTTTAATTCGCTTAGATTCTATCTAAGCCAACGCAGATTCTACTATGCAAAAGTTATTATCTTTACCACCCAATTTGATCCATTGCTTCCACGAACTGGAAGAAGTTAACCATACCGATTGGTTTTGTACATCAGACCCCATAGGGAGCAAACTAGGCTCCGGCGGCGGAACCACATGGTTATTGCAAGCTTGCCATCAGGCATTCGCTCCACAAGAGTCTTTCAGCAACTGGATAGGACACGAAAAAAGAATATTGCTCCATGCAGGCGGACAAAGCCGTCGGCTACCCAGCTACGGCCCTTCCGGCAAAATATTAACTCCTATCCCGATCTTCAGTTGGGAAAGAGGACAAAAGCTGGGACAGAATCTGTTATCATTGCAGCTCCCGCTCTATGAAAGGATTATGAATCAGGCTCCGGCCGGTCTGAATACGCTGATTGCTAGCGGAGACGTATATATCCGTTCGGAAAAACCGCTTCAGGATATTCCAAACGCAGATGTAGTATGCTACGGGCTGTGGGTGAATCCTTCATTGGCAACTCATCATGGCGTGTTTGTTTCCGACCGGAAAAAACCGGAGGTGCTCGATTTCATGTTGCAGAAACCTTCTTTGGAAGAGTTGGAAGGATTGTCGAAAACTCATCTTTTCCTGATGGATATCGGCATCTGGATTTTGAGTGACCGCGCCATAGAAGTATTGATGAAACGGTCATTGAAAGAAGGTACGAAGGATATTACTTATTATGACTTATACTCGGACTATGGTTTGGCTTTGGGAGAGCATCCTAAAACGAAAGATGAAGAAATCAATCAGTTATCCGTAGCTATATTGCCGTTGCCAGGTGGAGAATTCTACCATTACGGCACAAGTCACGAACTGATTTCTTCTACTTTAGCCATACAGGACAAGGTACGGGACCAAAGAAGAATCATGCACCGGAAAGTAAAGCCAAATCCGGCTATCTTTATACAGAATTCCATCACACAAGTTTCTCTTTCTGCCGACAACGCCAATTTATGGATTGAGAATAGCCAGATGGGAAAAGAATGGAAATTAGGTTCCCGCCAGATTATTACAGGAGTTCCTGAAAACCAGTGGAGCATAAATTTGCCGGATGGGGTTTGCATCGACATTATTCCTATCGGTGAGAATGAGTTTGTTGCGCGTCCGTATGGATTGGATGATGTATTCAAAGGAGCGTTGGACAAAATAACGACTACTTACCTTAATGTTCCTTTTACCCGTTGGATGGAAGATAGAGGAATTACCTGGGAGGATATAAAAGGGCGTACAGATGATTTACAATCGGCATCCATCTTCCCCAAAGTGGCTTCTGTTGAAGATTTAGGCATATTAGTACGCTGGATGACCTCGGAGCCACAACTGGAAGAAGGGAAAAAACTTTGGTTGAAAGCAGAAAAAGTTTCTGCAGACGAAATATCCGCAAGCGCCAACCTCAAGCGTCTTTACGAACAGCGCAATGCTTTCCGTAAGGAGAACTGGAAAGGATTGGCGGCCAATTATGAGAAGAGCGTATTCTATCAACTCGATTTGCTGGATGCCGCAAATGAATTTGTACGTTTCAACCTGGACATGCCTGACGTCTTGAAAGAAGATGCTGCCCCCATGTTACGGATACACAACCGGATGCTTCGTGCACGTATCATGAAACTACGTGAAGACAAGGATTGTGCCAAAGAGGAACAGGCAGCCTTTCAACTGCTTCGCGACGGTTTATTGGGGGTAATGAGCGAACGAAAGAGCCATCCCATACTCAACGTTTATTCCGATCAAATCGTATGGGGACGCAGTCCTGTGCGTATCGATGTGGCCGGAGGATGGACGGACACACCTCCCTACTCTCTTTATTCAGGGGGAAGTGTTGTAAATCTTGCTATCGAACTAAACGGTCAACCACCGCTACAAGTATATGTGAAACCATGCAAGGAATATCACATCACTCTTCGCTCTATCGACATGGGTGCAATGGAAGTGATAAGGAATTACGAGGAACTGCAAGATTATAAAAAGGTAGGTTCTCCATTCTCTATTCCGAAAGCCGCCCTTACATTGGCGGGCTTTGCACCGGCATTCTCTACGGAATCTTATCCTTCTTTAGCTAAACAGCTGGAAGATTTCGGTTCAGGAATCGAAATTACTCTGCTGGCTGCTATTCCTGCGGGCTCTGGCTTGGGAACCAGTTCCATACTGGCATCTACCGTGCTCGGAGCAATCAATGATTTCTGCGGATTGGCTTGGGATAAAAATGATATATGTAGTTACACATTAGTATTAGAACAGCTCCTGACCACTGGAGGAGGTTGGCAAGATCAATATGGCGGTGTCTTTTCTGGTATTAAGTTGCTTCAATCCGAAGCTGGTTTCGAACAGAATCCATTAGTACGCTGGTTACCCGATCAGCTCTTTGTTCATCCTGATTACCGCGACTGTCAGCTGTTATATTATACGGGAATTACTCGTACTGCTAAAAGTATTTTGGCAGAGATCGTCAGTTCCATGTTCCTCAATTCCGGTCCGCATCTAAGCTTGCTGGCCGAAATGAAAGCTCATGCAATGGATATGAGTGAAGCCATTTTACGAAGTAATTTCGAAAGTTTCGGTCGTTTGGTCGGCAAAACCTGGATACAGAACCAGACATTAGACTGCGGAACCAATCCACCGGCAGTAGCAGCCATTATCGAAAAAATCAAGGATTACACCCTGGGATACAAACTCCCCGGTGCAGGTGGCGGAGGCTATTTATATATGGTAGCCAAAGACCCGCAAGCAGCCGGACAAATCCGACGGATACTGACGGAACAAGCCCCCAATCCTCGTGCTCGTTTTGTAGAAATGACTCTTTCTGATAAGGGACTTCAGGTTTCAAGAAGCTAAAGAGAAAGCGTTACCATATTGCCGGTCAATCATCCGGAACCATAAAAAACAAGCTTGGACAGATTCAAACGAAATGTCCAAGCTTTAATTTTTCAACGCCATAATGATCTGTTTTACATGTTGAGACTTGAAATAACTGTAAAGTAAATCATAATAATGATAAAAGCAATAGCTCCGATAATCAGCGCAACACTACCCCATTTCTTTTTTCTAGCTTCTTCCATTCTTATTTATATTTATTGGGATTAATATAATTTATCGTCAAATGTCTACATCTGGAAAGCTATGAACATACTACTACAGAATATCATTCCTTACTTTTTCATATCTACAAAGTTAGCATTTCTCACGAGAATCCTTTTATTTAAATCAACTTTTTCATTCTATTTAGGCTAAATTATGCAACTACATACAATAATAACTAACTAGGTTTGAGAAAATGCAAAGCAAAATACATGACTGACTATCTAAGGATTATGAATCTAAATATCAAGAATATGAAACACATTTATTTTACTCATTACCGCTTTTATATCACACAAAAACTGTACATTTGCACTATAAATAATATACTAGACTAAAAAAAGGATCAAAAACAAATAAAATATAAAGATGAAATTACTTAAACTATTATTCTTATCCGCCATCTTGCTATCCGCATGCAACAATGACTCGACAGACACTCCGGAAACAGGAGAGCCCAAACAGATTATCGTAAAAATGGCCTCCAATGATTTTACAGATGTCTCCGGCACATATACTCTTGAGAACAATAAAGAATACTGTACTCGGGAAGACGGAAAATATAAGATATTATTGGTCAAGAGTACATATATAAATAAGGAGGGAAAGGAAAAGGATATTCTTACCTATGGCATTCTGGATGTAGCAAATAAAAAATACATCTGCTATACAGCCAACATAGATGTAGCCCAAAGACTTGAAAGAGACTGGGAATTTTATAATCAAATAACTAATCCGGATTTTCCAGATGACCCAAATAGACGATTAGTTTGTAATTCTTATACAAAGAAAGACTAATAATAGAACCTCTTACGAGATAAAAGAAAGATTTCACTTTGATAGTCAACATATAACATTGGTTTCTTGGGAACAACAATAGACCAACAAAAATCAATTACAAGGGCTAAATCCTGCATTTAGTTTTAGTTATCCAAGGTATAAGAAAACAGAAATCCCTCAATAATCAACTGATTATCAAGGGATTTTTCTGTGACCCCGGTGCGATTCAAACGCACGACCTTCAGAACCGGAATCTGACGCTCTATTCACTAAGCTACGGGGCCATTCTTTCTAAATGCGAGGACAAAAGTATAAAAAATCTTCTCATCTTCCTAATGATTCTCCTTTTTTTATAGTTCTTAAGGTACTTCCCTATATTAGAAGACTGTTATTTTGAAATGCTTTAGAGCATTTACTTTATCAAATTGACAATCTTTTAGAGAATATCCATTACATATATCAATTTTATTCCTATCTTTGCCGACAATTAACATTTAACAAACCTATGAGTTACTTGATAAAACCTAAGAACTATAAGCCGCTACTCGACCTCAAACAGACCGAGCTGGGAATCAAGCAAATAAAAGAGTTCTTCCAATTAAACTTGTCATCCGAACTACGCCTTAGACGTGTGACTGCCCCTCTTTTCGTATTGAAAGGAATGGGTATCAATGATGATTTGAATGGAATAGAACGACCTGTTTCTTTCCCAATCAAAGATCTGGGCGATGCGCAAGCCGAAGTGGTTCATTCATTGGCTAAATGGAAAAGGTTGACCTTAGCTGACTATCACATCGAACCGGGATATGGTATTTATACGGATATGAATGCTATTCGGTCAGACGAAGAACTGGGCAATCTGCATTCTCTCTACGTAGACCAGTGGGACTGGGAACGTGTTATCACCAATGAAGACCGGACTGTGAACTTCCTAAAGGAAATCGTCAACCGTATTTATGCGGCTATGATCCGTACAGAATATATGGTATATGAAATGTATCCGCAAATCAAACCTTGCCTGCCACAAAAGCTACATTTCATTCATTCAGAGGAATTGCGCCAGCTTTATCCGAACCTGGAACCTAAATGTCGCGAACATGCCATCTGTCAGAAATATGGAGCTGTGTTTATCATAGGAATAGGCTGTCAACTTGGTGATGGCAAGAAGCACGACGGACGTGCACCGGACTATGACGACTACACTACCAAAGGACTGAACGACCTGCCCGGACTAAACGGCGACCTCCTATTGTGGGACAATGTACTGCAACGCTCCATCGAATTATCATCGATGGGAATCCGTGTAGACAAAGAAGCCTTGCAACGTCAGTTAAAAGAAGAAAAAGAAGAAAAAAGACTGGAACTTTATTTCCACAAGCGATTGATGAATGACACCCTTCCCCTGTCTATCGGAGGAGGTATCGGACAATCCCGCTTGTGTATGTTCTACCTTCGCAAAGCTCACATCGGAGAAATACAAGCCAGCATCTGGCCCGAAGATATGCGCAAGGAATGTGAAGAACTTGAAATACACCTTATATAACAAACTATGAATGTACAAATTGAAGAAAGCTGGAAAGCACATTTAGAACCCGAATTCGAAAAAGACTACTTTCGCACACTGACCGATTTCGTCAAAAGCGAATATAGCCAGTATCAGATCTTCCCTCCGGGAAAACTGATCTTCAATGCTTTCAACCTTTGTCCTTTCGACAAAGTGAAAGTTGTAATTATAGGACAAGATCCTTACCATGGACCGGGACAAGCGCATGGTCTCTGTTTCTCTGTAAACGACGGAGTGCCTTTTCCCCCTTCATTAGTGAATATATTCAAAGAAATCAAAGCCGACATCGGCACAGATGCCCCTGCTACGGGAAATCTGACTCGCTGGGCAGAACAGGGAGTATTGTTGCTCAACGCTACGCTGACCGTACGTGCTCACCAAGCTGGTTCACACCAGAACCGTGGCTGGGAAACATTTACTGATGCTGCAATCCGTGCCCTGGCAGAAGAAAAAGAAAACCTGGTATTTATCCTGTGGGGATCATACGCTCAAAAGAAAGGAGCGTTTATCGACCGCAACAAACACTTGGTACTCACTTCCGCCCATCCCTCTCCTCTTTCTGCTTACAACGGCTTCTTCGGAAACAAACATTTCAGCCGTACAAACGATTATCTAAAAGCACATGGAGAAACAGAAATCGCATGGTAGATAGATAACAGTGAAATAAAAACAATGAGCGGTGAACAACTAATGCAATATAAATGCATATCTTGTTCACCGCTCATTGTTTTTATTTTATGCTCTATCGCTTACTCTTTACGTTATCGCTAAACATTCATTATCGTTTCCCCTTTAATACCACTGAATGTTACTTTGCGTCTGACTTCTCTGCTCATACTTCAAGTCTTGCAGAATACTTGCATTCGCACGGATTGTAACATTGTAATACTTCCAACGTCCGAAAGGAGAAAGACTGGCGGACAAGTTGAAACAGTGCAAGTCACGGGATATTGTACAAGAAGTCTGGGTAATCTCTTTTGCTTGAAAATCATAACCCGAGTTGAATGAGAGCGACCAGTTATTAGAAATCTTTATATTTCCGTTTGCATTGATATTATGCGTATAAGTATAAGGATATCGCATGGAATAACGGTTGATAGGCTTCGTTCTATCTTCACGGATATTAAACGAATAGCTAAGGCTCAACGACCAAGGCATCTTAAACACCTGATAACCATCCGGGTCTGCCTGTGCTTTCTCTACTTTCTTAGGTGTAGTACCATCTCCTTCCGTTCCGTCAGATTCTTCATCGTCACTATCCTCCGACTTCTTATCTTTTCCTTTTTCATCCTCCTCTTTCGGACCGAACCATTTCTTCCATGTGTCATTATTAAAGGTATAGTTGAAAGAAGAACCATATCCTTGGAAACGCCCAAAACGACCATACGACCATTCTGTACGGTTACTGGTCACTACATTACCGCTTTTATCGAATGTATAGGCATACGTAGCGAATTGGGCATTCATATTGAAAGTATAATTCTTCGTCAGTTTCAAACGGAGGTTCATACTTAAATCACTCCACGGTCTTTCCTTTGCCGCCATATTATAGGACATATTGGCACTCAAATCATCAATAAGGCTAACTTTCTTGACTGTATCATTCTTTGCGTCATAATACTTCATCTCCAAGTTATTAGCTATCGAGAAACTAACCGTTCCCGACCCCTCACGAGAAGGCACGCCATAAGGCTGATTGGTAAAAGGAGAATAATATTGTGTATTACCATTATAATCGGTATATTCTTCCCAGTACTTGCCAAATCCCGGAGCACCACTCAAACTCACCTGCGGTGTGAATACGTGACGAATCTGTATCTCCTTCTTCTTCGCAAAGATCGGTTTATACATACCATACAATTTCGTACTTAGAGCCAAACTAGCCGAGTAATTGGATACACGATAAAAGCCGTTAAGAGAATCGCCCGGCAATGATTCCAGCCTGTGAGTATCTTCGTTATAATGCTGATTGATTTTACGGGTGTACCATCGTTCTGTATAATTCACAGAAGGATTGACCTGCAAATATTTGAACAGCGTAAAAGTAGCACTGATAGGAATGTTATGGTTCATCGCATTCTCCCATGAGCTTAGTCCGGCTTTGAACAAATGGTCATCTTTAGTACGGATACTGTTTGTCAGACGTCCCGTATAACCAATGGAAATCTTTTCGTACCAACGTTCGGCTCCTGCCGCTTTCTTGCGCTTGAACGGAAACAGACGGCTCAACGTAATATTCAAGTCAGGCAAAGTGACCGCAATAGAAGAGTCACGCATTGTCTGTGCGATATTGGTAGTTCCGGATAAGGTCAGACCGATATCGGGAAAACTACGAGAATAACTAATACTTGATGTTTTGGTATTTTGAGTCAACAACTGCGAATTATAAAGGTTGTTGATATTAGAACGTTCATAACTACTGGTCGAGAAGTTCACACTGGCAGAGAATGTAGTGTTCGGACTGGCTTTAGCATCCTGTCGATGGTTCCATACCACCTTAAAGTCCTTAGCAACTGTATAGTCCGGCATCCCTTTATCTCCAGTCTTGGTGACCTGATAGTCCGCTTGCAGCGTACCGGAATATTTATAGCGTTTATTATAGTTTGTCAATCCAGACAATCTCCATGAACCTTTCGTGAAGATATCTCCCGTTATTTTCAAGTCCATGATATCACTCATGGCAAAGTAATATCCTCCTTCTGCCAAACCGAAACCACGACTGGAGTCATCCATATAAGTCGGCATAATGAAACCGGAAGAGTAACTGCTGGAGAATGGGAAGAAGAAGAACGGCACAGCCAACGGCAGAGGCACATCTTCCACAACCAGATAGGCAGGTCCTGTCACTACATTCTTTTTAGGGCGCACCTTAGCTCTCGTCAGCTGCATATAGAAGTGGGGATGATCGTGATGATCGCAGGTTGTATAACGCCCATGCTCCATGAAAATTTCATCATTGGCCCCTTTCTTCGCCTTGCTTCCGGTCACATATCCTTCTCCCTGCTGGGTGACGATATCAGTAATTCCCGCTTTCTTGGTTTTGAAGTTATATCGGATTGTTTCCGTATCATACGAGGTATCACCTTCTTTAAATACCGGTTTACCTTTTTCCACTCCGGTAGTATCCTTGATACCATAAGCATGCACAGTACTACTATCCAGATTCATCGAAATAACTTCCGCAGCCAGTTCGATGTTCTGATAATTCACTTTTCCGCTACCATAAAGTGTAGCGGCTCCTCCCAAAGTAAAGACAGTGGAGTCGTTGGATTCATAAACAACCGGTGCATCGAGTGGTTGTTTCTTCTTTACCGGTGCGATGGAATCAATGCGTACCGTTACCGTATCTGCTTTCAACGAATCATTTCCCTGAAGGGAATCCGTTTGTGCGGTATTGGAGGCAATCATTCCTCTTCTTCGACGCTGAGACGTAGCCTCATCGGGAAGCATCAGTAAGACAATCAGCAGTATGAATGATATAAGTATTTTTGCTTTCAATGGCGCCATTAACTAATAGTTTACGCTTGAAGTGGCAAAAGTACACAATCTTCACCAAATATGAGTTAGAATCTTCGTTATTTAATTATTTTTTAGTGCTATAAAAAGAGAGAACACCATCTATCAAAGCGGCTTAGGCCTTCTTCACCATATTTTGCAATACTTTGCCGCGCTTTTTCCACAGTTTTCTCTTCATCCAGATGGGTTTTAGAAAAGAATTTATCCGCAAAGCAAATCAATTGCTCTTCCAGGGTAATGGGCAGCATCTCACGATGAGGAACGGGGAGCTGCTGGGCAATGATATCTTCCAACGAGAGTCCGGCTCCCGTATGGCGTTCGCACACCAATGCGTGTTGGGGGAAACCTTCCGCCCGCAAGATTTCAGCTCCCAAATATCCGTGGGCGATATAAGGATGAGTGCCAAAGCACTGAATGGTGGGAGCATCGGTCTGAAAAATTCCAATATCATGCAACAGAGCAGCTTCTTTCACAAAACTCCGGTTTAAACGCAATTCGGGATGAGCATCCAGCATTTTCATTGCCTTTCCGGACACCGCCAGACTATGAATTACTAAGATTTGTCTCTGCTGCGTATTTTCCGGATAATATTTATCAATGATTTCGTATGGATTCATGTGCTTTATTTTTTGCTCTCTTGATGAGAAATTAATATTTTTGTGCAATATTACAAAAAAAATTACCGATATGCAAACTCGAGCTTCCTTCATTCTTATATTTCTATTCATTATGTTGTCACCAATGCGTGTAAGCAGTCAAATTGTCACGGGAGCAGAACAAATGGATCAATATATGCCGTTGCTGAAAGGAAAACGCATCGGAATGGTAGTCAACCACACTTCTGTCGTGGGAGCAAAGCGGGTTCATCTTCTCGATACCTTATTAAGGAGAGACGTCCGGGTAGTCAAAGCATTTGCCCCCGAACATGGTTTCCGCGGTAACGCGGATGCAGGTGAAACGGTGAAAGACGGAAAAGATTCCCGCACCGGTATTCCTATCGTATCGCTTTATGGTGATAACAAAAAGCCGTCTGCCACCCAACTAAAAGATGTTGACGTGATCTTATTCGACATTCAGGATGTAGGGGCACGCTTTTATACCTATATAAGCACGATGTATTATGTGATGGATGCTTGTGCAGAGAACAAGAAAGAAATGATTGTACTGGATCGCCCCAATCCGTGCGACTATGTGGATGGTCCGATACTCAAACCTGCTTACCGGAGCTTTGTCGGCATGCTTCCCATTCCTGTACTTCACGGATGTACTATCGGTGAACTGGCACAGATGATAAACGGGGAAGGATGGATTGCCAACAAGAAAAATCCTTGTTCATTAAAGGTAATTCCAATGACCGGGTGGAAACATGGAGAGCCTTATTCACTCCCCATCAAACCGTCGCCCAACCTCCCGAACGATCAGTCTATCCGATTGTATGCTTCACTCTGTCCTTTTGAAGCTACCCGCGTCAGCGTAGGACGGGGAACAACTTTTCCTTTCCAAGTATTAGGCGCACCTAATAAGAAATACGGAAGTTTCACTTTTACTCCCCGCTCCTTACCCGGTTTTGACAAAAACCCGATGCACAAAGGTATCACCTGCTATGGGGAAGACCTCCGGAATGTAACCGATGTGAACGGATTTACACTCCGCTACTTCTTAAACTTTTATCGCTTATCCGGTGAAAGCGCAGCCTTCTTCTCCCGTGCCCGATGGTTTGATTTGCTGATGGGAACTGACAGCGTACGCAAGGCTATCCTCAAAGGAGAATCGGAAGAGGCTATCCGGAATAGTTGGCAAAAGGAGTTACAGGATTACAAAGAGATTAGAAAAAAACATCTTCTCTATGAGTAAAAAACTAGTATCATACTCTCATTCATTTTTATAAACCACTTATAATTAAAAGAATAAGTATGATAGATACCCATATTTCATGAAGAAAGTATGATAGATACAAAATTTCAGAAACATCTATCATTCTTATTCATCAGATAATAACTATATTAGCAAAAAGAATGAGAGTTATGATAGTTATTTTCTACTCTAAGAACAATCAGTTAATAACACAATAATGAAAGATAAAACACAAAAAAGTTTCAGGGGAATAGTCCGGATATTACTTCTTGTTTTCTGTTATACCTTTGGTAGTCATGCTTTTGCATTGGCTTTAGAGCACGAACAAACAGTAGATATTTATAAAGTAACAGATGTCCCCAATCCGCGTAATGAAAGCTCTTCCAATTGGGTCAGCAATCCGAATCAGATATTGGATGAAAGTTATGTGTGGGAAATAAATAATATGTTGTCACAGTTAGAAGATTCATTGAGTATTGAAGTGACAGTTGTTGCACTCCCTTCTATCGGTGAAGATATTCCGGCAGAGTTTGCCCACAAGCTTTTTGAACACTGGGGCATCGGAAAGAAAGCGGACGACAACGGATTACTGATTCTTTTAGTGCTCGATCAACGTAAAGTCACTTTCGCAACCGGATACGGTTTGGAAGGAGTACTTCCCGACGCTTTATGCTTTCGCATTCAACAGAATGAAATGGTTCCGTGGTTTAGAAAAAACGACTTTGACAGAGGAATAACAGAGGGAGTCCGGGCTGTAACATTGGTGCTTTATGGAAGCGACTATGAGCCCGTTTCTCAAGGCACTTCTGATAATTACTGGAAAAGTGCCAGCAATACGTTGTGGAATTTTCTGGCAAATCAGCCGCCTATGCTTTGGGTATTCTTGATACTGGTAAATGTTATCACTTACCTCATGAAGGTAAATAAAGCTCGCCCCAAAGACAGTTCAGCATTAGCAGCAATCAAAGTCCTGACACTTTACAACCCACTTGGATGTCTTGTATTGTTTTTTCCAGTCTGGCCTGCACTTATTGCGGCATCCTTATGGTACAAGTTCTACCAAAAACAACGTGTTATTTTGCAGAGTAAAACCTGCGATTCTTGCAAAGCTGTGGCTTTACAACTTTTACCCAATGAGCTTGCAACCCCTTTATTATCTGCTTCCGAACAAATGGAACACAAACTAGGTTCTGCTATCCACCGTATTTATCAATGTACTTCCTGCGGCTGGCTTTTACGGTATAAATCTATCACCATAAGCGAATATAGGATGTGTAATCAATGCCATACCATTGCTTCCAAGCGTATCAGCCCGTGGAAAACAATTAAAGAGCCCACATATTCCGATGCCGGATTGGAGGTTGCCGACTATCTTTGCCTGATGTGCAGAGATAAAAAGCAGACAACACAGAAGATCCCCCGCAAGACCCCCCCCAATAGTGACAGTTCTAGTAATAGTCACAGTAGTAGTGGCAGAAGCAGTAGTAGAAGTAGTAGCGGCAGTTTTGGTGGTGGACATAGCGGTGGCGGTGGAGCGTCAAGTAGTTTTTAAGATCAACTATCCATCCGAAGAAGTCGACTAACCAAATAAAGGACATGAAAACACATCTCACCTGAATATTTTCATAGAAAGATGGTTGTCCACTCCCTTATTCTAACTATTTTTGCATAGATAACCGAACATAAAAAAGTGAAATGAATATAGAAGAATTTAGAGAATATTGTCTGTCTTTTAAAGGAGTTCACGAGAAGATGCCTTTTCCCAATGTACCCGACCAATATAGCCGTGACGTTCTATGCTTTTATGTTGCGGACAAATGGTTTTGTTTCGTTAACATTGAGATTTTCGATTTTTGTTGCATCAAATGTAACCCTGACGAATCTGGAGAACTGCAAACTGAATATGCCGGTATAAAACCAGGCTGGCACATGAATAAGAAATATTGGATCAGCGTTTATTTCAATCAAGACGTATCTGATGATAAGATCAAAGAACTCGTAAGCAAATCCTATGATATTGTAGTCAAAAGTCTGACAAAGAAAGAACGGGTTTCTGTTTGAGATTGCAAAAAGTCTTCCAGTGCTTTCAGGTCTTTTATTTCAAATATTCTTTCCATCGTTTTCATTTTCAGCTCCGATGTCTTGTGTTGGGGAATGTTTTACATTTTTCACAGCGTGCACTATTCAATTGCGCTCCCAGACAAGGATTTTTTTGCCGTGTATAGGTAGGACACCCACCACAAAACACGCCACATGCCGGGACACGACCATTATAAATTTTCATCATACAAGGCTTTTGGCCATCCAATAGTTAGTAAGAGACAGCTGATTAGCCCTGCGTTTTTGCTCTACTTCTACTATATACCCTCGCTTTTCAAAAAATGGACGGGCTGTTATACTCACTTCAGAGGTAATCCGCGTAATCCCGGCTGCGACGGCATAACGTTCTATCTCATTCAACAATAGTGTAGCAACACCTTTGCCCTGAAAATCCTTATGAATAAACATTGAATGCAAATAGCCCTGAGGTGTAATGGATGAAAAACCGACGATTTCAGATTGCCGATTAACAGCAACAATAAAATAGTGAGTTTTTATCATACCCTCTATTTTAGAAGGATCATCTCCGCACGATGCCCAATCTTCAACCTCGGCCTGTGAATAGTCACGCCTGTTTATCACTAACACTGTGTTTCGATATAGAGACTGAATTTCCTCTATATCCGTATTTAAAGCTATCCTTATAGTAATCATATAATCCCTAATTATTCACTATTTTATCTCTTTCTCTTTTTCCACAACTGCCACGAATTGATTATATTCTGCCACAACACATACGAACCGGGAGCCACAGAAGACAATGGATTCAAATAGGTATGCGCCATCCAAATAGCCAGAATTGTATTCTTTTGTCCAAGTGCTTGCCCACCACTGATACGGTCATTATAAATCGAGCCGATTGTCTTCCCCAAAAAGAACTGCAAACAACAGGCAATCAGTGCTCCGACAGCAATCATGATTTCCGTAAAACCATCCGCCGGGTCATTGAGCAAAGAATACAATGTTTGCGCAGTTACGATAGCTAAAGATACAGCCCACAAATAAAAAGCAAGTTCATGATAACCCAATAACTTCTGATGTACTTTCGGCAAACACTTGCTCAACAACCAGGCAACCAAAAAAGGACAAATTAACAACGGAAATACCTTACCCAAAATAACAAGAAACGCCTCCCCAAAAGTGACATCAGGATGGACCTCCACCAAAGGAAAAAGAATGGGCACAGCAATAGCCGCTCCAATATTTGCTATCAATGTATAAGTAGTCAGACTGGCCGCACTCCCTCCCAACTTGGAAGTAATCACCGCAGCAGCCGTAGCCGTTGGACAAATAATGCAAACCATCACTCCTTCTGCTACAATTTTATCAAAGCGATAAAGCAACAGATAAGCAGCCAACGCTCCACCAATCTGAATCAATAACAACCACATATGAAGAGGTTTTAGCTTCAAATCACGAGGAGATACCTTACAGAAGGTCAATAGCAACATCGTAAAAATAAGATAAGGAGTCAGGAAAGAAAGACTGATAAACAGTGGATAACCCACAGCACCTACCAGCATAGCAATAGGTAACGTCCAATTCTTCAAAAACTTAAGCATCGTCGTACATTTTAACTTCGAAGCACAAAGTAACGGAGATTTAGGGAAAAAAGCTATCATTAAACCGAAAAAAATACAAAACTTAATGGCAAATCATGAGTTTTCTACAAATTTCTACTACATTTGCACTGTATTATAGATATGAAACTGAATAGACCGTACATATTATACATATTTATTTGCCTCTGGCTACTTTTTCTACCCTCATGTACCAACCACTTATGGGGGAAGGATTTCGTAGTAGTTATTGACGCCGGACATGGTGGACATGATCCTGGTGCTATAGGCAAAATCTCGAAAGAGAAAAATATCAATTTGAACGTTGCCCTGAAAGTGGGAAATCTAATCAAGAGAAACTGCGACGACGTCAAAGTGATCTACACCCGTAGCAAAGATATCTTTATTCCTTTGGACCGACGGGCAGAAATTGCAAACAACGCAAAGGCGGATCTCTTTATTTCCATTCACACCAACGCACTGGCAAACAACCGTACAGCCAAAGGGGCTTCAACCTGGACGCTGGGTTTGGCCAAATCAGACGCTAACCTGGAAGTTGCCAAGCGGGAGAACTCCGTTATCCTCTACGAAAGTGATTATAAAACAAGATATGCCGGTTTCAATCCGAACTCTGCCGAATCATATATTATATTTGAGTTCATGCAGGACAAATATATGGAGCAGAGCGTACACTTGGCCTCGCTGATGCAAAAACAGTTCCGCCAAACCTGTAAACGGGCAGACCGGGGAGTGCATCAAGCTGGATTCCTCGTCTTAAAAGCAAGTGCGATGCCAAGCATTCTTATAGAATTAGGATTTATTTCTACTCCGGAAGAAGAACGCTATCTGAATTCCGAAGAAGGGGCCGGAAGTATGGCCAAAGGTATTTACCGGGCTTTCCTGAATTACAAGCGAGAACATGAGTTACGCCTTACGGGAGTCAGCAAAACGAATCTCCCAACCGAGCAGGAAGAGGACAACGCTCCGAAAATTGCCCAAAAGGATACTGAAAGCATAAACACAGCTCCTCAACAGCAAGAATTACTAGCCGAAGCAAAAACCAAACCTGCTGCAACAGCAAAAACAGCACCAAAGCGCCCAATTATGGCAGAAAGCGCAACCAATGACAGTGAAATTACGTTTAAGATACAGATACTCACTGCTTCCAAGCCTCTCGCCAAAAACGACAAACGGCTGAAAGGACTGAAAGACGTAGATTATTATAAGGAAGGGGGAATATACAAATATACGTATGGAGCCGCCGCCGATTACAACAAAGTGTTGCGTACAAAACGCACCATTACGGCACAATTCAAAGACGCCTTCATCGTCGCTTTCCGGAACGGTGAGAAAATGAACGTCAATGAAGCGATTGCCGAATTCAAGAAAAGAAAAAATAAATAAAAAGATAAAATGAAGTACATTACAAAAGAAGTCAGAATAGGTATTGCAGGTATCGTTGCACTATGTGTGCTTATATATGGAATCAACTGGCTGAAAGGTATACACATGTTTCAGCCTTCCAGCTATTTCTATGCCAAATTTGAAAACGTAAACGGACTCACTAAATCAAGCCCGGTATTTGCCGACGGTGTCCGTGTAGGTATTGTACGTGACATCTATTATGATTATGCCAAACCCGGAAATGTGATTGTTGAAGTAGAACTGGACACCGAGTTGCGGATTCCTAAAGGAAGTACCGCCGAACTCGTATCCGAACTTATGGGAGGCGTACGTATGAATATTCTCCTGGCAAACAACCCACGTGAAAAATATGCCGTAGGAGATACTATCCCCGGCACAATGAACAACGGCATGATGGAAAGCGCAGCAAAACTGATACCGAAAGTGGAAGAGATGCTGCCTAAGTTGGACTCTATCCTCATCTCCCTAAACAATATCTTAGGTGACAAGAGCATTCCTGCCACTCTGCACTCAATAGAAAAAACAACCGCCAACCTGGCAGTAGTCAGTTCACAAGTGAAAGGACTAATGAGCAACGATATTCCTCAACTCACAAGTAAACTGAATACCATCGGAGACAACTTTGTGGTCATCAGCGGAAATTTGAAAGAAATAGATTATGCAGCCACTTTCAAAAAAATAGACGAAACACTGGCTAACGTAAAAATACTTACAGAGAAATTAAACAGCAAAGACAACACGCTCGGCCTGCTCTTCAACGACCCGACTTTATACAATAATCTGAACGCTACAACAGAAAATGCAGCCAGCTTATTAGAGGACCTGAAAGAGCATCCGAAACGGTACGTTCACTTCTCATTATTCGGCAAGAAAGATAAGTAGCAAATTCTTATTATATAGATTTCATCTAAATAACAAGGAGCTTTCAAAAGAAAGTAGATTGCTCTTCAAATGTCTATCTATAAACCGAAATAATATTCCCGTACAAACGTACAAAGATGAGAAAAAACGCTAAATTTAAGCATATAAGGCATTAATATACAGATACTTACAAAATCGCAAGAGAGGGTTAGCTGACAGTGTCCGACAACAAATACATAAGTCATTGAAAGTAAACACATTATTGTTCGCATGAAAAAAACAAGAAAAAATAGATTTGTTTTTTCCGAATAAGATTCCCAATTTTGCAAACGTAGAAGTTTTGCTTAATTAATAAATGTATTAAAAGTTACTATGATTGAATCAAATCATGTCGTACTTTGGAACCGCTGTCTCGACGTTATTAAAGACAATGTTCCCGAGACGACATATAATACTTGGTTTGCCCCTATTGTTCCGTTGAAATATGAGGACAAAACGTTGATCTTACAGATCCCGAGCCAGTTTTTCTATGAAATACTGGAAGAGAGATTCGTAGATCTTATACGTAAGACATTATATAAGGTCATTGGCGAAGGAACCAAGTTGATGTACAATGTCATGGTGGACAAGACTTCGATTCCGAATCAAACCGTGAATCTTGAAGCAAGCAATCGTTCTACGGCTGTTACTCCCAAAAGCATAATCGGAGGAAACAAAGCTCCCAGCTTCCTACAGGCCCCTGCCGTTCAGGATTTGGATCCGCATTTGAATCCCAATTATAATTTTGAGAACTTCATTGAAGGATACAGCAATAAACTTTCAAGAAGTGTGGCGGAAGCCGTAGCGCAAAAACCGGGAGGGACTGCTTTCAACCCGTTATTCCTTTATGGAGCATCCGGAGTAGGAAAGACGCACCTGGCAAACGCAATAGGCACGAAAATCAAAGAGATTTATCCAGAGAAAAGAGTATTGTACGTTTCGGCACATTTGTTCCAGGTACAATATACGGATTCTGTACGCAATAACACGACCAATGACTTTATTAATTTTTATCAGACGATCGATGTATTAATCATTGATGATATTCAGGAGTTTGCCGGAGTCACCAAGACTCAAAACAACTTCTTCCATATCTTCAATCATTTACACCAGAACGGCAAACAGCTTATATTAACTTCAGACCGTGCTCCTGTATTGTTGCAAGGTATTGAAGAACGCCTCCTGACCCGTTTCAAATGGGGTATGGTAGCCGAGCTTGAAAAGCCGACGGTAGAACTTCGCAAAAACATTCTACGCAACAAGATCCACCGCGACGGATTACAATTCCCGCCGGAAGTGATCGATTATATTGCCGAAAATGTGAATGAAAGTGTACGCGATCTGGAAGGTATCGTCATTGCTATCATGGCTCGTTCCACTATTTTCAACAAAGAAATAGATTTGGATTTGGCACAACACATTGTACATGGCGTGGTTCATAACGAAACAAAAGCGGTTACCATCGATGATATCCTCAAAGTGGTATGCAAACATTTTGATCTGGAACCGTCTGCCATACATACAAAATCCAGAAAAAGGGAAGTCGTTCAAGCACGACAGATTGCCATGTATCTAGCTAAAAACCACACAGACTTTTCAACTTCTAAGATAGGTAAGTTTATCGGTAACAAAGACCATGCAACGGTACTTCACGCCTGCAAAACCGTAAAAGGACAATTGGAGGTGGACAAAAGCTTTAGTGCAGAAGTACAGGAAATAGAATCGTTACTGAAAAAGAGAAACTGAAATCAAGTATTAAGTATAAAGTATTACCCTGGTGCGAAACCGTATAATAAAGCCTGTCCGCATGGATAATACTTTATACTTAATACTTGAAAAATACTTAATACTTATTTCAAGAATCCTTGCTGGCGAAGTACTTTCAATAGATTTTCGGACATAAATTCGTTATCTTTCTTTGTGTAACGCACGTCCGTAAAGACTTGAGCCAATGTTTCTTTTTTATTTTCTTCGATAAACTGCTTGTTTTCCGGCAATGATTCTTTGTAGGCATAGAGTTTATCTATTTCTTCCGGTGTATAGTCGTGATATTTTTCATCGTGCACGGCAGCTTCCAAAGGCAAACGGTCTACTTGTGCGGGAATACCATCCGGATAGCCTACCGTTATTGTGGTGAGAGGGAATACCAGTTCGGGGAGTTGGAGGATATCAATAATCATTTGAGGATTATAAGTGGTAGTTCCCAAATAACAAATGCCGAGTCCTGCTTCTTCCGCCAGCGTACAAAAAGTCTGCGCAACAAGCAAAGTATCCATAGACGCATTTATAAAAGACATTAAATTATCGTAGCCCGGCACAGCTTTCCGCTGTTCACACCATTTGCTGAAACGACGGAAATCAGCACAAAAAGTCAATACGACCGGAGCATTTTTTACCATCGGCTGATTGAAATGAGCAGGCGAAAGTTTCTCCTTCATTTCCGCATCGCGAGTCACAATCACACTATAAAGTTGCATCCCACCCATCGTAGAAGCACGGAAAGAGGTTTCAAGCAAATCATTTAACAAAATCGGATTTATATCTTTAGGCAGATATTTCCGGATAGTTCTTCTGTTTTTTACGGTTTCAAACATATCTTTTTTTTGCAAAGATATAAAAAGAAAAAAATATTCCACCACACTAGCAGAATAGAATAGTTTTCTTTTTGGAGAACTTTAACCTTTGAACAAATTTCAATTTTATCTGTTTATCAAATACTTAGCATAAACAAATGGAAAACTTGCAACCTGTTAATAAATTAATTCATTTTTATTTTGATAGATGAAAAAACATTCTTAGCTTTGCGCCTACATTTGTTAACGATAAGTAAACTTCTACATATTACTTATTAAAAACGAGATTTAACACAAATTGAATCGTGGAAAAACAGATTTATTCTTACGACGAAGCCTATGAAGAATCTTTACGATATTTTCAAGGCGACGAGCTTGCTGCAAGGGTTTGGGTAAACAAATACGCAGTAAAGGATTCTTTCGGTAATATCTATGAAAAATCCCCGGAAGACATGCATTGGAGAATTGCAAATGAAGTGGCACGCGTAGAATCGAAGTATCCGAATGCGTTGACAGCAAAAGAACTGTATGATTTACTGGATCACTTCAAGTACATCGTCCCCCAAGGTAGCCCGATGACAGGAATCGGTAACGACTACCAGGTTGCTTCACTATCCAACTGCTTCGTTATCGGAGTGGACGGTGCAGCCGACTCTTATGGCGCTATCATCAAAATCGACGAAGAACAGGTGCAACTAATGAAAAGACGCGGTGGTGTAGGTCACGACTTATCACACATCCGTCCGAAAGGTTCTCCCGTTAAAAACTCGGCGTTGACTTCTACCGGTCTTGTTCCGTTCATGGAACGATATTCGAATTCCACTCGTGAAGTAGCTCAAGACGGACGTCGCGGTGCATTGATGTTGAGCGTGTCTATCAAGCATCCGGATTCGGAAGCATTCATTGATGCCAAGATGACCGAAGGTAAAGTGACCGGAGCAAACGTTTCTGTCAAGTTGGACGACGCTTTCATGCAGGCTGCCGTAGACGAAAAGCCGTATGTACAGCAATATCCTATCGACTCTGCCCAACCTACATTCACCAAGGAAATCGACGCTTCTACCTTGTGGAAGAAAATCGTTCACAATGCATGGAAATCGGCAGAACCGGGCGTTTTGTTCTGGGATACGATTATCCGTGAATCTGTGCCTGATTGTTATGCAGACCTAGGTTACAGAACGGTATCTACCAACCCATGCGGAGAAATTCCTCTATGTCCTTACGATTCTTGCCGCTTACTGGCTATCAATCTATATTCTTATGTGGTAAATCCGTTCAAACCGGATGCTTATTTTGATTTCGACCTGTTCCAAAAACACGTGGCTCTCGCTCAACGGATCATGGACGATATTATCGATCTCGAACTAGAGAAGATCGAACGTATCATGACCAAGATTGACGAAGATCCGGAAAACGAAGAAGTAAAACATGCGGAACGTGCACTTTGGGAGAAAATCTACAAGAAGAGCGGACAAGGTCGTCGTACCGGCGTAGGTATCACTGCAGAAGGTGATATGCTTGCTGCATTAGGATTGCGTTACGGAACGGAAGAAGCAACGGAATTCTCTGAAAAAGTACACAAGACAGTAGCTCTCGGTGCCTATCGTTCTTCAGTGGAAATGGCCAAAGAACGCGGTGCCTTCGAAATATACAATAGCGAACGTGAACAGAACAATCCGTTCATCCAACGCCTGGCAGCAGCCGACCCGAAACTGTATGAGGACATGAAGAAATACGGTCGCCGCAACATTGCCTGTCTGACGATTGCTCCAACCGGAACGACCAGTTTGATGACGCAGACCACTTCAGGTATCGAGCCTGTATTCCTGCCTGTTTACAAACGTAGAAGAAAGGTAAACCCGAACGATACGAATGTGCATGTAGACTTTGTAGACGAAACAGGGGACGCATTTGAAGAATACATCGTATTCCATCATAAATTTGTTACCTGGATGGAAGCTAACGGATACGATCCGGCCAGACGTTACACCCAAGAAGAGATTGACGAACTGGTTGCCAAATCTCCTTATTACAAAGCGACTTCTAACGATGTCGACTGGTTGATGAAGGTGAAAATGCAGGGAAGAATCCAGAAATGGGTAGACCACTCTATCAGCGTAACCATCAATCTGCCGAACGATGTGGACGAGGATTTAGTAAACCGCCTGTATGTAGAAGCATGGAAATCCGGCTGTAAAGGTTGTACCGTATATCGTGACGGTTCACGCTCCGGAGTGCTGATCTCTACGAAATCGGATAAAGACAAGAAAGAAGGACTTCCTCCTTGCAAACCGCCTACGGTTGTAGAGGTACGTCCGAGAATATTGGAAGCAGACGTTGTCCGTTTCCAGAACAACAAGGAAAAATGGGTAGCTTTTGTCGGATTATTGGACGGACACCCCTATGAAATATTCACTGGTTTGCAAGATGACGACGAAGGTATCTTGCTGCCTAAGAGCGTAACTTGCGGACGTATCATCAAAAATGTGGATGAAGACGGTACCAAACGTTACGACTTCCAATTCGAGAACAAACGCGGATATAAGACGACCATTGAAGGATTGTCAGAGAAGTTCAACAAGGAATACTGGAACTATGCAAAATTGATTTCCGGCGTGCTTCGATACCGGATGCCGATTGAACAGGTTATCAAACTGGTTGGCTCTCTGCAATTGAACAGTGAAAGTATCAACACTTGGAAAAACGGTGTAGAACGTGCATTGAAGAAGTATATTCAGGATGGAACGGAAGCCAAAGGTAAGAAGTGCCCGAACTGTGGCAACGAGACATTGGTTTATCAGGAAGGCTGTCTGATTTGTACTACTTGCGGCGCTTCCAGATGTGGATAATAGTCCTACGTATGTTAATTAATATATAAACAAAAGATTAAAAGGAGTCCGGTGCGGCTCCTTTTATTTTTTATCCAAAAAAATGTCTTATACTTGCAGTGTCTTACATATACAATCAAAATCTAATATATATGATTCTATCATTTAATATTGAATACCGCACCAATTGGGGAGAAGAAGTAAGGATTTCCGGCTTATTTCCGGAATCAATTCCTTTACACACCACCGATGGTATCTATTGGACGGCAGAACTTGAGCTTGAAGTCCCTCAAGAAGGGATGACTATCAATTATAGCTATCAGATAGAGCAAAACGGAATAGTTATCCGCAAGGAATGGGACAGTTTTTCGAGATCTATTTTCTTATCAGGAAGCTCCAGGAAGATATACAGAATCAATGATTGCTGGAAAAATATTCCGGAACAACTGTATCTTTATAGTTCTGCTTTTACAGAAGCCTTACTGGCACATCCTGAAAAAGAGAATATCCCGCAAAGATATAAGAAGGGACTGGTTATCAAGGCCTACGCCCCACGTATCAACAAAGATTATTGCCTGGCAATTTGTGGCAACCAGAAATCATTAGGTCACTGGGACCCGGAGAAAGCGGTATTGATGAGTGACACCAATTTCCCGGAATGGCAGATAGAATTGGACGCCAGCAAACTAAAATATCCGCTGGAATATAAATTCATCCTCTACAACAAACAGGAAAAGAAAGCAGACTGCTGGGAGAAAAACCCTAACCGCTATCTGGCAGACCCGGAACTGAAAACCAACGAAACGCTCGTGATTTCCGACCGATATGTTTATTTCGACATCCCCGCATGGAAAGGGGCAGGAATCGCTATACCCGTATTTTCTTTAAAATCAGAGAAAAGTTTCGGAGTAGGTGATTTCGGCGACTTGAAACGTATGGTCGACTGGGCAGTAAATACTCGCCAGAAAGTTATTCAGATTTTACCGGTCAACGACACCACCATGACTCATGCATGGACGGACTCTTATCCTTATAACAGCATTTCTATTTATGCTTTCCATCCGATGTATGCGGATATCAGGCAAATGGGAACTCTGAAAGATAAAGAAGCGGCATCAAAATTCAGCAAGAAGCAAAAGGAACTGAACAGCCTCCCTGCTATTGACTACGAAGCGGTCAACCAAACAAAATGGGAGTTTTTCAACTTACTGTTCCGACAGGAAGGAGAAAAGGTATTGGCTTCCAAAGGTTTCAAAGATTTCTTTGAAACGAACAAGGAATGGCTGCAACCTTATGCAGTCTTTAGTTATCTGCGCGATGCCTACAAAACGCCCAATTTCCGCAAATGGCCGCGACACTCTGTTTACCAAGCGGAAGATATAGAAAAAATGTGCCAACCGGGAACAGCAGATTATCCTCACATCTCGTTGTATTATTATATCCAGTATCATTTGCATCTGCAATTGTTGTCTGCAACCGAATATGCCCGCCAACACGGTGTCGTATTAAAGGGGGATATTCCGATTGGTATCAGCCGCAACAGCGTGGAAGCCTGGACAGAACCCCATTACTTCAATCTCGACGGACAAGCGGGTGCTCCGCCCGATGATTTCTCGATCAACGGGCAAAACTGGGGATTCCCCACATACAACTGGGATGTCATGGAAAAAGACGGATACCGCTGGTGGATGAAGCGTTTTCAGAAAATGGCGGAATACTTCGATGCTTACCGGATCGATCATATCCTCGGTTTCTTCCGTATTTGGGAAATACCAATGCACGCTGTACACGGATTGTTAGGCCAGTTTGATCCTTCTTTGCCGATGAGCCGGGAAGAAATCGAAAGTTATGGTCTAACGTTCCGCGATGAATATCTGCTACCATTCATCCATGAATCTTTCCTCGGACAGTTGTTCGGACCGCATACCCATTTAGTCAAACAGGACTTTCTTCAATTGGTTGATGACTCCGGACTTTATCGAATGAAACCGGGATTCGAAACACAACGGGAGGTAGAACAATTCTTTATCGGTAGAAATGATGAAGATAGTGTCTGGATTCGGGAAGGGCTTTATTCATTAATCAGCAACGTCTTATTTGTTGCGGATAAGAAAGAGGAAGGTAAATACCACCCGCGCATCGGTGTACAACGGGATTTCGTATTCCGGTCGCTGAACGAAGAAGAGAAAAATGCGTTTAACAAACTATACGATCAATATTATTATCATCGGCACAACGAGTTCTGGTATCAACAGGCTATGAAGAAGTTACCTCAACTGACACAATCAACCCGCATGTTGGTTTGTGGAGAAGATTTGGGGATGATTCCTGCTTGTGTGTCGTCGGTGATGAATGATCTCCGGATTCTTAGTCTGGAAATTCAGCGGATGCCTAAGAATCCGATGTATGAATTCGGGCATTTAAATGAATATCCGTACCGGTCTGTCTGCACAATCTCCACTCACGATATGTCTACGTTGCGTGGCTGGTGGGAAGAAGATTATCAACAGACCCAACGTTACTACAATGCAACGTTAGGACATTATGGAGTTGCACCGACAACTGCCACCCCGGAGTTGTGCGAGGAAATCGTACGCAACCATCTCAACAGTAATTCCATTCTCTGTATCTTGTCTTTCCAGGATTGGTTATCGATAGACGGGAAATGGAGAAATCCGAATGTGGCGGAAGAGCGAATTAATGTTCCATCCAATCCACGCAATTACTGGAGATACCGGATGCATCTCACTCTGGAACAGTTGATGAAAGCAAAAACACTTAATGATAAGATTGGTGAACTGATTAAATACACAGGAAGAGATCCGAATAAATAGAATAAAAGATACAAGTAACTTTCAAAAAGGATATTTTCCGGACACTACCGACGCGGATAACACTAGATTAAGAACGCTAAAAATCTATGTGATCCGCGTCATTCGTTTTTCAAGGATATATTGATAACAGAGGTAAAATAAGGAGTTTCAAAACATAGTCAACCGTTTTTTTCGCAATAATATCATTACTATATATCATGCTTTTTCGCTTTTCGCATCATTCGTTTATTTTTTCAATGTTCCTCTTTTTATTCCGATTTATAAAGTATCTTTGCGCCGAAAAAGAGAAATTAAAAGAGATAATGGAAGGCAACCAGAGCAGACGTATTGATTTTGTGGACTTAACCAAAGGAGTCTGCATTATCCTTGTGGTAATGGCACACGTTGGAGGGGCCTTCGAACAACTGGATACGAATTCGATGTTATCCTGTTTCCGCATGCCGCTTTACTTCTTTATCTCGGGAGTGTTTTTCAAATCATACGAAGGCCTGTTCGGATTCATCCTACGAAAAATAAACAAATTGATTATTCCTTTTCTTTTCTTCTATTTAAGTGCATTTCTAATGAAATACATTATTTGGAAGATTGCTCCAGGAGTGTTTCAACTGCCTGTGTCGTGGAATGAACTCTTGGTTGTATTTCATGGACACGACCTTATCAAGTTCAATCCACCGATCTGGTTTCTACTCGCATTATTCAATTGTAATATCCTATTTTATCTAATTCACTTTCTGCGTGAAAAGCATCTGCCTGTCATGTTCGCTGTGACAATCCTGATTGGTTGCGCAGGATTTTATCTCGGAAAATTACAGATAGAGTTACCCCTGTATATAGATGTTTCCATGACTGCCCTCCCCTTCTATGTGGCCGGTTTCTGGATCCGACGATATAATTTCTTTCTATATCCCAGCCATCGTTTCGACAAACTGATACCGGTTTTTGTTGTATTGGCACTGGTGGTAATGCACTTTACCGCTACTACATTGGGGATGCGTACCAACAATTATACGGGAAATATTTTTCAAGTATATATCGCTGCGTTTGCAGGAATATTTATGATTATGTTACTTTGCAAAAAAGTGAAAAAGATAAAGGTTGTTTCTTACTTGGGACGATATTCAATTATTACCTTGAGTATTCATGGACCGATACTTCATTTTTTAGGTCCATTAGTCAGCCGTTATATTCACAATAGTTGGGCACAGGCAAGCGCACTTCTGCTTATAACATTAAGCATCTGCCTTCTGCTCACCCCCGTCTTTCTTAAAGTGATTCCACAAATGGTTGCACAGAAAGACCTGTTAAAAGTCAAACAAGATCATACTAAAAAGACAGTATATGAAGATAAACAGTAGCTATATCCTTTTGAAGGAAATTCGTTGTTACGCCTATCATGGAGTCGCACCGCAAGAAAATCTGATTGGGAATGAATATCTCATTGACCTGAAACTGAAAGTGGATATCAGCAAAGCTACCCGGACAGATGAAGTTACCGACACCGCCAACTATGCCGAAGTACATCAAGTGATAAAAAATGAAATGGCTGTTCCGTCAAAGTTACTGGAGCATGTCAGCGGACGGATTATACAAAAACTCTTTGACCAATTCCCTTGCATTGAGAAAATAGAGCTCCGGCTTTCCAAACGGAATCCGCCAATGGGAGCAGATATAGAATCAGCAGGCATTGAACTGCAATGCAGCAGAGATGAATGATATATTGCTCTATAAATGATATGACGTAAACTAGCAGAATACAGATTAAAATCACTTGCAAGAACTCCCCTTGCCATTATTTCGGAACAATTGGGAATTGTTGTTAACATACACAATATGCAAACGCAAACTTCCTAATTGAAGTAGAAAAGATAGTGACGGTATATGCTTGTGATAGTGACGCTATCGTTGTCATATACCGTCACTATCCTTACTGGATAGCGTCACTATTTTATAAAGGGAACTCACCAACAACTTTTCTCAATTGTTCCATTATTTCCAGTTGAGTATAAACAGGGGATAATTGCCTTATAAACAACACAGATAATACAATTTTTATCTGTATTATCTGCATTATCTTATTAAATAATAGGCAATCCGCTTCTATTATTTACACTCCGAACCAACTTATTTTCTCTTCTTTTTTCTTCGATTTACCGATTCGACAGCTTCCGTCACCACAGGTTTATCCTGGAAACGTTTTGTATAGCTGGAATAGTCCGGATGAATGCGTTCGTAATCAGGATCCATAAATAACGGACTGGAAATAATATGATCCGCCGTAGAACGGTTACAACAGAAAACAATATTTTCTACACCGGCCAAACGGGTTAATGCTTTTACATCCGTATCATGCGGTTGCAGTGTCATGGGGTCCGTGAAGAAGAAGAGATAATCAATCTGCCCATCCACAATACGTGATCCCATCTGTTGGTCACCACCTAACGGACCTGATTTTAAAATCGTAAAATCCCACTCTTCATCAGGATGTTTCTCCTTCAATGCTTCCAATATCAAAGTACCTGTAGTACCCGTACAGTAGAATTTATTACCCATCAACAGTTCCGAGTTCCATAGCACCCATTCGATGAGGTCTTTTTTCATTGCATCGTGTGCTACCAGCCCGATGCCTCTTCTAACCTTTGATTCCATTTGCTATCCTTTTAAAATCCGACAATTGAGAGAACCGTTTGCATCCTCTCGCATAAAACTGCCACAAGATACTACTTTTTGTCCGTTCAGGTATCGGATTCAAAGTTTTTTTTCTCATATTCTCTTCACGGGATAAAGAAAATGACGGACATAGTTGTTTATACTCTTTCCGCGCACGTATCACAGCACGAGCATTGTCCCAGTGCCCTTGCAACAAGAAATTAAACGCTGCCACATAATCGAGACAGGCCCGGATACGCATCACTTTATTTAACTCCTTCTGTGGAAGATTCTTATAGAGCATGACAAGATTATTACGGAAATTAAGAAAAGTCTTACGAGGATTCTCTTTTTTAAGAGTAGCTCCTCCTACATGATAGACAATACTTTGAGGTACACAGACAATCTCACGATTCCGCGAACGAAGTCGCCAGCACAAATCTATTTCTTCCATGTGAGCAAAAAAACGTCCATCCAATCCTCCTACATTCACATAATCAGTGTGCCGGATAAACAACGCTGCCCCCGTTGCCCAAAAAACAGGAATCACCGTATCATATTGGCCTTCATCCTTCTCCACAACTCCCATTATACGCCCCCTGCAAAAAGGATAACCATATTTATCAATAAAGCCACCAGCCGCTCCGGCATATTCAAAATATTCTTTTTGTCGTTGACTTCGTATCTTCGGCTGACAAGCAGCCACCTCCGGATGAGCATCCAAATAAGCAATCATTGGTTCCAGCCAATGCTCCGTCACCTCGACATCTGAATTCAAAAGAACTACATATTCTGCGTCGACCTGCTGCAATGCCCAATTATATCCATCGGCAAAGCCATAATTTTGGTCGAGCACAATCGTTCTGACAGAAGGAAATTCCTGTTGAAGCAAACTCACAGAAGTGTCCGTAGAGCCATTGTCAGCTACACAGACCTCAACCCCCTCCCCCTCTGAATAGCGGACGACGGACGGAAGAAAAGTACGAAGCATATCGCACCCGTTCCAATTCAAGATTACAACTGAAACCTTCATCACTATTCTTTCTTCTTATTCAATTCCTCCTGTTCCAGCTGATCAGCCTCTTCTTTGGTTAATTTCCAGCGTTTATGAGACCATAACCAGTATGCCGGTTCCCTGCGAATCGTTTGCTCCAACCTATGGGCAAACATTTCTGTGATTTCTCCTTCTCTTGTTTCTTTCGGTGTTTCCGTCATTAACTTGAACTCCGCTTCACAATACCCTCTACGCTTCTTACTAAGCTCACAATAAAAAACAGGAAAGTTCATCATTTTAGCAATACGCTCCGCACCATCCAGGAAAGCCGTCTCCTGCCCCAAAAAAGTAGTCCAGTATTTATCATACCCACTGGGCCATTGATCGGTAATCAGCCCAACTACCATCTTTTTCCCATCACGTTTCAACTTAATAATTTCACGTGCTGTAGAATGTTTCGGGATATTATATCCCCCGAAACGAGAACGAATACGTTTAAATAATTCGTCCAGATATTTATCTCTCAATGGTTTATAAACTTGCACAGGGACATCTTCCGGTTTCATGATTGATCCCATACCTATTAACCACTCATAATTGGCGTAATGAGGAATCATTACTATAATACCTCCATACTTTTCAGTCAGTTCCAGATATTGCTCCGTATTCTTATAAGTCATTCTTGCACAAAGCTCTTCGGCAGACATATGCAACAATTTCAAATCCTCAAGCATATAATCCGACAGATAGCGATAAAATTTACGCTCTATCTGCAATCTCTCCGCATCTGTTTTTTCCGGGAACGATCTAAGCAAGTTTCCCCGAACCACTCTCCGGCGATATTTCCCAATACGATACATCAACAGACAATTAAGATCCGAGAGCATATACAAAACCCGGAACGGAAGTGCCGAAAACAACCACATTCCACTATATACCAGCCAATAGATAAGTTTGGATCTCATACTTATATCAAAATTGTACTTTTAAGTGCCGTCCTCTCTTCATTAAAGTCTCCCAGGCGTACATTAACCACCCGATTATCCAGTGAATCATCATTTTCCACCTCTACACGGATATAATTCTCCGTAAATCCATGCATCGGAACACCTGTCTTCGATTTTTCCATCAGCACCGGCATTACCTGCCCGATATGACGCGCGTAAAAAGCCTGTGTCTTTTGGTCCGATAGTGTCAACAGACGTTGACTACGCTGATGCTTCTCTTCCGGAGAAACCACATATTCTATTTTTAAGGCTTGCGTTCCAGGACGTTCGGAATAGCTAAACACATGCAACTGCGTCACATCCAGTCCATCAATAAACTGATAAGCCTGTTCAAAGTATTCGGGCGTTTCTCCACGGGTTCCCACAATCACGTCCACTCCGATAAAAGCATCCGGCATCACCTCTTTTATCTTCCTTACTTTCGAAGCAAAAAGAGCAGTGTCATAACGACGGCGCATTAGCTGCAAAACCTCATCACAACCGGATTGCAAAGGGATATGAAAATGAGGCATAAAACTGCGGGAGTGAGACACAAACTCAATAATCGCATCAGTCAACAGATTGGGTTCTATGGAAGAGATACGATAACGTTCGATTCCTTCAACCTGATCCAATGCTTTTACTAAATCAAAGAAACTCTCTCCTGTTGTTTTGCCAAAGTCTCCGATATTCACTCCGGTCAGAACAATTTCTTTTCCTCCCTCGGCAGCCGCTTGACGGGCCTGTTCAACCATGGAAGCAATAGTCCCGTTACGACTTCGTCCCCGGGCAAAAGGAATCGTGCAATAAGAACAAAAGTAATCGCATCCATCCTGCACCTTCAAAAAGAAACGGGTACGGTCTCCCCGTGAACACGAGGGAGAGAATGAACGGATATCTTTGGTCGTCGTAGTGATAGCTTCTCCTTTTTCATGCTTTTGGAGGTCGCCCAGATATTGAAGCAATTCTCCTTTCTGTTCCGCTCCCAACACTACGTCCACTCCATCTATCTTTGCCACATCACCGGGCTTCAATTGCGCATAACATCCGGTCACTACCACAAAAGCACCAGGGTGTTGTTTTACCAGACGATGAATCGCTTGCCGGCATTTCTTATCCGCCATCTCCGTCACCGAACAGGTATTTACCACACAGATATCAGCTTTCTCTCCTTTACGCGCAGTCCGAACTCCTGCCTCACGCAGAATTTTACCAATAGTTGAAGTCTCTGAAAAATTTAATTTGCAGCCTAAAGTATAATAAACGGCTGTCTTATTTTGAAATACAGTGGTATCTATCATAAGCTGTTATAAACACATTAACTTTGCAAAGTTACACATTATTATTAGTAAAACGCTTTTGGATACGAAAGTTTATTCCTATTTTTGCACAATTCACTAAAAAACGTGCAATGATTAAAGAGAATTTCATTAAACTATACGAAAATAGTTTTCGTGAAAATTGGGATCTACCTTGTTACACAGATTATGGAGAAGATACCCAATATACTTATGGGGAGGTCGCTGAAAAAATCGCCCGTTTACATCTGTTATTCAAACATTGTAGCCTCCGCAGAGGGGATAAGATTTCAGTTATCGGCAAAAACAACGCTCACTGGTGCATCGCCTATATGGCAACCATCACGTATGGAGCAATCATTGTTCCCATCCTTCAAGACTTTACCCCCAACGATGTTCATCATATCGTCAATCATTCCGAATCTGTATTTCTGTTCACCAGCGACAGCATTTGGGACAATCTGGAAGAGGAAAAATTAGCCGGATTACGAGGCGTATTCTCACTGACCGATTTCCGGTGTCTTTATCAGCGTGACGGAGAAACCATACAGAAGTTTCTGAAAAATACCGATAAAGAGATGCATTCTTTGTATCCGAAAGGATTTACCCGTGAAGATGTTCAGTATACCACTTTATCCAATGATAAAGTGATGCTGTTAAACTACACTTCCGGAACCACTGGTTTCAGTAAAGGTGTAATGCTGACAGGAAACAATCTTGCCGGTAACGTCACTTTTGGTATTCGTACCGAACTCCTTAAAAAGGGGGATAAAGTGCTGTCTTTCCTTCCCCTCGCTCACGCATACGGTTGTGCATTTGACTTTCTGACAGCGACCGCTGTCGGCACTCACGTCACTCTGCTTGGTAAAACTCCTTCTCCGAAGATTATAATGAAGGCTTTTGAGGAAGTGAAACCCAACCTTATTATTACTGTCCCGCTAGTGATCGAAAAGATATATAAGAATATCATCCAGCCACTCATTAATAAAAAAGGTATGAAGTGGGCACTCAATATTCCGCTGCTCGACACACAGATCTACAACCAGATACGCAAAAGACTGATTGATGCACTGGGAGGTCGGTTTAAGGAAATCATTATCGGCGGCGCCGCTATGGACAAGGAAGTAGAAGAATTCTTCTACAAAATTAAATTCCCTTTTACTATAGGTTACGGTATGACGGAATGTGGGCCACTAATCAGCTATGCCCCTTGGGATGAGTTTGTACTAGGCTCTTCCGGAAAGATTCTGGATATAATGGAAGCACGTATCTATAAAGAAAACCCTGAAGCAGAAACCGGAGAAATCCAGGTTCGGGGAGAGAATGTGATGGTGGGCTATTACAAGAATCAGGAAGCAACGCAGGAAGTATTCACGCAGGACGGCTGGCTACGCACCGGTGATCTCGGTTCCATGGACAGCAACGGAAATATTTTCATCCGGGGACGCCTCAAGACCATGATCTTAAGTTCAAGCGGACAGAACATCTTCCCCGAAGAGTTGGAAACAAAACTGAATAACCTGCCTTTCATTCTTGAAAGTCTCGTTATCGAACGCAACAAAAAATTAGTAGCACTCGTTTATGCCGATTATGAAGCGTTGGATTCTCTCGGATTAAACAATCCGAATAACCTGAAAACAATCATGGATGAAAATCTTAAGAATCTGAACAGCAATGTAGCCGCTTATGAAAAAATCAGCAGAATCCAACTTTATCCTACGGAATTTGAAAAAACTCCCAAAAGAAGCATAAAAAGATACCTATATAACAGTATTGCTGTCGATTAGCATGTTCTAAAACATACGAAAAAGGGAGAAAAGTAGCTAGTTACAAAAAAAAATATAAAAAAAGTTGGTATTTCGAGAACAACATATTGAAAAAGTACATAACTTTGCAGCGTTTTAATAAAGCAATTGATTGTATTACGTTTTTAAAAAGCAAAGAAAATGAAAAAATTAGTTTTGATGGCCGTAGCTATCGTAGCAGTATCATTCGCATCATGTGGTAACAAAGCAGCTGACGCAGCAAAAGCAACTGCAGATTCTATCCGTATCGCTGACTCAATCGCAGCAGTAGAAGCAGCAGCTCTTGAAGCTGAACAAGCAGCAGCCGCAGCAGCAGATTCTTTGAATGCTGATAGCACTGCAACTGAAACTGTAGCTGAATAATTCAGAAACAGCTTAGAGAGAATTGAAAGTCTGCCATGCAAAAGCATGCACAGACTTTTTTTATGCTTCAATTTTAGCAATTCACACGCTATTTAGCGTATGAACTCTTCACAAAAGGAGCGTCCAACAAATAATCCAAGCTCACTTCCACACTCTCTTCTACCGGCATACTATAACCCTCGATTTCAGCAACGAGATAGTTAACACCTGCAGTTTTTGCATTCTTAAAGATAGCGTCAAAACCTACCATTCCGCTTTGTCCGATCTCTCTGTGATCCTTAACATGGAATATCTTGAAGCGGCCGGGATATTTATTAAAATAATCAACAGGACTGTTTTGTCCGCGAACTACCCAATAAAGGTCCATCTGGAAGAAGACATATTCAGGATTCGTATGTTCCAGCATATAATCATACATTACTTTATCTTCTACTTTCTGAAATTCATGAGCGTGATTATGATATCCAAATGACAAACCTTGTTGTTTGCAACGTTTGCCTATCTCATTAAAATAAGTGCAATATGTATTCAAATCTTTAAGCGTTTTTGGAACATCCATCCAAGGAGCTACGATGTACTTCATTCCTGCAGCTTTATGATCGGCAATACACTGATCCCACCATTGAAGAGACTCTGACAAGTCACCGGAAGCCAATTCTTCTTTGGACAATTGTCTGGTACAATGTGAAGACAAAACTTTTAATCCTGCCGATTCGACATCTTTCTTAAACTGTTGGGGAGTCCGGTCATAAAATTTACCGTTGTTATAATTGGCAGCTTCAACACCGGTATATCCCATGTTTGCCAATTTCTTCAGAAGAGCAGTATAAGTGGGGTCACACTTACCATCTTTATTGTCTACCTTATTCAATATATCTCTGACAGAATAGAGTTGAATAGCTACTTCTTTTTTAGCTTTCTTCTTAGTTTGTGCCGTCATTGCCTGTGGAATCATGAAAAGAGCAGCCAACGCACATAAATAAATTTTTGTTTTCATATAATAGATATCAGGGGATTACAATTATTTGATTTATATAGAAAAAAACAGGCACGGATTACACAGACTTCACGGTTACTCTATGGCAATCGCCATTCAAAAAAACGTGAAATACGTGTAACCCGTGCCTTCTTATTACTATTTGATTAGTCCAAAACCTTCACGCGGATGTTGCGGAACCAAACATCATCACCGTGATCTTGCAAACCGATGAAACCTTCGTGATTTTCGCCACCACAGTTATTCAGCAATTCAAATGCCAAAGGCCATTTATCTTCGCTGAACTTACTTGCCTGCAACATATCAGTCCATTGTTTTGTCCACAAATGATATTCAAGTACGTTTTCATCGTTTTGTCCATGAACCACTGTACCTTTATAAACCATAATCTTAGCCTTGTTCCATTCGCCAAACGGTTTAGAGTTTTGAGGAACTGCCGGAATCATGTCATACAAAGAAGCCGACTGACGATTGTTATCTTTACCCAATTTAGCATCCGGATGATTGGCATTATCCAGGATCTGATATTCAGGTGCGGAAATATAAATAGGTTCAAGCACATCATTACCATCTTTGTCTTTAGAAGTAACTTCCTGAGCTAAATACAGAATACCTGAATTGCTACCTTTAGCAACCTTCCATTCCAATTCCAACTCGAAGTTTTTAAATTTGTGAGCAAAGATCAAGTCACCACCATCACCGTCTTGAGCTTCACCGCCGCCAGAACCGTTGAATTTGATACAGCCATCTTCAATTGTCCATTTAGTAGGAACACGGTCTTTTCCATAACCACGCCATCCGTTAAATGTTTCACCATCAAAGATTGTGATATAACCATTTTCGTCAACAGGCAGATTCAAACTATCAGTTTCCGGTGCTTTCAATGATTTAGAGTAAGACAATGCAACTTTGCTCGGTTCTTCCTGAGCATTTGCTTTTTTCTGACCACCGCAAGAAGCAAAAACTCCTGCAGCAAGACAACAACAAGCTAATGGATAAAATACTTTTTTCATGATAATAACGATTTAATTTTTTATCTTTAATTTCTAATTTATCTCGGCATATCAGGCAGTCTCCAGCCGTCACGATAAGTATGTTTCACTAATTCAGCAGCAAACTGTTTCGCATTAATCGGATCAGTCCATGTCTTGTCAAATGTCGGATGACCATCATGAATCTTGAATCCGTCTTTGATAACGGTACGGATCGTTTCGTTATCACCGATATTCGTAAAGCACATGTTAGCTCCATCCCATTCAAGAGTCTTATTCAGCGCTTGCAAACGAATAGCCAATACACCCATTGCCACCATTTCATTCATTGGTCCAGCTTCTGAGAAATCAGACTTAGTCATGATACGGTTAGATTTATTTTCTTTACATGCACGTACCCAGTCCATCTCGTGACCACCGTTCATAGCATTGGGAACACGACGACAAACCTTTGGCGCATTTGGTTTACGACCAGAAAGCAACCAAGGATTCTGTCCATAACATCCGCAAATCAAAGTATCTTTCGTTCCGTGGAAAATAGTCAAACCACCACCACTCTGCATCAGTTGTTTTCCTTCCGGGAATCCTTTCGGACGTTCAGGCATCATACCGCCATCGTACCAATGTACTTCCACTTCAGGCATAGCTACTTTCGGCATATTTTCACGAGCAGGGAAAATCATTTTCACATGCTGTGCCTGCGGAGCACAAGCATTCAACAATAAAGTAGATGATCCTTCCACTTTAGTAGGATATTGCAATTTCAATGCTCTAAACGGCTGATGCAAAATATGGCAAGCCATATCGCCTAATGCACCTGTTCCATAATCCCACCATCCACGCCAGTTCCAAGGATGATAAATAGCATTGTAAGGATTCATTTTAGCAGGACCTGTAAACAAATCCCAATTCAATGTGCTAGGAATTTTATCAACCTTTTCAGGAACATTCAATCCTTGCGGCCAAATAGGACGGTCTGTCGCACATTCCACCTTAGTTATATCACCGATTTCACCATTCCAAATCCATTCGCATACCAAATCCGTACCTTCATCCGATGAACCCTGATTACCCATCTGAGTAACAACACCTGTTGAAGCAGCTAAATTTGTCAATAAACGAGATTCATAAACAGAGTGGGTCAACGGCTTCTGACAGTACACGTGCTTTCCCATTGTCATTGCATCAGCAGTGATGATAGCATGAGTATGATCGGCAGTTGCAATAATCACACCGTCGATAGATTTACCCATTTCTTCATACATCTTACGATAGTCCCAGTATTTTTTAGCCTTGGGGAATTCGTCGAACACACCTTTTGCATACTTCCAATCCACATCACAAAGAGCCACAATATTTTCAGTGCCCTTTACGTGATTAATATTGGCATGTCCCATACCACCAATACCCACGGCTGCAAGATTCAGTTTGTCAGTAGGCGAAATATGCCCGTGGCTCATACCTAAAATAGTACTGGGAGCAATAGTAATGCCGGCTAAAGCAGCAGCCCCCGTTTTGAGAAACTTTCTCCTCGAAATGTTTGACATGATTTTATTTATTTAAGGGTTAATAATCTTTGGAAGGTTGCCATGCAACAATCCATATCCATTTTTCATGTTTCTTCTTCGCTCGCGTATTTGCTCCAGAGTGCGCAAATTACCAATAGCAGGCAAATCGTGTTTGCGTGTGTCTTTCAAGAATGTCCACGCATATTCGGATGCAATGGCCGAATCGCGCATGGACGGTAAGCGGGAACTGCGTTTTCCGGTTTCTACCGAATCAGCAAACAGGTCGCACAATACGTCTATATTCTTGCCACCGAAAGGCTTCTCCACACGAATGGTCTGATTGACACCGTGCAGATCGACAACAGCAGTATTGAAGTCATGCGTCATACGCACAACTCCTTTTGTACCTATAATATCCACATACGAATTATGTGTCTGGTCTTTAGATAATTGTCCATAAACAAAACCCTGAGTAATATCGAAGACTACGCCATTTTGGAAAGTTCCGTGACATTGTACCCACCAAGGATCTTTATAATTCCACATATTCACTCCCTGAGCATTCCATGTTCTATAATCACAGCCTGCATACCAACGGGTAATATCGACATAGTGCATTCCACAATCATGGAAAGCCGGCCCCTCATACTCATGACCTTCGCCCGGCGCCAAACCGGGAGTCATGTGGCAAATACGGATAATAGCCAATTCTCCGATTTCTCCTTGCTCGATATACTCTTTCATTAGATTATGGTACCAGGAATTCCGCAGATACAAGTTTACCGCAGAAATGAGGTTGGCATTTTCTGTCATTTCCACGACCTTCCACTCATTTTCCATGGTATCTGCAATAGGTTTTTCTGAAATAATGTGCTTGCCGTAGCGAATAGCTTTTTCTATTTGTTCCATCCGCGAGTCGGCCAAAGTGAAAAGACCGACTACCTGTACACTTTCATCCTCAAAAACTTTTTGATTATCTTCTACTATAAGAGATTCAGGAGATAACTTCTTAGCCAATTGACGTGATTCCGGATCTGTATCGCAAATATAAGCAATATTCCATCGCCCACTTTTTGTCATCGCTTCCCAATAGAATCTTCCCATTCTACCGAAACCGATAATTCCAACTTTAATTCTCGTGTCTACTGAAGATTGCGTGTTCATAATAAAACATAGTGAATTTAAGTACAAATAATAGATGAAGTATCAATTTTCACCATCAAGCTGATGAGTAAAAAACTGATATTGCAAATCTAGCCAAATAAATAACGGCTTATTTGACTTACACTACTTTATGTAGATATTAAATTAGCATTTTATCCTATTAATCAAATACTTAGCACTTCAAGTATATCCAAAAAATGTAGATGATTTGGAAAGGGGGGCAACAGTAAAATGATAATTATGTCTCTTGAGTTGAACTAATTTTCATAATTTCGTTCTCAAATTCATCTCTGTCGACAGCAGCTTTATTTCTCATCTTCGTACGATAATTATAAACCGTACTTGTAGAGCACCGGAGGAAGTTCGCTATCTTCCCACTATCCGTAATACCCAAGCGTAATAAAGCATAAATACGAAGTTCCCTATTTAATAAAGCATCCGGTTTTAAAATAATCTTCTCTTCATCTTTCAATAAAGCATTAAAATCTGAAACAAAAGTAGGATACAAACCTAAAAAGACCTTATCGAAACGGGCATACAGTGCACTAAGCTCTTCATCAATAAGCGCAGACGACTTCAGCTTCTTAATCAACTCGTCATAGTACTTATTAATAGCTATTTTATACAGCATATTCTGGTATTTCTCCATTTTGTGGATATAACTAAAGCACACATCGAAAAATTCGGCTATATAATATTCCTTTATGCCATTAATTTCATACAACTGATTATTGGTGTCATTCAACTGGCTGTTCATATTATTCAGTTTATTGTTCAGCCGCAGAAGTTCTTCATTACTTTGCGCCAATGCCTGCTTTATTTTCAACGTTTTCTTCATCTGAATATAGATAAAAACAACGAGCAGAATCAAAAGGAAAAGGATAACGCTTGTAGAAATAAGAAAAGTAGTCAGATGCGATCTTGATTTAGCCTGTTCCGCCTGATAGGCAGTGTTGATAATAGAATTAAATTTATAGATTTCAATTGCGCGGAAATGAATACCAGAAGAAATTACATCATCAATAGCGGATTGTGTAAACTTAAAAGCATCGGCTAGATTCTTTTCTTCGTATTGTATCAACGCAAGAGATTGAAGAGAGGCATTTTCACGCGTTGCATTCCGTGTATCGGCAATCGCCGACAATATCAGATATTTTTTTTCCTCATCATATTTCTTCTGATGGTGGCATAACCTGGAATACGAATGAGTAATCATGGCATAATTAGGTGTTCCCACCTCCTCAATATCCAACAATTCTTTAAAAATTTCCTTCGATTTTAAGGTATCACGCCAGATATAATAAGAAGCTTGTGACATCCGGTAATCCCAAGAAGTGTGATCTATGAGAGCAAACAGTGAATCCTGATAAGCAGATTGTTGCTTTCCATACAGATTGTTGGCAACAGAAATAGAATAATGCCCCCAGAAACTGGAATAAGTTTGATAATAGTTTATTAATAAATCTCTGGGAAGTTCTGAAGTCTTTATACTTTTCAAAATAATCTCCGCTTCGCGGAACCTGCCACACATCGAATATAAAAGACTAAGATGTAAAGACGACTGGTTGGTGAAATAAGGTCTATTCAACTGACGGGAAATCTCAATATTGCGATCAACATAATGAATAGCGGAATCAATATGAAATTTTTTATATTCGTTATATAACCGTAGATTGATTCTATATTCTCCTTCAAGAGTCAAACCAGGACTTTTCAACATACATTTTATCCGGTTTATCCGATCCTCTTTCTCTTTAACAAAGACATGCTTTTCATCTATCACTCTACGCAAAGAATCCGTCAATAATTTCAACTCATCATTCGCATAAAGAACACTGCCAATTCCCAAAGCAATCAGCAGAAGCAAAAACCTCTTCTTCAGAAAACAACAGTTGAATTTCATAATAGTAATAGCAAAGATAACAAAAAAAGCGATTCATCCATTCAGAACAAATCGCTTTTTGTATATGAAGTAAATTTGCTCTTATTCAGCAACTACCTCGAAAGGAATTTCTACCGAAACTTCCTTGTGAAGCTTAACAATAGCCTTATAACTACCAACTTCTTTCACAGCGTCTTTTACAACGATGATCTTTCTGTCAACTTCATGACCCAGCTTAGACAAAGCCTCAGCGATCTGAATGTTACCAACAGAACCGAAGATAGTACCGGTTGAGCTAACTTTAGTTGCAATAGTCAAAGAAACGCCTTCCAACTTAGCAGCCATAGCCTCAGCATCTTTCTTGATTTTCTCAAGTTTGTGAGCGCGCTGTTTCAGTTCTTCAGCCAACATTTTCTTTGCAGAAGGAGAAGCGATGACAGCTTTTCCAGTCGGGATCAGATAATTACGACCGTATCCGGATTTCACGTTTACGATATCGTTCTTATAACCCAAGTTTACTACGTCTTCTTTCAATATAATTTCCATACTTTTCCTCCTTCTTATTTCATCATGTCAGTTACATAAGGCAGCAATGCCAAGTGACGAGCTCTCTTCACAGCCTGCGCGATACGACGTTGGAACTTCAAAGAAGTACCTGTAATACGACGCGGAAGGATTTTTCCTTGTTCATTCAAGAATTTCTTCAAGAATTCAGGATCTTTGTAGTCGATATACCTAATACCACTCTTTTTGAAACGGCAGTATTTTTTCTTCTTAACATCTACTGACGGCGGAGTCAAATATCTGATTTCTGATTGAACTTGTTGTGCCATGATTAATCCTCCTTTTTGTTTGATTTAACACTTCTTCTTTTTGCAGCGTATTCAGCAGCATACTTATCCATCTTGAAAGTCAAGAAACGGATTACGCGTTCATCACGACGGAAATTAAGTTCCAGCTTGTCAATTACAGTAGGATCTGCATTGAACTCAATCAGTTGGTAAAAACCTGTAGACTTCTTCTGAATTGGGTAAGCCAATTTCTTCAGTCCCCAGTTTTCTTCATTGATAATCTCAGCACCTTCAGCTTGAAGAACGCCTTTGAATTTTTCTACCGCTTCCTTCATCTGAACATCAGACAAAACGGGAGTTAAAATGAAAACGGTTTCGTATTGATTCATACTTCGTTTAATTAAATAAATAAATTATTTGATTTTAAATGCGGCTGCAAAGTTAGACATTTTATTTTGAACTACAAATATTTAATCTTTTTTTGTATCCGAAGATAGGATTTATCCCGGAAGTGACTTACCTTTGCAAAGTTGTTTAAACAATAATTTCATGATAGAGCAATTTAATTTCGATATCCGGCTTATATTCGCCATACTAAATGGCAAAGTTTCCGCGGCAATCAACCGTAAGCTGTACCGTAACTTCCGTCAGAACGGGCTGGAAATCAGTCCGGAACAATGGACGGTACTCATTTTTTTGTGGGAAAAAGACGGTGTTACACAACAAGAGTTGTGTAATGCAACTTTTAAAGACAAACCCAGCATGACCCGCTTGATAGACAATATGGAACGGCAGCATCTCGTTGTGCGCATTTCCGACAAAAAAGATCGCCGTACCAATCTGATTCACCTGACTAAAGACGGGAAAGAACTGGAAGAAAAAGCGCGTATCATTGCCGGACAGACCCTGAAAGAGGCTCTTCACGGTATCACTCTCGACGAATTGAGCATTGGACAGGAGGTACTGAAAAAGGTATTCTACAATACAAAAGATTAGGTAGAAGAACTTCTCTTCAAATCATAAAATCCACTAAATCGTGCATTTATAATGGAATTTTTATCCAAATAATTTCGCCCGTTAAAGAATTATGCTTTAATTTGTGACTGGAATATTATAATCTATTAAAATACACACGCATGAAAGGCTTATTAAAGAACTTAGGATTGATATTAATCTTGGCCGGAGTAGTCATCCTGTTGGGTTGTTCATTTACAGGTAATGTAAATAACAACGCCATTCTGGGTACTTCTGTAGTACTTGTAGTACTGGGACTCATTTCTTATATTGTTATTAATAAGAAGATCGCTGATTAATTTCGCAAAAATCAATAAAAAATCCCGGAAACGAATGTTTCCGGGATTTTTTATTTGTAGTCATCTCAAATGCGATTATTAAGATTCAACTTCCGGGGTAATCAGCTTATAGCCTTTTCCGTGGATATTGATAATCTCGATAGAATCATCTTCTTTCAGATGCTTACGTAGTTTCGTGATATACACGTCCATACTACGAGCATTGAAATAGTTATCGTCGATCCAGATCGTTTTCAAAGCAAAGTCACGTTGCAAAATCTCATTTGCATGCGCACAAAGCAATCCGAGCAGTTCAGATTCTTTGGTAGTCAGTTTAGTCTGTTTGCCTTCTGACGACAGAATTTGTTTCTGTGTATCGAAAGTAAACTTACCAATCTTATAGATATTGCTTTCTTTGTTCTTCTTTCCACGAACACGTCTCAAGATTGCTTCAATTCTGAACGTCAATTCTTCCATACTAAACGGTTTGGTGATATAATCATCCGCACCGATTTTAAATCCTTCCAGGATATCTTCTTTCAGCGTTTTAGCAGTCAGGAAGATAATAGGAATTTCAGCATTTGCTGCACGGACATCCTGTGCCAGTGTGAAGCCGTCTTTTTTAGGCATCATTACGTCAAACACGCACAAGTCATATTTATTCTTCAAGAAAGCCTTATAACCGGCTTCTCCATCAGGATATAACTCAGCAGAATAACCTTTTGCCTGTAGATATTCTCTTAAAAGCATGCCAAGATTTTCGTCATCCTCGCATAATAAAATACGCAGTTTCTCGTCCATATCAATTATTTTTTAATAAAGGTAATGCAATAATAAATTTAGTTCCCACGTTCAGGTCGCTTTCCGCCCGGATGGTTCCCTTATGATCCAATATAATTTTTCTCACATAAGCCAATCCCAGTCCAAAGCCCTTCACATCGTGCAGATTACCCGTATGTACACGATAGAACTTTTCAAATATCTTTTTCAGGTTCTCCTTTTTGATACCAATACCGTTATCCTGTATCGAAATCATCAGTTTACCCGACTCATTCCACGTTCTCACTTTCAGTTCCAGATCCTCTTCCGGTTTCTTATATTTCACCGCGTTATCCATCAGATTAAAGATTACATTCGTGATATGCATCTCATCTGCAAATATAACAGGATCGGTGGCCTCAAGGTTCGATGTTATCTTACCATTATACCGTTCCACTTTCAGCGCAAAGGTATTGACAACTCCTGAAATTAATTCATTCGCATCAATCTCCTTCATCTTCAAAGTTGCCTTCTGACGTTCGAACATCGACATCTGGAGCACCTTTTCCACCTGGAAGCGCAAGCGCTTGGTTTCATCATTTATCACTCCCGATATATGCTGGAACATCTGCGGTGATTTTCCTACCGCGGGATCTTTCAACATCTGCGCTGCCAATGAAATGGTAGATATCGGTGTTTTAAATTCGTGCGTCATATTATTGATAAAGTCATTCTTCATTTCCGTCAGTTTCTTTTGCCGGAATACGATATAAATCGTAAAGATGAATGTCACTAACAATACCAGCGTAAATATCAACGACGGAATCATGAAACTAATTGAGTCAAAGATATAATCTTTCTTACCAGGAAAGTGCACTTTCAATATGCTCATTTTTGCAGGCGGATCATTCTTGAACAATGCCTGCTGATAAGCGTCCTCACTTCCCTTTGCCTCATAATCCGCACAACGATAGACTTCCCTGCCGTCTTTGTCAATCACTGTAAAGTGATAAGGCAAGTCTATACTATTATTATATAAGCTCGATTTCAGATAGTCATCCAGTTCTTTGAACCGTACTCTGTCTCCAATCGATTTGTCACTTCCCCGATAAATCATCTGCCAGGCCACTTCATCGAGTAACGCCCGTTGATACATATACCGATTCTTGATGGCTTCCACTAATGAACGCGAAGTTTCCGGAATAGTCTTTGTTCCCCTGTAAGGAGAAATCATAGCCTTTGGAAGCTCGGAGGGCTTGGTGGTCATCACTTTCAGCTCAAAATCCGAATATACCTTTCCATCCTTAGACTTCACCGTGAACCGTTGCGTTTGCTGAATCAAGTTGTCTTGTTGTATGGAAGCGTTATTCGCAATCAGTGCTTTTCTTTCCGCTTCTGAAATATCTTCGATCAACCAACGTCTGGTCTCTGCATATTCCACATCCTTGGAAACCTGATCCAGGCTATTGCGTACAGCCGAATCAAACTGTTCCTTACGGGTTTTCATCATTTCCTCGATATAACTAACCTGCAAATACAGCAGGCTAAGGAAGGAAAGCCCCATAACAATACCTAATATCCAAATTGTTGACTTCTTCATAGCAACAAAATTAACACTCCCTAATTAACACTCCTAATGCATTAACTTGATTTAACCGGAACTTCCCGGAAATTAACCGTAAGGAGCTATTTAGGTTGTATTCTGATTACTACAACAACAAAACCCCTCCTTTGGTTTGCAAATTTAATAAAAAATTAAATCTTTTCCTTGCGTTTTTCTATCTTTATTAATCATAGTTAAACAAAAACTGTCCCCTTTTACTTAAAAAAGGGAACAGTTTTAACGTTTAAGTTGATAGTTTATAACCAACAGATAGTAAATAGCGAATTTTCAATCAACTATCACATATCATTTATCAACTATCATTTATCTTTATTCTTCTACTTGCTTAGCCTCAAAGTCTTTCATCAACTTATCCTGAACATCTGCCGGAACAAGCTCATAACTAGAGAACTTCATAATAAACGAAGCACGTCCGCCGGTGAGTGAGCTAAGAGCTGTAGAGTAGGACGACATTTCTTTCAAAGGAACTTTAGCAACCAGTTTCTCAAAACCTTTTTCGCTACTCATACCCATAATCATGGCACGACGTCCCTGAAGATCTCCCATCACATCTCCCATCCTATCAGACGGAACAAACACTTCCACATCATAAATCGGTTCCAGAATTTTCGGACCAGCGTTCTTGAAGGCTTCACTAAAGGCGTTACGTCCGGCAAGCATAAAGGAGATTTCATTAGAATCTACCGGGTGCATCTTACCATCGTAAACAATGACACGCACGTCACGAGCATACGAACCCGTCAACGGACCTTGCTCCATACGAGACATAATACCTTTCATAATAGCAGGCAGGAAGCGCGCATCGATAGAACCACCGACGATACTGTTGATAAACACCAGTTTACCACCCCATTCCAATGGTATTTCTTCCGTACCTCTCACGGTAATCTTAAATTCCTGTCCATTGAACTTATACGTATCGGGCACAGGCATACCTTCTTTATAAGGTTCTACAATCAGGTGAACTTCACCAAACTGACCGGCACCACCGGATTGTTTCTTATGACGATAGTCGGCGCGAGCGGCTTTTGTAATCGTTTCACGATACGGAATCTTCGGTTCTTCGTACTTCACCGGCAGTTTTTCGTTATTTTCCAAACGCCATTTCAATGTACGAAGATGGAATTCTCCCTGTCCGTGTACCAAAGTCTGTTTCAACTCCTTTGACTGTTCGATCACCCAGGTAGGATCTTCCTCACGCATACGGTTCAGAATACTCATCATTTTTTCCACATCCGCCTCATTCACTGGCTTGATAGCACGGGTATATTTAGAATTCGGATATTTGATAAAGTTGAATTTATAGTCGCAATCCTTACCGTTCAGCGTATTACCGGTTTTCACATCTTTCAGTTTCACAGCAGCACCGATATCACCGGCTTGCAGTTCTTCCACCTTGACGCGGTTACCACCGGCTACCACATAAATCTGCGCAATACGTTCCTTCGAACCACGGTCGGCATTCAGCAAGTCGTCTCCTTCATGAACTTTACCGCTCATCACTTTGAAATAGGAAACTTCACCGATATGCGGCTCCACGCTAGTCTTGAAGAAATAAAGGGATTCCGGTCCGTTAGTATCCGGAGCCACTTCTTTACCTTCGGTATTCTGTACCTTCGGCATTTCAGAAACAAAAGGAACAACGTTACCCAAGAATTCCATCAAGCGGCGAACGCCCATATCCTTACCTCCACAAACGCAAAATACGGGGAACATACCTCTGGCGATCAATCCCTTACGGATACCTTCGCGCATTTCATCTTCTGTAAGAGAATCTTGTTCGAAGAATTTCTCCATCAGATTTTCATCATTCTCGGCAGCAGCTTCTACCAATGCTTTATGCATCTCCATAGCCTTATCCATTTCTTCTGCCGGAATATCTTCGATAGTCGGAGCCCCTCCTTCGGGTTTCCACGAATATTTCTTCATCAACAGCACGTCAATCAGCGCATTAAAGCCCGGACCGGTAGCTATTGGATATTGGATAGGAACAACCTTAGAGCCATAAGCCTCTTTTAGCTGTTCGAGGATATTATCATAATCGCATTTTTCATTATCAAGCTGGTTGACTAGAAAAATAACAGGTTTATTCAGCTTTTCTGTATAACGGAAGTGATTTTGTGTACCGACTTCGACGCCGTATTGGCCATTAAGAAGAATGATTGCTGTGTCGGTCACATTTAGTGCAGTTACTGTACTGCCTACGAAGTCGTCCGATCCCGGACAGTCAATAATATTAAGTTTTTTGTTATTCCATTCTACATGGAGAACGGTGGAGAAAACGGAGTAACCATACTCTTGTTCAACAGGGAAATAATCGCTAACAGTGTTTTTTGCGGCAACAGATCCGCGACGTTTTATAACACCACTCTCGAAAAGCATCGCTTCCACGAGAGTGGTTTTCCCAGAGCCAGAACTTCCCAACAAGGCAATGTTCTTGATTTCATTAGTCTGATATACTTTCATAATATATAAGATTTTAGTAATTACTCAGTATGTTTCTCACATACCATTAATTTTGTGATGCGCAAATTAGGGATTAATTGGGGGAAAAGCAACACTTATGGCAGTGTTACTAAACAATGTTATGTAACACATCTTTAACATGAACATTTTCGAATCGGGTTAAAAATTATTTTCGCATGGCTATAAACTAATTTCATAGTTGCAATGAGTAATCCGGCACGATGTTATTTTTAGTTATTTTCCTTTCATACAATAGTTCCCCCGTTACCTAATCAGTTTTCGTTTGACAGTTGTCAAGCGATAGAATGACAATTGTTGAACTATCGCTTGACAACTGTCAAACGAAAACCCGGCTACAAGTTCAAATCTTATTTATAAAAGAAAAGATCTTAAATTCAGCATTGCAGGAAATTATCTTCTACTAATCGATGGGAGAATTATCTATTTAGCGTATTCCTGCCCCACTATAAATAATTTCCGTCAACAGCTTTTTTGATATATCTAATAATAGTCTTACTTTTACACCCACAAACCCAAACAGCATAGCTATGGCAGGTATCTATCTTCATATTCCTTTTTGCAAAACGCGCTGCATCTACTGCGACTTCTACTCAACCACTCGCAGCGAACTCAAAACCCGTTATGTACAGGCTCTCTGCCGGGAGTTGGCGATGCGTAAAGAATACCTGAAAGGAGAAGATATAGAAACTGTTTATTTCGGTGGCGGAACCCCGTCTCAACTGGAAAAAGAAGATTTCGAACTGATATTTGATACTATCCGGGAGCACTACGGATTAAATCATTGCCAGGAAATCACGCTGGAAGCTAATCCGGATGATTTATCACAGGAATATCTGGAAATGCTTTCCTCACTTCCTTTCAACCGCCTTAGCATGGGAATACAGACTTTTGATGACGCTACGCTCAAACTATTGAGACGCCGCCACAATGCCCGTACAGCCATCGAAGCAATTGACAGATGCCGAAAAGCCGATTTCCAAAACATCAGTATCGACCTAATTTATGGATTGCCCGGAGAAACAAAAGAACGATGGGAAAACGATCTCCGCCAGGCTATCAGTCTGAATGTAGAACATATCTCCGCCTATCACTTGATTTATGAGGAAGATACACCTATATATAATATGTTAAAACAGCATCAGATATCCGAGGTAGACGAAGACTCCAGTTTAGAATTTTTCACATTACTGATAGAGCATTTGCAGAAAGCAGAATTTGAACACTATGAGATTTCCAATTTCTGCCGCCCCGGAAAATATTCCCGCCACAACACGTCCTATTGGAAAGGAATAGCTTATCTGGGGTGCGGACCGTCGGCACATTCTTTTGACGGGATGACACGGGAATGGAATGTTTCTTCCATCGATACATATATAAAAGGTATAGAGGAAAACAGCCGTGCTTTCGAGACAGAGTATCTGAACCCAACCACCCGCTACAACGAGTTTATTATCACTACCATCCGTACCGTATGGGGAACACCTATAGAGAAACTGAAACAGATGTTCGGCAATGAGATGTGGGAGTATTGCCAGAGAATGGCTGCGCCTTATCTGAAAAATGGGAAACTGGAAGAACACGATGGAGCCTTACGCTTGACTCGTGAAGGTATTTTCATCTCCGACAGTATAATGAGTGATTTACTTTGGGTAGATTAACAAAACAAACAGCAAGCCGATGACCGAATCAGAAGTTAGAAAGTTATTGCGGCAAATGAAAGAACTGGATTCGCAAACTGCTTTCCGGGACTTTTACAACATGACTTACGATCGCCTCTTCCGCATAGCCTACTACTACGTGAAGCAGGAAGAATGGTCGCAGGAAATCGTTCTCGACGTATTTCTGAAACTATGGAAACAGCGTAGCAATTTACTTGATGTGAGAAACATTGAAGATTATTGTTTCATTCTCGTCAAGAATGCTTCGCTCAATTATCTGGAAAAAGAATCAAAACACACTTACATTCATCCCGATTCTCTGCCGGAGCCACAGGAACAGAGCTATTCACCGGAAGAATCACTCATTAGTGAAGAATTATTTGCTCTTTACGTAAAGGCACTCGACCGGCTTCCGGAACGTTGTAGGGAAGTATTCATTCGCATCCGCGAAGAAAAACAAAGTTATGCACAAGTAGCGGAAGAATTAGGTATCAGCATGAATACAGTGGATGCACAATTTCAGAAAGCAATCACACGACTCAAAGAAATGATTAGCCGGGCAGAAATAGATTAACAATTATTTAGAAAAAGAGCGTAGGGAGTTTCTGTCACCCTCCGGTCTTTATCAACAAATAAATCAATCACTAAAAAAGACAGAAAAATGAAAAAGCTAAATGACGCAAACATTGGAATCCTTGTTCTTCTATCAACTTGCCTGTGCCTGTTCTCATGCAACAATGACAACGACAATTTGCCCAAAGACTATGCAGGATTCGAACATTCGAAGGAAACAGTAGAATGTGAAGGAAACAAATCAGAGTGTGAATTGGAAATTAAAATTGTGGCGATGGAGAAAGCGAAAGAAGACCGGACGGTAGTACTTGCCGCACCTCCTCCGGTAACAGGGCAAGCAGCAGTCATACAACTGACGGAAAAGAAAGTAATCATCAAAGCGGGTAAGAAGTCGGCTACGACTATCATTAAAATCTATCCCAAACAGATGGTATTGAATAAACAGAATGTCACTTTATCCTGCACTCCCCAATGGAAAGAAGGAGGAATCAGCAAACTGACCATTCTGTTGAAACGAAAATAATGGATCAAGAGTAATACAGAAAAAAATATGAAACACACCGATACGGAATTAGAAGAAATACTGAATCAGCTCATTGCTTCCACGCGTTCACCGCGAGGACGTTTTTCAGCAGCAGCCAGTTACCCGGAACTAGAAAAAAGACTGAAGTCACATACCCGGCATCTGACTTTGATACGCACCTTCTCGGCAGCAGCGGCAGTAGCTCTACTTTGCCTATCGGTATGGACAGCTTATTTATATATGCAACCTGCTGCAATACAAACGATTTCCACTCTGGCAGAGACACGTACTGTCCGCCTCCCTGATGGTAGTTCCGTCATGCTCAACCATTATTCTTCGCTTTCTTATCCGGAAAAGTTCCAATCGGACAAACGGGAAGTGGAGCTAAATGGAGAAGCCTATTTTGAAGTAAGCAAGGACCCAAAGCATCCGTTTATCGTGCAGACTGAAACGATTGACGTTCAGGTGCTGGGAACCCATTTCAATGTAGATGCATATCATGACAATCTGGATGTAAAGACAACGTTATTGTCCGGCTCGGTAGCAGTCAGCAATAAAAGTAAATCTGTTCGTATGGTTTTGAAGCCTAACGAGATTGCTATATATAATAAGGTAGAAGAAAAACTCACCCGCAAGGTTTTAGAGAATGCAGAAGATGAAATTTCCTGGCGACAAGGAGAGTTTATATTCGACGACCTGCCTTTACAGGAGATTGCCCGCGAACTGTCCAACTCATTCGGAGCGACGATCCAAATAGCCGATACAACTTTGCAAAATTACCGGATCACAGCACGATTCCGCGATGGAGAAGATCTGGCAATTATTTTATCTGTATTACATAATGCCGGTTATTTCAACTACTCACAAAACAATAAACAGATTATTATCACTGCTAAACCAGACTAAGATGAATATAATATTCCAAGGTCGCTTCCCTGTCAGAACCATTGTTCTGATAGGGGTGGCACTCCTTATCACTACTCAAATATATGCACAAAATGCGGAAGCCCGGCTTTCGCTGACACTACGAAACGCCACACTAAAAGAATTCGTCAAGCGGATTGAAAACTCAACCGGATATTCTTTTATCTATGGCGAGGAAATTATCATCAAACATAAAATCAATTTGCAGGTAAAGAATAAGCCATTGCGTGAAATACTTGACCTCGTATTCAAGAATGAGCAGATCAGTTATCAGTTCACCGGCCGCCATATTCTACTGCAAAAGAAAAAAGAATCAAAAACCGTAGGCCGTAAGTTCACTATCAGCGGATATGTCACGGATGGAACGTCTTCCGAGACGTTGATTGGAACCAATATCATTGAGAGTCATCAGAATCAAGGAACAACCACCAATCCTTACGGTTTTTACAGCATCACTTTGCCCGAAGGAGAAACCGAACTGCGTTTCTCCTATCTGGGTTATGCCACAGAAGCGCATCATTTTACGCTCTCACAAGATACATTGCTGAATATCCGTATGCAGGGAAACACGCAGTTGCAAGAGGTAGTGATCGTTTCCGATAAAACTGAAACGGGCACCGTAGCTACCCAGATGGGCTCTATCGAAATTCCGATGACACAGATTAAAAATACGCCGAGCATACTGGGAGAAGCAGATGTCATGAAAGCCATCCAGCTGATGCCGGGCGTACAGGCAGGAGTAGACGGTTCAGCCGGACTGTATATACGCGGCGGCAGTCCGGACCAGAATCTTATTCTACTGGATGGAACTCCTGTATACAACGTAGACCACATGTTCGGATTCTTTTCGGTTTTTACTCCGGAGGCCGTCAAAAAGGTAACACTATTCAAAAGCTCCTTTCCGGCACGTTTCGGCGGACGTCTTTCTTCCGTCATTGATGTCCGCACCAATGACGGAGACATGCAGAAATACCACGGTACGCTTAGTATCGGATTACTAACCAGCAAAATCAATCTGGAAGGCCCGATTGTGAAAGGAAAAACCTCTTTCAACATTTCCGCCAGACGTTCGTATGTCGATCTCATCGCCAAGCCATTTATGCCGAATGATGAAGAATATGGTTATTACTTTTATGACATCAATGCCAAAATCAATCATAAATTCTCCGACCGGAGCCGTATCTATCTAAGCGTTTACAATGGAAAAGATCATTTTGCCGCCAATTATGATGGAGATACCGACTCCAAGGATGGAAGCACAATGAATTGGGGAAATACCATTGTTTCCGCCAGATGGAACTATATATTCAACAACCGTCTGTTCAGCAACACAACCGTCTCTTACAACAACTATTTATTCGACGTCAACTCATACAATAACAATAAATATGCTAACAGCATGGGAGCTTCGATAATCAACCGATATTCAGCCGATTATCGTTCGGGAATCAATGACTGGAGCTATCAGATCGATTTCGATTATAACCCGTCTCCCGCACACCACATTAAATTTGGTACAGGATATATCTATCATCGGTTCCGTCCGGAGGTCATGACATCCAAAATCTCCGAAAAAACAGGAGACAAAGTAGATCGCGACACCACTTACCACAGCATCGCCAACAGCCGGATTTACGGACATGAGCTATCGGCTTACCTGGAAGACAACATCAAGGTGAATGACCGTCTGCGTCTGAATCTCGGATTACACTTCTCCTTGTTTCAGGTACAGAAGCAGAGTTATTCTTCTTTGCAGCCACGAGTTTCCGCCCGTTATCAACTAGGAAAAGACGTAACTCTGAAAGCCTCTTATACACAAATGAGCCAATACGTACATCTGTTATCATCCATGCCAATCGCAATGCCTACGGACTTATGGGTTCCCGTGACTAAAAAAATCAAACCGATGCGCTCTCACCAATATTCATTAGGCGGATACTATACGGGAATCGAGGGATGGGAATTCTCGGTAGAAGGCTATTATAAAGATATGTATAATGTATTGGAGTATAAGGAAGGAGTCAGCTTCTTCGGTTCTTCTGCCGGTTGGGAAAATAAAGTGGAAATGGGCAAGGGACGTTCGGCAGGTATTGAGTTTATGGCACAGAAGACACATGGAAAAACGACGGGATGGTTGTCCTACACTTTATCCAAAAGTGATCGTCAGTTTGCTAAAGGCGGTATCAACAACGGTGAACGGTTTCCATATAAATATGACCGAAGACACAATATCAACCTGACAATCAACCATAAATTCAGCGAACGTATCGACATCGGTGCTTCCTGGGTGTTCTATACAGGCGGAACAAGTACAATCCCCGAAGAGAAAACCGCTGTCATCCGTCCTAGCGACAGCACAAACAACGGATTTGGAGGAGGATATGGATATGGAGATTATTTTGATTCAGGCATAACTTCACCCACCATCGGAGAAGCTTCGTATGTGGAGCATCGTAATAATTACCGGTTACCAGCCAGTCACCGGTTGAATGTGGGAGTCAATTTCAACAAAAAGACCAAACATGGTATGCGTACCTGGAATATCAGTCTGTATAATGCATATAATGCGATGAATCCTACCTTCGTATATCGCAGCACCAGCAAAAACGATCCCTACAAACCGATTATCAAGAAGTATACTATACTTCCATTAATTCCATCATTCACTTACACTTATAAATTCTAAACTCATTATGAGAACTCGTATATATTATCCATTTATCCAGTTAATAGCATTACTGACAACAGTATCTTGCGAAAACGAACTCCCGTTTAGTGTAAAGGACAATCCCCCCAAACTAGTGATGAACGCACTAATCAACGCAGATAGTCTGACCAATGTTCTTTACCTCAATTTCACGGGAAGAGGATACGCCACTCATGCAGAAAAAGCCACCGTGGAAGTACGTGTTAACGGACAGTTGTCAGAAAGTTTACGTCCGCTCCCACCCCAGGCGGAAGGAGATATGCAATGCCGCTTCAATATTTCCGGCAAGTTCTCTCCCGGAGATGTAGTACGTATCGACGCTCTCACTGACGACGGACAGTATCACGCATGGGCTGAAGTTACCGTTCCACAGCGTCCCCACGAAATAACTGATATCGATACGGTCACTGTTCCACTGACACAGTATTATTATACACAGAATTATCTCCGATATAAAATCAACATCAAAGATCGCCCCAACGAAAATAATTTCTATCGACTTATCATGGATAAGCAAATGACAGTGAAAGACTATAATAATGAAATAGGCGAATATGTCACTCAAACCACACACCGTTATCATTTTATATCTCGCGAAGATGTTGTGTTGACGGACGGACAGCCTACCAACAGCGATGACGAAGATAATGGCATGTTCGACACTGTAAAGAATATATATGGGGTGTTTGACGACTCACGATTCAAAAATACATCTTATACCATGACAGTTTACAACCAGACAAATGTTGAGGGGCTTTCCAAATATGGAACGAATGTAAAGATGGATATTATTGTGCGTCTGTTAAGCATTACAGAAACCGAATATTACTATCTGAAAGCACTCAACCTGGCAGATTCCGACGCTTATGATGAGACAATAAACGAACCAATCAAATATCCCGGCAATGTGCACGGAGGGGTCGGGATTGTCGGGATCAGTACGGAGACAAGCAAAATCATTCATATAGAAAAGCCATGGATATGAAAACTCATCACCTACTATTTATACTCATCGCATTACCGCTGTTCTGTTCCTGCCGAAGCAGCCGGAGTATGTTAAGGGAGATACAAGCCTTAAAATCCAGCTTGTATTACGAGCTCACTTCTCCTATCTATCAGGAGAAAGCAGATCAAACCGTATATCTGGACTTCATCGACTACTCCAACATGGATTATTACACCAGCGTGAAACGAAAAAAGTCTGCATATATTCCGCTACTGCTATATAACTATGAGGGTGAGCTTTTCCATCTTCGGTTAGGAGAGTCTTCTCTCACCCAACTCTATCGGGAATTTCTGACGGAGGCACTGCTTACCGAATGTAACAGTAGCACCTGCTGTCATCTGATAGATAATCAGAAAGGAAAAATGATTCCCGATTCCGCCTATCGGCTGGAAGTAAAAATCAGAAAGAATGAGACGTGTGCCAGAATCAAACTCAACCAGTCAAGTATCCCTTGGTTTGAGGGAGAAATGTTGGAGGTTGTCAATAACAAAATTCGCCCGGCAGCTTCCAGTCTTGCCATTTCTATCCGCCTCACTCAAAAGGAAGATTGCCTGCTTGATAAAACCTACTCTACAGAATATCAGCAAACTACCAAAGCGCAAAGATTCGAAGATTCACCGTCCGCCAATGCCGCTTGCCTGGATGATATGACCGAATGTTTGTCAATGGCTACGAAAGAAATCGTGGAGGAGATTAGTCGGGATATACATTTAATACTATCTTTGCAGCCAAAAAGCAGACACTAACTATGTTTATCATTATTGGAATTATGCTGACAGGCATGCTTCTTGGCTACTTGTTACGCAGTAAAAGACTATCATGGATACACAAGATAATAACTCTTCTTATATGGATTCTCCTCTTTCTTCTCGGAATAGATGTAGGAGGTAACGAATCTATTATCAAAGGTTTGCATACTCTCGGACTGGAAGCTATTATCATCACGGTAGCTGCCGTTGCAGGAAGTACGTTATGTGCCTGGGGATTATGGTACCTATTATATAGATGGAATAGAGGAAAGGAGACAAAAGCATGAAAGGTAGTTTGATTATCGTCTCTTTCTTCATTATCGGTACTCTTTGTGGAGTTTATCATCTTATTCCATACGACTTCACCGACAGCAAGCTCAGTTACTATGCCCTCTGCGGACTCATGTTCTGCGTAGGCATCAGTATCGGCAACGATCCGAATACTTTGAAGAGTTTTCGCTCCCTGAATCCGCGGCTTGTATTCCTTCCCATCATGACGATCATTGGCACATTAGCAGGTTGCGCCGTAGCAGGAGCCTTTATGAGCCAACGAGGTCCTTTAGACTGTATGGCAGTCGGAGCCGGATTTGGATATTATTCACTTTCCAGCATTTTCATTACCGAATGCAAGGGTCCCGAACTGGGAACTATTGCGTTACTTTCCAATATCATGCGTGAAATTATCGCTTTGCTGTGTGCACCATTATTAGTGAAGTATTTCGGAAAGCTAGCCCCTATTTCTGTTGGTGGAGCCACTACAATGGATACCACTCTTCCTATTATTACCCGATATTCGGGAAAAGAATTTGTAATCATTTCCATTTTCCATGGCTTTGTTGTTGATTTCAGTGTTCCTTTCCTAGTCACGTTCCTTTGCTCAATATCATTTTAACAGGAATAAATCCTAAAAAGCAGATTATTTCCACTATCGTTTTCGCACACGTATTACAAATATGTTTCATAAAGAACCATTTTTGTATCAAAAAGCACATCATCTCTTGACTTACATCAAGAAATGAGGCTAAATAGAATCTTTTCCTTTTCTTTATTTTTATGCTATAAAACATATTCTTATATTTGCATAGGTAAAAAGAAAAAACTAAGTGCTTAGACTAATTTTCAATAGGTATTAGATTTGTTTTTAGGAATAGTTTTTAGGTATAACAATTAAAAAAAGTAGGTATTATGAAACGTTTAGGATTAACATTAGTGGCAGCGCTCTGCTTTGCTGCTACAACATTTGCAGCCGGAAATCAACCTACAACTGCAAAATGGGAAGGTAACATCAATGTTAGTAAATTAGGTAAATATTTGAACTTGAATTCAGTTCAGAGTGAAGAGGTTGCAAACATCTGCGATTATTTCTCCGAACAGATGTCAAGAGCCACAACAGCAAAGAAAGATAAAGAAGCTAAATTGCGTAACGCTGTTTATGGTAACTTGAAGCTGATGAGAAAGACTCTTAGTGCTGAACAGTATGCCAAGTATGCCGCATTGATGAACATCACTTTACAGAATAAAGGTATTGAACTGAATAAGTAAAATGAGTAATATGCAAAAGAGAGAGAGGGTGGAAGCCAGTTTGGGCTTCCACTTTTTTTATCCCATTATTTAATAATCACCATCGTAGCTCCAAATCCATATTCCTGGAAAGAAGCATCCTGATAACGGCAATTACTATATTTCCGTTTCAATTCATCAACGATAGCTTTCCGAAGCACACCATCTCCTTTGCCGTGAATAAAGACAATCTTCTGCTCACGTTTGTTCTTATAGACTTCCATCACTTCGCGAAACTTATCCAATTGATAGTTCAGTATTTCAGCATTACCCATTCCTTGAGTATCATCCAGTAGAGAGTCGATATGAAGATCTATTTCAACAATCTCACTCTTTCCACCATGAGCATGATTCGGTTTCACAATAGGTTGTGATCTGGGCTTATCTACAGATTTCTTCTGCAGCAAAGCCTCTTGAAGTTCTTCTGCCGAAACATATACTTGCTTGGTAGGCATATCATCTTTCACAATGTCATAAATCAACGCCGGTTCTTCGAAGAAATCAGAGTCGCTAAAGGTATGAAGTTTATAGAACTTCACGGTATCAATCCGTATTTCCACACTGACAGCCGGTTTGATAGCCGCAGGCTTACCATCTTTGAAAGCAATCAACTGAACGGCCACCCGCTCCATATCATTCAGTACATCTTTTGTAAACTCCTCCAACAGCAATTTCGTATTAGGTTCCACCAACCCGTGCGAACGGTTCTTCCAGGCTTTTCCTTCTGCACTCAAATAAGTGTAATACAAATAATAATTGCTATCATTTACCAAATAAGTCTCGAAAGGAGTAGTCATCATAGCCTTTGCATCTTCAGGCACATAAGCCAGAAATACATTCAGCGTATCTCCCCCCTTCACTTCCGGCTGGCGTTGAATGACGGGCATCTCCGGTTTTACCGGTTTAGCAGGTCCCTCTTGTTTCGGAGCAGAAGAAGTCGGTTTACGCTTCAAATTATAGTCATCTGTTTCAATCACGACACACTCGCGTATCGGCATTGGAATATCAAACCCATCTGCATCTTCTACCAACACAAAATCCTTTCCCTGGAATCCAGTTACGATTCCACCGCCTACCTCACTAAGAAAGCGTACTTTATCTCCTATTTTCATTATTGTATATCCAATTAAAATTCAAACTCAAAAAAACGAGTAACAAAGATAGAGATTTCTATGAAATTAAATGGAGATTCGGTTCTAAAAACAAACCGTCTGCCTTTATTCCTCTTTTTATTGTAACTTTGCACCCGACGAAATACCAAACATATAATCTAAAATTCACCATTAACGACGAAAACCGATGAAAGAACTTATTAAAGTCATTGCTTTTGATGCAGACGATACCTTGTGGAGCAATGAACCTTTTTTCCAGGAAATAGAGAAACAATACACAGACCTATTAAAGCCTTATGGCACTTCTGAAGATATTTCAGCCGCTTTATTTCAAACAGAAATGAATAATCTGAAATATCTCGGCTATGGAGCCAAAGCCTTCACCATTTCTATGGTAGAGACAGCTTTGCATGTGAGTGGACAAAAGATTTCAGGTACAGACATCCAACATATTATTGAATTAGGCAAATCATTACTAAAAATGCCTATTGAACTATTGCCGGGAGTAAAAGAAACGCTTAAAGTGTTGAAAGAGAAGGGTAAATACAAATTAGTAGTTGCCACTAAAGGAGACTTACTCGATCAGGAGAATAAGCTGGAACGTTCCGGATTAGCCTCTTATTTCGATCACATTGAAGTGATGTCCGATAAAACAGAGAAAGAATATCAACGAATGTTGAATATCTTACAGATTGCTCCTTCCGAATTTGTCATGATTGGCAATTCTCTGAAATCGGACATTCAACCTGTTCTATCGCTGGGAGGATATGGTATACATATTCCTTTTGAAGTGATGTGGAAACACGAAGTAGTAGACACATTCACACATGACCATCTGAAACAGGTGAAAAGATTTGATGAGTTGCTACTTTTGTTTTAAATAAGTTCTGTTCTTTCTTCAGATAAGCTTTAAATCTGAAGAAAGAAATCAGTGAACAATGCCATCTTATTGGATTACAAATCCAACAGTTTCATCAATTCAGCAGCCCGACACGCTTCTATCGAATTACCGACAGAGAGTTTCTCCAAAATATTCTGGCGGTGTCGATTGACTGTATTCACACTAATATAAAGGGCAGCTGCAATTTCTTTACTAGATAGTCCTTTACGTATACAGCGAAGTATTTCCTTTTCACGTTCGGATAGGATATTACGATGTTCTTCCGAAAGAAAGAGCGTTTCGACCTCTCCACGTTCCATATGGGTAATAGTGGGATATATCCCCTGCTCCGTTCGTTGATCTGCAGACAAGGTATAAAGGCAAAAAATCAACCATACACTTCCGGAAGGAGTATTTTCCATAATCTGCACTAAATTATCAATATACTGATAGACTCCTTTCTCATTCATCATACGTATTCTGCATCTTCCCCGGTACTTCAACCGTTCTTCGGAAGACATCGAAAAGGTCTTCTGAAAAAACTGATACTCCAATAACCGCTTTTCTACCAAGTCTTCAGGATGAATACGCCGATAAATACAATCTTCATCCATAGAATCAATCACACTCAAAGCAGCTTCTTCGGGAGTTAAGCCTAGAAAATGCGCCCAAGGATGAACGGCAATATAACTTTTTCTATTCGAAAGATCTGAAATAACAGCACATCCACCATTAATCTCCGTCAATGAATGAATAAAGCGTTGATGTTGCTCTACAACTCCATTATCCAATATTTCATTGGCTATCAGTTGTGTCGCATAAACTTCATCTATTTCCTTTTGTAATACATCCATCTTATAAAATGGTTATTATTCAGTATTGTTGCACACGGAGGTATGAGCTATCTTTGCACCACAAAGATAATCAAATAAGAAATGATCATGAAACATTTAAAAATCAAAATCATGTCAATAGCCTTTATGGCAGTAGCAACTTCTTCTATGGCACAAAGTTTGAATAAGATGAACTGGCTGAACGAGCCTCAACAGTGGGAAATAAAAGATGGCAAAACCTTAGTGATGGATGTTCCTGCAAAAACAGACTTTTGGAGGATTTCTCATTATGGATTCACAGTGGACGACGGGCCTTTCTATTATGCGACTTATGGTGGAGAATTTGAAGCCAAAGTAAAGATAACCGGCAACTATGTCACCACCTTTGACCAAATGGGATTAATGCTGCGCATCGACCATGAGAACTGGATAAAAGCAGGTGTGGAATACGTTGATGGCAAACAGAATGTAAGTGCCGTAGTTACGCATCGGACTAGCGACTGGAGTGTAGTACAATTGCCGGATGCTCCCCGCTCTATATGGATAAAAGCAGTCCGTCGCCTGGATGCAGTAGAAATATTTTTCTCACGTGATGATAAAGAATATATTATGATGCGCACGTGTTGGTTGCAAGATAATTGTCCTGTCATGGTAGGATTAATGGGAGCTTGTCCGGACGGGAAAGGGTTCACCGCTACATTCGAAGAATTTAAAGTGACTCCATTAGCCGATCAACGAAGACTGGAATGGGCAAAAAGGCAAATGAACAAATAAAAATCAGTCCTGATGCTATTTATTTAAATAGAGAGAAAGCTCTATTATAATATAAATGCGGTAGTATATCTTACTTTAAATGTTCTATTTTTAAGATGATGAGTATAAATTGCATTCATAGATTTCCTCTTCCAGCAGTTCTGTTGTATAAAATAATGCAAGAATATACAGTTTCAGAGGAGTTTTTTATTCAAAAACAGTCAAAAGATACACTATAAATAAACTTATTGACAATCGTTTCTTTAAAAGGAATAACCAGTTCCTTTTAAAGGAACGATTCATTGATCGGTGAGAAACACTTTATTCCTTTAAAAGGAGCATATAAAACTTTGTTTTAAGTGCTATCCCAGAGCTAACCTACACCTGAAACAGCCAACACTCCACATATCAATTTGAGACAAAACAAAGGTAAGTTCTATACATCTATTCTATAAAAAATACAGACTAAAACAAATTGTCCCAAAACGCAATCGATTTATTTCTTTTCTAAATTCGAAAACAGCAAATCCTTCTCATTTTCAACTCATGCCTAAATATATCCTGCATATATGGAATTATACAACGATAAAATATACGTTTTCTCATATATTATCGCCAAAACCGTATATACTTATCTTTCTCATGATCCAACACACTTTCATCGACACAATCATCCAACCGGAACCATGAATGTTCTATCAATGAGCCTCTCTTTTTAACAGACTTATCCCAGTTTCCTATCACTTGTCCTTCATGAAGAACAATCGGATAAAACAGACCATTATTGGTAAATGCTTTCGAGTAATGCTCTTTAGGTAAAACGTCTGTCCGGTCTTTATAACCAAGCAAATATTCATCATAAGAAGGAAGAAGATGCAAACTGCCGGTAACTTTTCCACGAGTCCGGCAATCTTCATGAATATACCATGTTTGTCCATTCCATTCTTCTGCCGTTAATTCCGAATCAATCAAATAAATAGCTTGACGTGCATCTGTAATAGGCAGCCCCGACCACCAGACAAAATCTTGCAAAACAGCAGGAGCATGACTACGAAAATAGCTTCTAGCCAAACGAGCCAAAGATTCATCTTTGGTCAATTCCGGCACCGGTGGAACACGCTCTTCCAAAAGCGCATACGTACATTTACTCCCTTTATCTTCCCCACTACATACAATCCCCACCTGCTCCGCACGAGCCATAAAGCGGGTCATACGATGATTATCCGCTACAATCCCCGAACGGTTAAAATGCTCGGCAATCTCCTGCCTCGTCAGGCTTTTCTTCCCACAAAGAATTTTCTCCAACAGATTATGACTTTTCGTATAGAGCTCTTCAGAAATTTCCAAGTCATGCCCTTTCGCATAAGACTCATTAGCAGATATAATACGCCCGGCGGAAAGTTTCAACATCCATCGGATATCTTCTGCTGCTACGAGATGCCATGTCGGACGCATTACATGAGTCCGCAGGATTTCACCATCACGCAGTGCTTTTTCCACTGTCTGAATCGTTGCCGACTTCAAACGCATCCCTACTGCCCACTTCACCATGGAATAATTTTGTGCCTGCATAGCTCCCATCCAGGACACAAGTTCCTTGGGTTGAGAGAAAAGAGGACTTAATAACTGTTGGTTGAGTAAACGTATATTCGGTATTTTCATTTTAATTTATTGCCATTTTTATCAATATAAAACCAATCATCACTTTGCCAGGTCCAATGCTCCCCATAATCATCCAATGCCTTTTTTTCCCCAGTATAGGTCACTTCGGCCTTACCATCCTTGAAAGGCCAAACGAAAGCAAACTGTGGTTTGATGACAACATTCCCCAGTGTATCGGCAAACCCCATCAGCATCTCATCATTTATGATACGAAAAAGCCCTTCCTCTACATAATCCGGTCCATTATCAAAACTAAAGGCATAAAAAAGTTTTTCTCCTTTGTTATTAATAGTTGTCCATCCGGGTTTATGAGGTTCCATTACAAAACCGATATGCCGTATTGTATCACTTCCTCCATAATAATATTTACCAAAGGGAACAATCGTATCACCTTGCTCATTCAAATAACAGACAGAAGATCCTAATTCCGGATATTCAGTTGACATATAAGCAATAAGGATTGAATGATCCGACTGTTTTTGACCGTCCAAACAACCAGTCATAAAAATGCAAAACAATATGGCATACAAAGATTTTAGTTTCATGAGCTTATTATTAGTATATTGCAAATATAAAATTTCTTTCCATACAAATCATTGTTAATGATAAAAAGAATAAATAAGAAGATACAGATATTGCCTCAACTCCCTAGCCAAGAGTCAAAACCAGTTGGAAGTCTCCGAATAAATCTCTACTTTTGTACTCCATAACAAAGAATAGATCAAGAAATGATGCTCTATAAACTCATCCCTCCTTCAGTAGTAACAGCAACTATCCAGTTGCCGGCTTCTAAAAGTATCAGTAATCGTGCATTAATCATCAATGCGCTGGGCAAAGGTATTTATCCTCCTGAAAACCTGTCCGATTGTGACGATACACAGGTGATGATAAAAGCTCTCACCGAAGGGAAAGAGACGATTGACATCATGGCTGCGGGCACTGCTATGCGTTTCCTTACCGCCTATTTAAGTGTGACTCCGGGGGAACGGACAATCACAGGAACAGCCCGTATGCAGCAACGCCCGATACAGATATTAGTCAATGCGCTTCGTGAGTTAGGAGCTGAAATAGAGTATGTCCACAATGAAGGATATCCTCCCTTATGTATCAAAGGTGCAGAGTTGAAAGGAAATGAAATAACCTTGAAAGGAAATGTAAGTTCCCAATATATATCTGCTCTATTGATGATAGGTCCGGCACTCAAAGACGGTTTGACTTTGCATTTAAGCGGAGAGATTATTTCCCGTCCTTATATCAACCTTACATTGCAACTGATGCAGGACTTTGGAGCCAAAGCCGCATGGACTTCTCCCAGTAGCATTTCCGTTGCTCCACAACTCTATCAGAGCATTCCTTTCAAAGTGGAAAGTGACTGGAGCGCAGCTTCTTATTGGTATCAGATTGCCGCCTTATCTCCCAAAGCAGAGATTGAATTATTGGGGTTGTTTCCTAACAGTTATCAGGGAGATAGTCGGGGAGCAGAAGTTTTCTCACGCTTAGGTATAACTACCGAATTTACATCGCAAGGTGTGAAACTGAAAAAAACAGGCAAAGCGCCGGAAAGACTGGAAGAAGACTTTGTCGACATTCCGGATTTGGCACAAACATTCGTTGTTACCTGTGCCTTGCTGAATATCCCTTTCCGTTTCACCGGATTACAAAGCCTGAAAATAAAAGAGACTGACCGTATTGCCGCCCTGCGAGCCGAGCTTAAAAAGCTGGGATATGTGATCGAGGAAGAAAATGACAGTATATTAATGTGGAATGGCGAACGATGTGAACCGGAAGAAACTCCGGTGATTGAAACCTACGAAGACCATCGGATGGCAATGGCATTTGCACCGGCAATTATCCGCCATCCCAATTTACTTATTGCCGATCCGCAAGTCGTTACCAAATCATATCCCGGATACTGGGAAGATTTGAAACAGGTCGGATTTCAGGTTATAAACGAAGGCTAATTTTCATACGCTGTGGAAGATTTCAACAAATATACTTCCCACATCAACTACTCCCCTATTGTAGATTTTGTATTGCAACAGGGGAAGCAGACCTATTATAAAAAAGGAGACTACTTTTCCCGCCAGGGAGAAGTATGCAAAACAATGGGGTTCGTCAGTTCCGGTTCTTTCCGGTACTGTTGCACCAACAGTGTAGGCGAGAGTAGCATTGTAGGCTATACTTTCGATCATTCTTTTGTTGGCAACTATCCGGCGTTTCAGTTACAGGACAAATCAAATGTAGATATACAAGCCTTGTGTGACTGTTCGGTATACGTAATCAATTATCAGCAAATGGCAGACTTCTACGATACCAACGGCGTTCACCAAAAGTTAGGACGTCGCATCGCAGAAACGTTATTGTGGGAAGTCTACGACCGGATGATTTCAATGTACAGCCTGACACCGGAAGAACGCTATCTTGAAATTATCAATCGTTGTCCCGACTTACTGAAACTGATAACTTTAAAAGAACTGGCTTCCTATCTTCTGATTCGTCCCGAAACATTAAGTCGTATCCGAAGAAAAGTCGTACAAAAATAAATTCTTGATTTCAATCAAGAGTTTATTTATTCCCTACCCTTACTTTTGCGGGCAAACAAAGTATATTGTATTTCATGAAAAAAATTATAATTATAGGTGCAACTTCCGGCATCGGTCGTGGATTGGCAGAAGTCTATTCTCAAGAAGATTATCTTATCGGCATTACCGGTCGCAGGGAAAATCTATTAGAAGAGGTATGCGCCCGGGACAAAGACAAACTATTTTATCAAGTGTGCGACATCACCGATACACAAGCTACCATTTCATCCCTCGAAACTCTCACTCAAAAGATGGGTGGAATGGATATATTGATTATCTGTGCCGGGACCGGAGAACTAAACCCCGAACTCTCCTACCAATTGGAAGAACCTACCTTACTAACGAACGTGATAGGATTCACCAACATCGCAGACTGGGGTTTCCGATATTTCGAACAGCAAAAAAGCGGGCATCTGGTTACTATTTCCTCTGTTGGAGGTACGCGCGGCAGTGGCATCGCTCCCGCCTACAATGCGTCGAAAGCCTATCAAATCAACTATATGGAAGGATTACGACAGAAAGCAACTAAATCTCCTTATTCTATTTACACTACCGATATTCGTCCCGGATTTGTAGACACCGCTATGGCAAAAGGAGAAGGATTGTTCTGGGTTACTCCCGTTGATAAAGCTGTGAAACAAATTAAAAAGGCTATTTCTAAAAAGAAAAAAGTAGCTTTCATTTCCAAAAGATGGAGATATGTAACTATCCTGTTTCGTCTGTTGCCATCTGCTATTTATTGCCGGATATAAAGTTCTACCTGTTCACCACCTCCCTATATAGTAAGAAAAGAAACTTTCGTGAATTCTACAACCCGGCAACAAAGATTATCTACACAAATTCACTATCTTTGCAAAGATAGCCCGTCAACAGACCAACAAAGGACTATTGTTGCTACATGGACCGACTGATAATACCTAACTTGAAACAAAGGTGTATATGAATACTGACTTTACAAACTTAACAACAGAAAATCTTTCTAATGAGCATTTATGCTGCATTATCCGCAGCAAAAATGCTCATCCTGGTATTGAAGCAAAGCGGCAATGGCTTTCCGACCGGCTGAATGAAGGTCATGTCTTTAGAAAGTTAAACGCCAAAGCTACGGTTTTTATTGAATATGCTCCTCTTGAAACAGCTTGGGTTCCCGTCATCGGCGACAACTATTATTATCTGTATTGTTTATGGGTGTTAGGTAGTCCCCGAGGAAACGGATATGGGAAAGCATTAATAGAGTACTGTATAACTGATGCCAAAGAAAAAGGTAGATCCGGCATTTGTATGCTCGGGGCAAAAAAACAGAAGAGCTGGCTTTCCGACCAATCATTTGCAAAGAAATTTGGTTTTGAAGTGGTTGACACTACCGATAACGGATATGAATTGCTTGCTCTTTCTTTTGACGGAACAGTACCGAAGTTCGCGCCAAATGCCAAGAATCTGAAAATAGAAAGTGAGGAACTGACGATTTATTATGATATGCAATGCCCCTATATCTATAAATACATTGAAATGATCAAACAATATTGTGAAACAAATGATGTCCCTGTTTCTTTTATTCAGGTAGATACGCTACAGAAAGCAAAAGAGTTACCGTGTGTTTTTAATAATTTTGCTGTATTTTATAAAGGAAGTTTTGAGACTGTGAATTTGCCACCTATCGACTATTTAAAAAGAATACTCAAAAAATAAGAAATACAATCCTGACTTTTCCCGTTAATTATCAGGATTGTATTTTATCTGCTTCATTAAAAGGACTTCTCATTTGCCATCTTCCACATATTGAGAAAAGAGGCTTTGGTGATTTCTACTATCTTATCCCAATTCAATCGGTCGGCATGATCGGAAGGCTGGTGATAATCAGGATGCCCGTCCGTATGATACCAGATAATCGGAATACCTACTTTGGCAAACGAACCATTATCACTTCCTCCTATCGGATTTTCCCAAGCGCGGTAATCCGGTTCCAATTGCAAACCGTATTTTCTGATATCCTCTTTCAACCAATCCCCAAAGACCGGGTGGGCGGATGTATAGAAATAAACGACCTGTTTGGGTTGTTGAGGTTTGTTGTTACGGCCAATCATGTCAAAGTTCAGATAGCCTTTGATTTGAGATAGGAAAAGACAAGTTTGTACAAAATATTTAGAGCCAAGCAGTCCTTTTTCTTCTCCATCCCAAAAAGCAAAGATTACATTTCTTTCGGGTTGCTGTCCACTGGCTAAAAAGGCTCTTGCTATTTGCAGCACTGCCGATACACCGGAAGCATTATCGTCAGCACCATTGTATATTTGGTCGCCATCGAGTGCAGGATCAATACCTAAATGGTCGAAATGCGCCCCCACAATCACATATTCTTTGGTATTTTTACCAGGAATCATTCCCAATACATTCCTCATGGAAAGCTTCTGATGAACTTCCTGTTTCAGTTTAGCTATGGAATCAGGATGCACTTCCAGACGTCCTTTTTTCTGACGTTCTTTACGGTAAGCATCAAAAGGCTGGAAATAGCTGTCAGCCAAAGGTGATACTCCCATCCATTGTAATAAAGAAGCAATATACTCCGAGGTCACACGTGAACCATGAAAACCTGCCTCACGGCCTTGCAATTCATCACTAGCCAAAAAGTTGATAGTAGCTTCGGCAGAGGAACGGTTGATACTCTGCAACCCTTTTTCTACGTTAGTTTGGGCAGATAACAACAATGAAAAATTACACAAAAAAGAGAGAAGCAGAATGTTTTTCTTCATGATGTATATAAGATTTAAGAAACAATCGTCCATACTTTACTTATTTTCAACTATCCAGTTTTTATCATTCAAGATATTTCTATTACAATCATCTGCTCCCGGATTATCATTAAAAGAAATCCGATATTGGCGGGGAGGAGTCGGATAATAAATAGCAGGTTCCAGCACTTGCCCCAAGGAATCAAACAGTGTATTCAAGGCATCCTCATCCAATTGATTCGAGTGACAATAAAGATGTTCTAACAGACTTCCTTGCGGTACCATTAAACGAGTTAGCTGATTATGTTCACAACGCAATTCACTAATATTAGAGTTATCGGACAGATCAAGTTCGGTCAATTTGTTGTATGAGCAACTTAATTCCCTTAAAGAAGGGCAACATTTCAATATATCAGTAATTGATTGGAAAGCACATCCTTGTATCAATATCGCAGAAATTGAAGTCTTCTCGTTCAATTCCAGATGTGACAATACTTCATTAGAACTCAAATCAATATCGCGCAATGCCGGCAAGCTTTTAAGGGAAAGGGAAGAAAAACCATTATAAGAACAATATAAACTTTCCGCTTCCGGATGACTACCAAACTCTATTGAAGTCAATTTTGGATTAGAATAAACTTGTATAGATCGCAATCGGAAACAATCCTCAATCTCCAAATGCTCCAAATCAGCGAAACTACCGATATTAATACTTTCCACATTAGGACAGAAGGTATTCAAGTCCAATTCGCGAGTATCAGAAATGCTATTCAAAGCCAGTGATTTCATTCGCGGCATATTTCCCAAATAAAGATGACTCAAAGGAAGAAGCAAACCACTTATATCAATAAGCTGCAGCTCTTCAGCCCAAATCCTCACTTCATATAATCCTTTATTTCCATATCTATATACCACTCCGCCACTCATTGAAGAAGGATCTTCTATTTTCTGTATACGACCGTTTCCCCAATCTATCACCATTCGTCCCCCACTTGCTACAATGTCCAACTGCCGCCAGTCTCCTACAACATTCACTGTAAAGCGAATCGTGTTTTCATCTGTCAATGCCGGAAATTCAAAATCATCTCCAAACACTCTGTTATCCGTATCTTTACAGGCAGCAAGGGTAGTGAATAAGATAACCACCCACATACTCCGAACGAATAATATACTCTGTCTTTTCATCTTATATTTGAGTTAGTAACATACAAAAGTACGAAAGAAATAGATAGCATACACGATAGAATACAAATTTATAAGTAACTTTGCACAAAATTGATTGGTAACTGTTATATTGTCATGTGGATACTTATTATAAGTCTGGTGTTGCTGGGTGTCATTGCGCTGATAGCCGGAATTATCCGCAACAAAAGACTGCAAAAGAAAATAGAAAAGGGCGAACTGGACCGTATGCCGGAAGTGAAGGAAGTAGATGTGGAATGCTGCGGACAACACGAAGTATGCGAACGGGATAGCCTGCTGGCAGCTGTCAGCAAAAAGATAGAATATTACGATGACGAAGAACTGGACCAGTTCATTGGCAAGGCAGGAGATGCGTATACAGAAGAAGAAACAGAAATGTTTCGGGATGTATTGTATACGACACTGGATGTAGAAGTGGCCGGATGGGTACGTAGCCTTCAGCTCCGTGGCATTGAACTACCGGATGATCTCAAAGACGAAGTTTTTCTGATTATCGGAGAAAGAAGAAACATAGAAGTAAAAAAGGCAGATGACAGGTGATGTGATGGATTTACTACAATATACATTCTTTCAACACGCCCTATTGGGAAGTCTGCTGGCAAGCATTGCCTGTGGGATTATCGGTACATATATTGTAACCCGCCGCCTGGTATTTATCAGCGGAGGAATCACTCATGCTTCTTTCGGAGGAATCGGGTTAGGATTGTTTGCCGGAATTTCCCCGATACTATCGGCAGCCGTATTCTCGGTATTATCTGCTTTTGGCGTCGAATGGCTTAGCAGACGGAAAGATATGCGCGAAGATTCTGCCATTGCAGTATTCTGGACGTTAGGGATGGCACTCGGAATTATGTTCAGCTTCCTGTCACCGGGATTTGCGCCCGACCTGTCGGCTTACCTCTTCGGCAATATACTGACCATCAACCAAATCGACTTATGGATGCTCGGCATATTGGCACTCATACTGACCGGATTCTTTTATCTGTTTATCCGCCCTATCGTATATATTGCCTTTGACCGTGAGTTTGCACGTTCGCAAAAGATTCCGGTAGAGATTTTTGAATATGTACTGATGATGTTCATCGCACTGACCATTGTAGCCTGCCTGCGAATGGTAGGCATCGTATTGGCCATTTCTCTTCTCACCATTCCACAGATGACAGCCAACTTGTTCACCTATAGTTTCAAGAAGATTATCTGGTTATCAATCGGCATCGGTTTCTTGGGCTGCTTGGGTGGATTATTTATTTCTTATCACTGGAAAGTCCCTTCGGGAGCTTCCATCATATTCTTCTCTATCCTGATTTACGCTGTTTGTAAAATCGGAAAGAGTTGTTGCAGGAAAAAGTCATAATAATAGATAGTATATGGAAATCAAAATTCAATCACTGGAAAGTATCCATGAAGCAGCCCGTGAATTTATCGCTGCTATGGGCGACAACACTGTATTTGCTTTATACGGAAAGATGGGTGCCGGCAAAACGACATTTGTCAAAGCACTTTGCGAAGCATTGGGCGTAACGGATGTTATCACTTCTCCTACTTTTGCTATTGTCAACGAATACCGTTCGGACGAAACCGGAGAGTTAATCTATCACTTTGATTTTTACCGCATCAAGAAGCTAAGCGAAGTGTACGACATGGGTTACGAAGACTATTTCTACAGTGGCGCTCTCTGCTTTATCGAATGGCCGGAACTGGTAGAAGAACTACTTCCGGGAAATGCCGTAAAAGTAACGATTGAAGAACTGGAAAACGGAAATAGAGTAATCAGACTATGACCGGACAATATATCGTACAAGGAATCTTTGCGCTGGCAGGAATCGTCTCCCTGCTGGCGTCATTGCTGAACTGGGACTGGTTCTTTACAACGCGCAACGCACAAACCATTGTCCGGAATGTAGGACGCAACCGGGCAAGGCTCTTCTATGGAATACTGGGAATTATCATCATTGGAATGGCTGTATTCTTCTTTGTGGAAACACGGAAAGCCATAGGAGGATAATATGTTTTTAAGAGAATCCTTTTGTTTTCTTCCCATTTTTTACTATTTTTGTATGAAAGGAGGATAGAAAAGTGAAAACAACCAATGAATATCTTACAAAAATTCGCCAATTCAAACAACAGTTTGCCGAGAAATATGGAATTATTTCTATTGGTATTTTTGGTTCTGTTGCCCGTGGAGAGCAACATGAAGAGAGTGATTTGGATGTTTTTGTTGAACTAAAGGATCCGGACCCTTTTATTATGTTTGATATTAAAGAAGAACTGGAACGTATATGTAACTGCAAAATAGACCTCCTTCGTTTGCGTAAAAACCTCCGTTCACTTATTTCCCAAAGAATAGCAAGAGATGGAATATACGCTTAAAGAAGAAAACATCTTCCTCCTTTAAAAGAGACAGTTGAACAAATTATAAAAGACTTATCATAGTAGTTGTCGTGACTTCATCTCCAGATACTTATTAATCACATCAATCGAAAGATTCTCCGGTGTAGTTAATAAAGAATAGATTCCATGTTGTTTCAAAGTAGATACAATCAGCCGCTTCTCGTAAGCGAACTTTTCTGCAATCACGTGACGATAGTAGCTTTCCGTATCTTTTGCCGGTTGGGCGATATATTCCTTCAAATCGACATCTTCAAAAAAGACTACGAGCAAACGGTGTTGGCGGTTTAGTTGTTTCAGGTAAGATAATTGACGGTTCATTCCTCCTATGCTCGAGAAGTTAGTATATAGTACCAGCAGGCTACGCTTACTGACATGTTTGTTCAAATGAACGCAAAGAGCCGAGAAGTCTGTCTCCCCGAAAGTGGTCTGCTGGCTATAAAGACTTTCCAGCAATGTCTGCATATATCCCGATTGCTTGGAAGCAGGCACGAAAGTATCGAAGTGTTCATCGAAAGTCACTAATCCGGCTTTATCTTCTTTTCGCATGGCAACATACGAAAGCACCAGCGAAGCATTAATTGCATAATCCAGCAAGGTCATTCCACGGAAAGCTTGCTGCATCACTCTACCTTTATCGATCACATTATAAATCTGCTGTGAGCGTTCGTCTTGGTACACATTCACCATAAGTTCATGCCGGCGGGCACTTGCTTTCCAGTTAATCGTACGGTAATCATCCCCCTTTACATACTCTTTAATCTGCTCAAACTCCGTATGATGCCCAACCCGGCGAATACGTTTTATTCCCAATTCTGTCAGATTATCACTTATTGCCAGCAATTCATATTGATGGAGCATCAGATATGACGGGTACACTTTGATATCCAAAGGTTCTGCACAAGTATAGCGCCGGGATATAAAGCCGATTTTTCCGGTCACAAAAACTCTGATATGACCGAAAGAGTAAACGCCACGATGAGTAGGTCGAAGACGATAGGTAACTGTTTTTCCCTCGTTTGCTCCAAGCTTCACCTGAAAGTCGACATCACGTTTCTGAAAGATAAAAGGGATCTCATCTATGATTTCTAAAGATACAGGATGCGGATAACTACTTTCTACTCGAATACTTACTTCATTTTCGTCGCCATTAGAGAAACGGTCGGCACACTGACGGAAAGCACGGATTCCACGAATACGATAAAGAGAATATACGTCTGCCAGTACCACCAAAAGCAAGACAAAGAGTGCCCACTGCCCGATAACAAAGAACGGAGCAAAAACATATCCGCTACCCAACAACAGGATAACCAGGACAAGGGCAATATAGAAACGACGAGTTAGAAACAAATGATTTATGATTTATGAATTATGATTTATAATTTCTTGGATTTACGATTTCTTCAACTTACAATTTACAATTTACGTACAGTTTATAATTTACGATTTATGATTTCTTCGATTTATGTTATGAATAGGGTCAGACATCCAACGCGCAGCCCAAATCATAAATCAGAATTCATAAATCATAAATCTTTTCATTTCGGGACTTCCACTTTATCAATTAAGCGTTGTGTCACTTTCACCGGTGAATAGCCTTCCATTTCAGCTTCCGCAGTCAGGATCAGACGGTGCTGAAGTACATAAGGAGCTACAAACTTGATATCTTCCGGTGTCACAAAATCACGTCCCTGCAAAAGAGCATACGCTTTTGACGATTGCAGCATGGCTACAGATGCACGTGGAGAAGCTCCCAAATATACGGCCTTACTGGTACGGGTCTGCTGCACAATCAATGCGATATATTGAAGTAACGTGCGGTCTACAAATACCTGATTCATAAAAGCACGAAGCGACAGCAGTTCTTCCTTGGTAATAGCGGGAGTGATGTCGTCCAACTTCACCAATGCGGCATTGGTATGATGACGTTCCAAGATATTCACTTCCTCTTCCAATGAAGGATAATCCATCGTTATCTTCATCAGAAAACGGTCGAGCTGTGCTTCGGGAAGTTTGTATGTTCCCTCCTGCTCTACCGGATTCTGGGTAGCCAAAATCGTATAAAGATCTCCCATCCGGTGAGTCGTTCCATCAATACTGATCTGGCGCTCTTCCATTACTTCAAACAAGGCAGCCTGTGTTTTGGCAGGAGCACGGTTGATTTCATCGACCAATACAATATCCGCAAAAATCGGTCCCTGATGAAAATCAAAACCATTCGTTTTCATATTAAACACAGTCGTACCTAATACGTCACTCGGCATTAAATCCGGAGTGAACTGAACACGACTGAAGTCTGCATCAATCAGACGAGCTGTCAAACGGGCCAACAGTGTCTTCGCAACTCCCGGAACACCTTCTATCAATACGTGTCCATTCGCCAAAATCGCCGTCAGTACCAAATCGACTGTCTGCTCCTGCCCTACTATGACGGAAGCAATCCGGTCTTTCAACTCTTGTATCTTCTCGGAAAAGAGAGTTAAATCTACTCGCTGTTCTGTATTCTCTTCCATAAATTTCTTCTTTAGATATGATTGATTATTTCATTCATTTTATCGATATATACCTTCATCTGCTCCGCATCAATAACACGTCCTCCGTAAATCACGGGTCTGACTTCGCGGATAAATTTAGCAATCTCTCCGGCATCCATTCCGGTTTTCCGGGCAATCCGGTGGAAAGAGCGTTCATCGTCGGCCACTTCCTCAATATCCACCTGAATCTCTCTCCGCAGTTCTTCGGCCAAATAGGAAAACTTCTTGCGAACTAAATCCGCATGGTCTTTCTTCTGAAAGTAAAGCGTGCCTATCAGTTCGGTAAATTCAAGAGATTTATTCGCCGGCTCGTGAATAACAGGGATCACCCGTTGCCGCCTCTTCGCTGTGAATATCATAAAGAGTATGATGGTAATCATCGTCAGATACAAAGCCCAACGAAGCGGCTGATGTGCCAGAAAATAACGGAAAGGTGATTGCTGCACCTGTGCAGTTTCTTTCATATACCCCTCCGTGCGAACGATGGGAAGCTTCCCCATCTGCGACAACAAACGGAAGATATAGGTTGCATTTTTGCCGTCCAACATTCCGTAATTGGTAAAAATCAAAGGAGTGGAAACTAAAATAACTTCTCCTTTCCCCCACCGACGGGACATCGCTACAGGCATATAAACAAGACTATCCGTTGTCAACGAGTCCGCCTCGGTTTCATACCGGAACTCATTCGACTCAAAAACTCTTTGTGCCAACACCCTTTCCGGAAGTGAATCTCCCCCAAAATAAGAGGAGCACAACTGGGGATAAAAATAGAAAGTCTGACGGGGATAAACCGTCGAATCTCCTATCCAATGCAAGCTATCTTTTTTCAAAAATGAAGTTGCATATTTCTTCAAAGCCATCGGACTGAAGTAAGAATAGTAAGACCTGAACTGCAAGGTATCTTCCAAATATCTGCCGAACAAGGTACTCACCAACATGATCTTATCTCCGCGTTCCGCCATTTTCAACAGAGCGTTTACATCGACGTCCGACAATCGCAAATTATCAGAGATAACCAATATACCTTTGCGTTGCGTCGTATCTTCCTGCTCCAATTGATAGAGACTCTTCCTCGAAAAAGTGTACCCCTGTGGCAAAGAAGAAGACAACACACTATCGAACACTGCACATCCGAAAGGTTGCTCGTCATGATGTCCGAAAGTGGGCTTCCACACAAAATTCTTCGGCAAATGATATTCTATTGCAAACATGATGAATAGAAAAGCGACGATAAAAACAATGAACCAGCGACTTCCTTTCATGAAACGCCTCCTTTCCCTATTTCTCCCTGTAGGGTCTGCATTACCCGGAAGAGTTCTTCCGTTGCCTCAAAGTTGCCATAACGTACCCGCAGGAAATGATTGGTCAGTTGCCTGAAAGCCGGTAGCCGGACTTCATTGATATACTGGGTAGGCGTTTTATAAAGTTGCCAGTCAATACGTTCAGCGTCACTAAGTTGTTTCAAAGTTTGCAGATAGAGCAAACGTACTGCTTCCCGGTAATTCTGACGGGAAAGCGCTTCCGCAATCCCTCCCGGAAAATCTACTCCGTAAATGGTGTCTTCTTCAACTGTATAAGGCAACGCATTTTTATGCGAGACCATAAACAATTCCGGGCGTTTCCGATAGACGAACCAAACAATCAGCAACAAAAGAAGAATGGCAATACATACCAGGATAAGCCCTGAATACTCTTCAGCAAAATGACTGCCGAATATTTTACGCAACAACTCCCCAAACTGTCGGCTGATCCACTCAAAGACATTCATCTCCGGAGTAATCAGTTCACGGTTATAATTGTATGCCGGATCAGACTGCCAGAGGGCAATCTGCGCCGTATCACAGACTAGTGTATCAGCCGGGGAAGTGAGATTCATCTAGTGGAGATTTGGTTTAGAGTTTATCAAAATTGTCAATATCACTTTCTACCGTTATGCTGTCCACCACTTCCGATGCATGACCATACTGATAAACCAGACCGACGATACCGAATATAGCCGATAAGTAAGAGCCATACAACATCAGGATAGAGAACAAATATTGCGCAAAGTTCAGTCCGACTGATGAAGAGGTTGCACCTCCGTCACTCATCGTAAAGATCATTTTTACAATATAGATCACATACCAGGGTATAGAAACGATTCCTTGTAACACACTGGCAATAATCCCCATCACAATTAAAATTAGAAAGACGCCTCCCCAAGTAGCAAATCCCAACCGGAATGTTTTTGCAAATGCCTCACCCAACGAAATGTCTTCAAATAAGTAGATGGGAGCCATTAATGCCAAAGGAACCATAAACGCGAATAAAAGCGGGATGGTCAGAATGAGTGTGAAAGGTGTCAATACAGCCAATAAGACAATAAAGATCACCGCAAAGATGAATAAAAAGCTGCAGGCGATCCCCATCAAAAACAGTCTTTTAATATTACGGAGCAACAACGATTTTATATCGCCGAATACAACCCCGCTCAGGCGTTCTTCCCGTTCATTATACAATCGTACCATCGCATAAATCAAGGAAGTCATCAACAAAGCTCCCAAACATGAAAAAAAGATAACTCCTGCATAATTCAGTGCAAATGAAGGTCCCAGAGCAGCTAAAGGATTATCACTTATTCCTCCGGACGCCTGCATAGCAGTAATATCTGTCATACTTCCCATTAAACCGCTAAAGTTTGCGGCTTGAATTAAGCATATAGGGAGTATCAGATAAGTTGAATACTTAAACAATTGTTTCCAATTCTCTTTTATAAAATCAAAAGAAGCGTTCAACTTCTCACCGAAAGGACGTTTCACATACATCGCAATCTTAGGTTTCTGTGATTCCATGTTTTTTTCTATTTGGTAAATAAATATAGTAGAATATAATAAATGCCAGAGAAGTGAATATCACGCCAAGCCTCAATACATCGGGAAGTTCTGTGTGCCGGGTAAGAAAACCTTCTATAAAGCCTGCCATAATGAATACCGGAACAGTGCCGATCACTATTTTCAAGCCTCGTTTCGCTCCTCTTCTGAAAGATTCCAGTCGGGAATAAGTGCCGGGAAACAGCCAGCCGTTGCCCAAAGCCAATCCGGCGGCACCGGCTACGATAATCGCCCAGATTTCAAGCGTTCCGTGCAACCAGATGGCAAGACTGGATTCCCACAACAAATCGTGTTGATAAAAGAATGTTTGAAAAGCTCCTACCATGATACCATTGGAGAGAAGCATATACCCTGTTCCAAAACTAGTCAGCAATCCCATTGCAAAGCAGTTGAAAGAGACCATCACGTTATTAAGTGTAATGCCCAAGAACATCGGTACTTCGGAAGAACCATTATATACGGCCATCGGCTCACCATTGGCAATATTGTCAAGTGTCATATCCACATAACCGTTTCCCAATATCAGCCGGACAAAATCCGGATCATTCGCTGCTGATAATACGCCGATTAATGCGCTGGCAACAAAAATCAAAAAGGAGGTCAATAATTCGCGCCGTGCATCGTGCATGGTTCGTGGCACTTCCTGTGTCCAGAAAGTAATAATCCGTGTCCACTTCTCGCGTTTATTGCGGTAGATTTCGTTGTGCAACGCTGAAGCCAGATTATTCAGATAAATAGTAATACGGGAAGTTGGGAAATGTGTTTGGGCAAATGCCAGGTCAGCTGTCAAGTCCGTATACGCATCGGCTAGTTGGTCGGGGGACAGACTTGCCGCCCGCTCCACAACTTTCTCTTTCTCCTTCCATTTTTCAATGTTCCGACGAATAAACGTTACTTCTTTCATGCTTTTCAATAGATTTCGGATAAGTTTTGTCCGAAACCGGAAGCAAAAATAAGAGAATTATGATATATTTGCAACGGAATCCTAAAAATGTTTAACCTGAAATGGCAGAATCTACGATAATAACCGGACAATTCGTTCGTATCAGCCAAACGCCCGCCAGTATCGGCGAACGACTGATGGCTTTAATCATCGATTATTTTCTGATCGGGCTTTACATCTTGTCCACTATTACGCTCTTGTCTAAATTAAGTTTACCATCAGGATTCAGTTTATTCTTTTTTCTGTGCGTCGTTTATTTACCGATTCTCGGTTATTCTTTTCTTTGCGAGATGTTCAATCACGGACAGAGCTTTGGCAAAAAACTCATCAATATCCGTGTCGTAAAAGTAGACGGTTCTACTCCAAGCATCGGCTCTTATCTGTTACGATGGCTTCTTTTCCCAATTGATGGTCCCATCACAAGTGGCCTTGGACTTCTGGTCGTTTTATTGAATAAGAACAATCAACGATTAGGGGATCTAGCTGCCGGTACTATGGTGATTAAAGAGAAAAACTATCGTAAGATACATGTCAGCCTGGATGAATTCGACTATCTGACCCAAAATTATCATCCGGTATATCCCCAGTCGGCTGATTTATCTCTCGAACAAGTGAATGTAATTACCCGGACTTTGGAATCCAGCGAAAAAGACCGGGCAAGACGTATCACGGCACTTGCCAAAAAAGTACAGGAATTACTTTCCGTTACTCCCCGTGAGGGTAATCAGGAGAAATTTCTTCAGACGATACTTCGCGATTATCAGTATTATGCGTTGGAAGAAATATAACCAGAATACGCTGTTTCAGACTATTCAGGCAAGGGATTATTCTCACCGTAGTGAGAATTAATTCTCATCGCAATGAGTATTTTTTCTCATTGTAGTGAGAACTTTTTCTCATAGGCATAAGAATGTTTGAGAAAAAGCACCGCACAAAAAAGGGGTATACTCACAGAGCACACCCCTTATCTTAATTTTATCTGCAATGAGACCGGACGTCGTTTAGTCCACCTGTCCCAGAGAGTTTCCGTATTCCATTTCTCCCTGAACCACAAAGAGGACTTCTTCAGGATCGTATTCCCCTATTTCATCCTTTTTGGCTTCTTTTACAATGTAAGCCACAACCTCTTCCAAATCGATGTTGACATAGCCGTCTTCATCGGGTTGAGCGTCGAGAATGCCACTTTCAGAGTAGTACTCGTCGATTAAATCGAGAAAATAATACAATTCGTCGTCCGAGAACTTTTCCTTCAGTTCTTGAGGCAGATAGTTTTTGATAAACTCGATGGTCTTTTCGTCATCGGCATCTGCTAATAAAAAATCGTCTTCCAGTCCCATTTTTTTTAGTATTAAGTGATAAGTATTATCGACTATAAAAGCTTCTTTACTTTTTCCGCAAATACAGGTTTAGCAACTGCACCTACCTGTTTGTCTACTATTTCACCGTTCTTGAAAAACAATACAGTAGGAATATTACGGATACCATATTCGGCAGCCATATCACCATTTTCATCTACATCGCATTTACCGATGATTACTTGTCCTTCAAACTCCGCAGCCAATTCTTCAATGATAGGAGCCACCATCTTGCAAGGGCCACACCAAGGAGCCCAAAAATCTACAACAACCGGTTTTCCTTCTGCAAGAACCTCTTTATAGTTGCTGTCTGTAATTTCTAAAGCCATTTTTTTAAGTATTAATTATTAAATGTTATTTCGTTAGCTTATTCTCGCCACAAATATAATCAATTTATCCTATTGTGATAGACTTTAATTGGAAGTTTTATAATAATCATTGAGAATCATCCATTTACTGGAAAAGTCTAATTTCACCCCTAAAAATGAACCTTAATAATTACATATCATGATAAACATGGAACAATCTGAATTAAGCTTGGCATTAAAGCCTATCTCAATCAATGGAATCCTGAAAGTTCGCCATTGTTAGTGCAAAACAGAATAAGTCCAATAATTATAACAGCACAATTGTAAATGATAAATTAAAACAAATTCTCCTTTCTTTGTTTATCTTTGCAAGCATATAGAATCTATATCCAATCTGTATGAATTATCAAAACAGTATATCAATCCATATATGAAATCCATATATACCAGTTCTTGTCCTTTGATTCGATAAAGCCAACTCAAAGGGCAAAGTAGAATGAAAAGTATTCATTTTATCATCCTATTTTCATTTATAATTTTATAGTTGTAACATATTCAGGTACGATTTCCACGTTATTAATTGTACAAACAGCCCCCTTCGAAAAGTCAAGAAATACATCTTTCGGTAAATCAATTAAGAAAGGAGCATCCGAACGTAACGGACAAAAATAAAAAACCAAATCTTCTTTTTTCATCTGTTGGGAAAAACGTTTCAATCCAATGGTCCATGGAACACCATGATAGAAATGGTCAAGTACTATAATACCATTCATAAATGCCATTGCCACATCACCTATATAGTCTAGACAAAGAAAATATTCCTGTACTTGAGGGACTTGTATTTTATCATCAAAATGTATTGTCAGACGACGAGTACCTACTTTTTTGTATGAAAAATCTGGTTTCACAATTTCCACTTCTTTTATTTGTGGCATCTCCATCAGTTCATCATTGAACGAAGCCACACCACCAATCATTTTTGGAGTAAAATCGCCATGATACATATAATAACCAATACATTAGCTCCGCTATCCAATGTACGTACCATTAAAGCCTCGGCAGCTTTCGCCGTAACAATAGGACGACGTTTGTAAATCATCTGAATCCCCGCTCCCATCTCCGCACAGAAAGGAGGAAATTTATCAGTATCATAACGAACCGGCGCATAATCCGTTTTTTTTGAATATCTTTAAACATACAAAAAGGAGACATATGAGGTTCAGCCCAGAATGGATAAGTGTAAGCTGCAGTCACAGAAATCGCCTCATTACCGATAACAGCAGCATTTCCCCACCCAGTAGCTGTATAGATTGGAGTGATAATACCAGCATCTTCCGCCATTTGCTTGAGCATTTTCATGTGCAAGTCACCCAGTTCGGCAGTCGTGATTTTCTTATCTTGTACACTGACACCAATCATCGTTATTGAAGAATCGTAAGTAGCAGTAGTCATATCCAATGGTTCACCTGGATAACTCACTCCCCATGGAGCAGCTGCGTGTTGATGTTCATTTTCTGTTTGTGTACCGATAATAGGACCACCGTCCTTCAAGTTACTTCGCTATTTCTCCGTAAAGGCGTTTGGCGTAAAACAAATAATTTTCGTCATTCGAACGAACTTCCAATGGTTTGGCAAGAAGCCAATCGGGCAAAGCACCATTACGTATTTCCCCATGACCAAAAGGACCGATGCAGACAATCGCATTCATATCATGCTTTTTACAAAGTTTAAGAAACTTACGTATATCCCGATTTCTGCTCTAATTAAAAACTCCTTCCTGCTCTTCATATAAACTCCAGAATATGTAAGTCGGAAGCACGTCTATTCCCTCAGCTTTCATTTTCAGGATTTCTTCTTCCCATTGTTCATGGAGATAACGGCTATAATGGAATTCCCCCATCACCGGAATGACAGGTTTACCATCCATAGACATATAATAGCTATTCACGTCAATACTGCCACCTCCTGGACGGGTGCCACCCAACTTAAGATGACCTCTATAGATCACTTTTTCTTTTATAGGTGCTGAAAGCTCATATATTTGTTGAGCCATAACAGTTACAGCCATTGCACAAAGTGCTGATATCAATATAATACTTTTCATATCTTAAATTATATGATTCTTCATCAATCTTATTGTGCTATCAATAGAGGATATACTTTTATAATATCACTATTCCTTAACAGAGCAAAAGATTTTTCTCCTTTTATCAAGAAGAAAAATCCTTTGCCACACATTTCTTTCATTTCAACGTTCTAAAGAGAACTTATTTCTTTGCCTGAAATATATTCTGTAACACCTTTAAATCAATCTGATATTGCGGCTTAAATTTGTCTGATGCCATATATTCCAAAATACTCTGCTTAAATTGAGCCGCAGATAATCTGTTATCCAAATCAGTATCCAAATCAATACTGCAGACCATCAAATTGCCTTGACCCATTTTACCTTCAAAGAGTACACCTAATTTTCTATTTTTAAACCAGTCATCAATTACATAAACTAATGGTCTGAAATCATGGGGAAAATCATCCATAATCATGGCATTACAGCTCACAGCAAGGTCTTTCCATTGAAAATCCGAATAACCATCATTTGGGAAAGAAGCAAAAACATCATGATTAGGATCACACAAAAAACCTAAAGTTTGAGGAGGAGCATTATTAGTCCATGCCGTATTCCAAAAAATAGGAGTAAATGCCACTCTTATATCTCCCCCCTTTTCTGGCGCAATCTTTCCATAAGACAGAAATAAAACATTTTCACCCTGATTCAATTTTTCTATAGCCTTGTCATCCAATTCATAGGTAATATAAGGTATTTTTTGTATTTCCTTCTTCTTAGAAGGATATACCCATATATGCCAACTATTAGCTATCTTTGTATCTTTCACATTCACTTTCAGAGTTAACTGAATAGGTTCTAAGAAAGTATTCAAAGGACAATCAATATTACCTATTGCTATCAGATTTCCTATAGGAAGATCAGATTTAAAAGAACCAGATTTTACGACTTCACCATCTTTAGTTTCAATATTCCACAGAACAGTAACATCGTGTAACGGCTCTTCTCCATAATGAGCAAATTCTATATTTGCCTTAAATAACTCATTATTATTCCACACTAACTTGGACATTCTAGCCAAAGGCACAGTTTGATTACAAAATGTACTATACTCTTTATCATCTACATATCCTTTGCTTTCCCAAAAAGGATTCAACACCCCAACTAGAGCAGTTCCCTGACCAGGAAAATCGTGTAAGTCCAAAAGTTGGAATCCGGCAAAGCCTGGAGTTCGCAAAGCTGCTTCTATATCCATTTTATAACATAACGTCTGTAGACGACCCGAAGCATACAAATATTTCTCTGCCATATCTCCTAATCCCTTTTCATTTAAGGTTTCTTTAAAAATCTCAAAGTTTTTAGCTTTTAAGACACCTGTATATTTATCAATTTCTTTAAAATCAGGATACACACACCACTGACCAATTTCATGACTTACCACTGGTAAATCTTTAAGAAGACGTTCTCTAAAATCATAGTTGGTACAAGGAGTATAAATATTAAGTATATTTTCTATACGACCAATACCTCCAATACGTGGATGATCTGTATTAAAATAATCAGCATCTTTCACTAAAGGCCATCCGCCTGCACTTGTATACAACCTCCTGCCATCATTCTCTTTCCAATAAACAACCAAATTATTTAAATAATCTGCTTGATTATTTCCAGACGGTTCATTGCCATAGGCAAGCATACAAAAAGAAGGATGATTTCCATATTCTTTCAGGATGCGATCACTTTCTTCTTTTATCCATTGATCCTGTTTATTTCCATCACCAACCGAAGTCCACCCACCACATTCAACCTGAAGATATACCCCCATGCTATCAGCTACGTGGAATGCAGCTGCAGGAGGACACCAGGAATGGAAACGAACATGATTCAACCCATAGTTCTTACATGTAGTATAAATTTTTGTCCAATACTCATTATCCATCGCTGGATAGCCTGTCTTTGGGAAAACACAACACTCTAATGTTCCGCGAAGAAAAATAGGACGACCATTAATATCAAAATGAGTACCATTTATTTTGAGCTCACGGAATCCGAAGTTTATATTTTTCTCACAAACACCATCCTTAGAAGACAAGATAGCATGCAAATGATAAACATTAGGAGTAAATTCTGACCATAACTTTACGCTATCCTTCCATTCAATAGTTGTTTCTACATAATCTCTAGCATTCGAATCTATTTTTACTTCTTTCTCTAAGACAGATTTACCTTTGAAAAGCACATTCAATCCCAAACGAGAATCTTCAGGTTTTCCATTTAGGTAAACCTTAACGACTGCCTTCTTTGCTTTTGCATCAGGGTATATTTGTATATGATCAATAGCTAAAGAAGGGAGGGGCTCCATTTTTATCTCACCTATTACCCCATTCCAGTTTGTCTGCGTATGATCCGAAACGCTATGAGCATTGGAACCAACATCAATATGCATTCTATTATCAACTCTTAAAGATAATAAATGCTTTCCAGGGGTTAATGAACTTATTAAATACCTGTGAGGAACTTGCAAAGCATCCTGATGATCAATTTTCTTTCCATCAATATACAATGATGTTTCCCAATGAGTACGTTCAAATTCAAACAGAATTCGCTTGTTACTCCACGATTCTGGTATCTCAATCTCTCTTTGATACCATGCAACTCCCACATAATGTTTGTTCGGATTTAACCAAAAAGGAACTTTGATATTCCCAGGTTTGCGATATTTTGCATATTCTTCGGCATTATACCAAGACTTATCATTTACTGATCCTGTCCACTGGGTATTGATACCCACATCATAACCTTTTCCTTGTTCTTGCAAGGATCCTGGTAACTTAACGCGCTCTGGAAGAGGTTGCATTGCCCAGTTTTCTTTCTCACCAATATCATTGCTATCTAAAGCAAAACTCCAATCGCCTGACAAGGAATATCCCAAGCCTTTTCTCGTTTGACAAGCATATACTACACATAAAAGAGTAGCGAGAATGCCCCAGTTTATCAAAGTTCTTTTCATGTTTTTATTTATTCTATGTATTAAAAAACTAAATTACCGCACCTCACAAAACGATGTTATTTTTTCGTAAAGATATTCTGTAACAACGTTTTATCCATTTTATATTGAGGTTTAAATTGATCAGAAGCCATATACTCCAAAATACTCTGTTTAAATTGAGCTACAGACAATCTATTATCCAAATCTGTATCTAAATCAATACTACAAACCATCAGATTCCCTTTACCGACCTTACCTTCAAACAGTACCCCTAATTTCCGGTTTTTAAACCAATCATCGATTATATAAACTAAAGGCCGATACTCGTGAGGAAAATCATCCATTACCATAGCATTACATTTTACAGTAAGATCCTTCCATTGAAAATCTGCATACCCATCATTCGGAAAAGAAGTAAAAACAGGATGATTAGGGTCACACAATAGACCTAATGTATGAGGAGGATTGGTATTCCATGAAGTATTCCAAAATACAGGAGTGAATGCAACAACGATACTTCCACCTTTCTCTGGAGCTACTTTTCCATAAGAAAGAAACAGTACATTTTCGCCCTGATTCAATTTTTCAAAAGCTTTATCATCCAATTCATATGTAATATATGGCATTTTTTTAATCGTTTTTTTCTCAGCAGGATATACCCACATATTCCATTTATTTGTAATTTTGGAATTCTCTATACCCACTTTCAATGTCAACTGGGTAGGAGCTGAAAAAGTGTCCAACGGATATTCAATACTACCGACTTTAATTCCACTTCCAATAGGAAGATTACATTTGAAAGAACCAGCTTTTATGAGCTTGCCCTTTTGAGTTTCAATGCTCCATACAATAGTAGCATTATGTAAAGGCTTCTCTCCAAAATGCGAGAACTCAATATCCGCTTTTAATTGCTCGTTATTTGTTAATATAAGTTTAGGAATTCTTGCCAAAGGTACAGTCTGATTACAGAACATACTGTATTCTTCATCATTTACGTATCCCTTATCTTCCCAAAAGGCATTCAACACTCCTACTAAAGCCGTACCCTGTCCAGGGAAATCGTGTAAATCTAAAAGTTGAAAGCCACCCAATCCGGAAGTTCTCAGTGCCATTTCTATCTCTGTTTTATAACATAAAGTCTGTAAACGTCCAGATGCATACAAAAATTTATCTGCCATATCTCCCAGTCCATTCTCTATTAAAGTTTCCTTGAAGATCTCAAAATTCTTAGCTTTCAAAAAACCTGTATATTTATCAATTTCTTTCAAATCAGGGTATACGCACCATTGACCTATTTCATGACTTACCATCGGCATATCCTTGCGAATATTACTTTGATGATCATAATCTGTACGAGGAGTAGAAATATTTATTATACTGTTAGTAGCTCCTCCAATACGTGGAATATGTGTATTATAATAATCGGAGTTTTCCACAAAAGGCCATCCACCAGCACTTGTATACAGCCTTCTATTGTCCTTTTGCTTCCAATGAGCTATTAAATTATGTAAATAATTTCCCTGATTATTTCCTGCAGGTTCATTTCCATAAGCAAGCATACAGAAAGATGGATGATTTCCGTATTCTTTCAGGATACGATCACCTTCTTCTTTAAACCACTGGTCTTGCTTGTTACCATCACCTATCGATGCCCAACCACCACATTCAACCTGAAGATACATTCCTAGACTATCAGCAACATGGAATGCTGCTTTAGGAGGACACCAAGAGTGAAAGCGAATATGATTCAGTCCATATCTTTTGCATGTAGAATAAATTTTTGCCCAATACGTATTATCCATTACCGGATAGCCAGTCATTGGAAAAATACAACATTCCAAGGTACCACGAAGGAATGTTGGACGTCCATTAATTGCAAAATGTGTACCGTTTACCCCAAAATCACGAAATCCAAAACTAATTTCTTTCTCACTATTTCCATCTTGAGAAGACAAAACTGCACGCAAACTATAAACATTCGGAGTAAATTCCGACCAAAGTTTTACACTATCTTCCCATTCAATCGTTTCTTCTACACAATTTTTCGCATTCGGTTTGACCCTTACTTCTTTCTTCAATATTGTTTTACCATCAAAAATCACGTTTAACGCTAAACGCGAATTATTAGGCTGACCATCCAGATAAATTTTTATATCTGCTTTTTTACCTTTGATATCAGGATATATCTGTATGTTATCAATTGCTAAAGAAGGGAGAGCCTGCATATTTATTCCACCAATTACTCCATTCCAGTTTGTCTGTGTATGATCAGAGACACTATGTGCACTAGAGCCAATATCTATATGCATTCGATTATCCACCCGCAAAGATAGTAAATGTTTTCCGGGAGTCAGAGAACTCAAAACATATCTATGAGGGACCTGTAATGCGTTCTGATGATCGATTTTCTTTCCATCAATATACAATGAAGTTTCCCAATGGGTGCGTTCAAACTCAAACTGAATCCGTTTATTTATCCAAGATTTAGGTATTTCTATTTCTTTTTGATACCATGCAACACCTACATAATGCTTATCCGGATTTAGCCAAAACGGAACTTTAATATTACCCGGTTCACGGTATTTAGCATACTTATCTGCAGTATACCAAGACTTATCTCCTATTGAACCTGTCCATTGTGTATTGATACCAATATCATTTCCTTTGCCTTGTTCCTGTAAAGATCCCGGCAATTTGACATACTCTGTAAAAGGCCTCATAGCCCAATTATCTTTCTCACCGATATCATTACTATCCAAGGCAAATTTCCACTCTCCTTTTAAAGTATGACTCACTAAATTTTTCGTTTGGCAGGCAAATACTACCGTTAGAAAAATGACGAAAGAGCCCAATTTGATCAAACTTCTCTTCATTAAATAGACTAATTTAAATTAAATGTTATATAAATTCGAAGCAGAACCGATAATTCACAGGGGTCACCTGCTAAATTTGAGTTCATGCCTATTTACTATTTTTTCAACTTTAATGTAACAAACAATTCGACTTTACATCCCGCAGCATTCGTAAAGGTTCCGATATATTCACCTGCTTTTTCTACACTAAAGTTAGATATAATAGCTTCTCGACGATCAGAAACAAATCCAGCCGGACCTTCCCAGTGCCAATCCCCATTAGAAGGATGAGGACCGAAAGATACATTATCACCAGCTTTCACCTCCATTTCAGTCACTTGTTTCCACCCCCCATAATTAATATAAGATATCAAATCAGGACAAACCACCTTTCCTTCTACCTTTACCGTAAAAGTTAGACTGCTTTGACAACCTTGGCTATCAGTACATGTAACTGTATATTCTCCCGCTTGCGCAGCTGTTATCGTCGATAAAGTGACCTCACGTGTACCTGCAAAGAACCCATCCGGCCCGCTCCAACTCCAACTTAGCTCGCCGGTAGCCTCTGTTTGCGGACCTAAAGTTATAGAACCACCCGGATTTACACGAATAAAGTTACTTTTTGACCATCTACCTTCCATATCCTTGACATTAGCAATCAGCACAGGCCCTTCCTCACCTTTGACAGATACCACAAAGTTAGCTATACTTCGAGACCCAGCATTATCTGTATAAATCGCGGTATAAATACCACCTTGTTTTACATTCTCCAGTTTTAAAACACGTCCATCAATTGCAAAATTGTCCGGTCCCTTCCAAATCCAGTTTCCATCCTCCGGTTGTGGACTAAATGTTACAGTCCCTCCTTTCTCAACGACAGCAATACTTTCTTTTTCTACGCTTCCTTTACTTACAAAAATATGAGGCTGTATCACTTGCGTCTCTTTTATTTTCTGATAAGCTATTTTTGCCATAAGTGCCGAACCTACATCATCAGGATGCACATCATCAGGAAATTCTTTATTTGCTCCCAGTAGAGGCTGATGATAATCAATTATGTAAGCTCCAATTTCCCTTGCAATCTCTTTTACAAGCGGAATCAAATCTTCCTCAACCACTTTATTCTGATCAGCTTTTGCCAGTCCAAATAACGGTGGAGCTAAACAAACATAAATAATCGGATCCTTTCCACTTTGACGAAACTCGTCTACCATTGCCAAGTAGTCTGACTTAAATTCTGCTTTTAACTTATTCCAGCGCGAAGGATGTGCATCATTCGTTCCCAATGCAATAATTAAAATTTGCGGATTAGCTTCTTTGGCCCTTATGAAATTAGAGGTAGTCCAATAAGGTGCCTCACTATTTTTAAACATGGTAGTTCCACTTACCCCACAGTTAAGTACCGCATACCTACTTCCCAACAGTCTATTAGTTTGTGCAGGCCATGCTTTTTCCTGACTTGTGTTTCCGTAGCCTTCAGTAATACTGTTACCTACGCAAACAATTCGCACTGGTGGTAATTGTCTTACCACCATTTTATCTGGTAGAGCAGTTCCTTCACCATCTACATTACCTTTCTCACTCTTACTACATGCTATAAGAGAAAGAAAAAAAGAAAAAACGAGCAAAAAACTTATTCTTTTCATTTCCAACAAAATGAGATTTAACTTCTACTTAAGAAATCTGGTTATAGCTTATTACCTTAATACCTATTTATTTCTTCATCTACCAGAAAATTGAGATAGACTAGACATTCTCTTATTTCTTAGATATTACCATTGGATTTTTTTCTGGGGTAACTTGATTCATGACCACCATACTGACCATTTCCAATGCCGACCATACTTTTCTATTACTCGGAGCATCTATCGGTACATCTGGTGTACGTATAGCCCATTCGTTACATGTAAGGTTATCTTTGTTACGCCTTTCCCAAGAAACCTTGGCATTAAGTTTCATCCAATTGTAATAAGTGATTGGTTTCCTACCCTTTGTATAAATCGTTTCATAATTCCACAAATTATTTTCATGTACAAAAAGCCCCATACCACGCGCAAATTCTGACTCCCAGCTACCATCATAACGATGAGAAGACATAATACCTTCATCTGTTACACATTCAGTCATTACATATTTAATTGACTGTTTGGCTGTCTCAGCATAAATAGGCTCTTTAGTTATTTGATACAAAGCATTACATGCTTCAATAAAAGCACCTATATTATATACATTATATGAATTTGTCAATTTTCCAGGTTCAGGTCCAGAAATATTTTCATCAACTCCTCCAGTAGGCTGATATAGATGTGTATAAAGCCATTCAAATAGTTCTTTTGCCCTTTGCAAATATATTGTTTTACCAGTTGCTTCATACAAGTAACATGCCATAGATACAGCAGGATTATTACTTAAACCTGATTTACTCTCTTTATTAACACTCCACCAGAGCCCACCTCCATAAGTATCGTCATAAGCTTGATTATAGAGATGATTCCAATCCCATTCAGCCTGCTCCAAAAATCGTTCTTCCCCGGTTATTTGATAACCACGGATAAACGCCAACCCTGCCCACAACAAATCATCAGTAAAGATATTCCATGTCCAATCATGTGTATCATTGCTACTCGGATTCTTTTCGTGCTCTAGAAAAGAATATAATAACTCCGAAATTAATGGTTTCAAGGATTCGTCACCCACACACTGATAGCGATCTTCTACCATTAATATAATTAATGCATGATTCCAAAAGTAAGACCAGTCTTTGGTTTCCTGTTGATGACGGTAGTAAATTCTTCCATCTTTACTATTCAAACGGTCAAGAAGAAAAGCCCTATTATAATAGCAGAAAGAACTATCTGCTAAGGTAGGAAGAATTTCTTCGGTCCCCCACCATTTAGGATCAGCTGTTACTGTTGGCTGTTCTGTATTTCCACTATCACCATGTTCACCACCATCAATAATAGGCTCATCGTTCCCTCCACATGATATGAATAGTAACATAACCAAACTGCAAATAACTATTTTTTTTATATTCATATGATAGATATACTTTGATGAATAAAAGGGAGCGACTTCAATAAGTGTTTTCTATTTTTTCGGACGCTCCCTATTTTTATTATTTATAAAATGATTAGTCTATACCATATAGATAAACCTCTGCAAAGGCTGCACAAGCATTTTCATTATTACTTTCAGTAATTTTAATTTTGATATAACGTCCCTCTGTTGGGGTTATACTAAACACTTGCGCGGCGTCCTGGTTTTCCATAGTAAATGTGCCTACTTCCTGCCAAGAGTCAGACTCGCCTGTATTACTTATATAGAAATGACCAAAGCGTGCATAGTTATACCCTAATCTACGTTGTAATGAGACTTGAGTGAACTTATGTGTCTTCTTTGTATCAATAATCAATTCATGCGGTAATGGAGCATAACCATTATCCCATTTAGAGTGCCAATATGTATTTATATTATCATCAAATATATTGCTAGCTGCACCATTGCCATTGCCTTCTACTGTTTGTGAGCTGGCTATAACAGTCCATTCTTCTCTATTCAACAAAGTTCCCAAAATACGTATTGTAAACGGATAAATATTTTCACCCTCTTTCGGTGAGAATAAAGAAGTGTCATTGATCTTAATAGGCAACATATAATCACCGGGTTCCAGATTAGCACCTTCAATAGTAACTACTAATGGAACCTCTGTTGTTCCTTCCGACAATGTCATCTGTTCGGCAAATGAGTAGTTAGCATCCAATAATTTATATGCAGTCTGATGTTCTGCATTGTAGGCATCTACATATGAATCATCTACTGTAAAATTACAAATAATATCCCAAGAGGTGTTCTCTACATCAAGTTTAAATGGTATTTCCTGCGTAAATGTTCCCACAAGACCATACTGTTTTGTAATGGTACTAATATTGGTATTAGAGAATAGTATAGATGGTTTGATAACCTTTTGAAATTGCAGAAAAAGGTTCTTTTTATTCTCATTAATAGAATCAATCTCACTGGTAACATATAGAGGTAATACCCAAACAGCTGTAGGAAATGCATTCATATTTGCTTGTACTACATCTGGCTTTACTGATACAGTCACCATCTGATAACGATCTTGCGATGTAAATTCCATATGAGTATTTTCTAACGAATACGCATTTTCTGTTAATATTTTATAGTTGACACCTTCCAGTTGTCCATATTGTTCATCCAATTCCTCTTGAGTTAATACTTTTACCTCCGCTGTAGCCGGTAATGTTGGTTCACTTCCGGTTTTAACAACTGCATATTTGAAGATATTATCTTCACCTGTTTCATATAGCGTCAGCTCCTGTTTACCGGTAGTCTGTAAGTACAATATCTTATTATACTGCTCCGGTATCTGATTTTCAAGGTCATATTCCGAGCTGCTGCAAGCACCTAAGGAAGTAAGACTTCCTATAAGCATTGATAAATATACTATATTTTTCATTTTTAACACTTTAAGATTATTGTTAATACTCCGGCGCTTGAATCAACTGTGGAGCGTTAGAAATCTCAGTCCATGCGATAGGCCATAAGTACATACGGTTATTCCATTGGAACGGTTGGTTAATGGTAGTCCGTTTATTAAACTCTTCAAAAGCCGGATCCTTTCCTGCATCCAACATATTTAATCCCTCCCGTGCACCAGCTTTCAGCTGTTGAGGAGCTAACATCCAGCGACGTACATCATAGTAACGATGGCCTTCACCCCAAAGTTCCACAAAACGTTCGTTACGTACCCAATCGACAATGGTCATTCCGGAGGCTGAAATTTCCTGTTCTGTCAGAGAAGGAAGTCCAGCACGTTCACGAATTGGGTTTAAATATTCTAAGGCATTTCCCACTTCTCCCTTCTCTGCGTAACACTCAGCTACATTCAGATAAAGTTCTGCTAAACGAAATAATGGCTTTGCCCAGTTTTTATTATTATGTGATCCATCTACAGAAGAGTATCGCGTATTAGAAGCTACGTATTTTTTTGTAAGATAACCGCTTGCAATGTAATTACGTCCATTCTGGTCCCATCCATAACCTTGCGATTTACTGCTAAGCATATTAATGGTCAATGGTTCACCATCTTTCATAATTGGAGAATAATCATCACCATCGAATGAGAAAGTCGCATAAAAACGTGGTTCCCTATTTATATTCATTTTAATAACATTTTCATGGCCTTTTACTAAAATACCTGCTCTTTCAAAACGTGCATCTCCTTGTGGAAAGTTCGAATCATAGTTTGGCAATTTCCCTTCTTTTGTATAAAAATGCTCTACAGAATAAAGCGTAGGATTAATAGCCCCCCAACCATCAGCCCAACTGTTATTAGCTTCATTGTAGCAAATAATACGAGGAGGGCATTGAGCAAATGTCATCCAAGCTCTACTGTCTTGCAAAAATACTCCCCAAATGGTCTCCTTGTTACCATCATCCTCATTTGAAGCAGTGATGGTGCGGAGCATCAGTACTCTTTTTGCAAATTCTTTACCTTCAACTGTTGATGTATCCACACCTGCAATATAAGGAATAGGTACATCACGCATTGTGTTGGGTAAATTATCCATATCTACCAGTTTACGTTCACCTGTACTTTCTGCAACTCTCAAGGCTTCTAAATTGGCCTGTAGCGCACGATCCCATTTACCTCTATCTTCTTGTCGGCTTACCAACTCATAACCATATCCCGGAGTTTCATAGTTAGTATTTTTCCAGTCTGGATATGGAAATTTACCGTTCCACAAGGGAGAAGCCGCATATAATAATGCACGTCCTCTCAATGCTAGTGCAGCAGATTTTGTAGCACGCCCCCAATCATCCGCCTTTCCAACATCTGGGAGAGCATTAATAGTTTCTTCGTTTAACTTCTGGTTCACAATGTAATCAATTACATAGTCGAAATGTGAACGTCCAGGGAAATCTTCAGGCAAAGTAGACTGCGGCATACGATCATCTACAATTGGAATTGGTCCGTACATCTCTAATAGTCGGAAATGATAATACGCTTTCAGAAATTCAGCTTCTGCCTTCCATCTTTTTTTATCTTCTTCAGTAGCTCCTGTAGGATTGGATTCTTTCAGCAGATTTAAAAACATATGGCAATGTCCTATATAATTATAACAAGCATCCCACCAACCGGCAGCATTCGTTGCTGAATAGAGATTCCATGATGCTTTTTGACCATTTTCACTCCATTCTCCCGAATTTACGGCTTCGTCAGCAGACCACTCATATGTTGTATATGGAAAAGGAGTTGTCGATTCTACAGCTATATAACAAGAATTAATAAAACCTACAGCATTATTTCTGTCTTTCATTGTGTCGGAGGCAGTTGCCTGTTCTGGTGGTACGACATCCAAATAATCGCATGACACAAGTACACTAAGAGATAAGGAAACTCCCAATGCGATATTTTTAATATTATATTTCATAATTTCATTTTTTACAGTGATTAGATATTAACTTGCACCCCAATATTAAACGTACGTTGCAATGGATATGAATTCCAACTCAACTCTGGGTCCCACAACTTGAAAGGACTCCATACTGCCAAATTATCACCACTAAAGTAAATACGACAATGTGGAAAAGAGTATCCCAATTCTAATGTTTTGAAACGGATAAAATTACCATTTCGTATCCAATGACTACTTGGTTGATTGTTATTGCTAATATCAGTATTTCTTAAACCAAGTCTTGGAAATTCAGCATTTGGATTTGGATTATCTACTGACCAGTGGTCGTCCGCAATCCATTTCATCACATTGTTATTCCGTTCCCCAAATGCAGTCATAGCACCGTTAATCATAATCTTGCGTTGAGCAGATCCGTTAAAAAACACACCAAAATCGAGTTTTTTATAGACTAAATTTAGCCCCAGTCCATATTGAATGCGAGGCATTCCACCAAACGGAGATAACATGATTCCATCAGAAGAGTTGATAACACCATCACCATTTATATCACGATATTTTAAATCACCAGGTTTTACTTGGCTTCCCAAACCAGTTTGATCAGGCCAATTAGCAATTTCTTCTTCACTGGTAAAGTAACCATCAGAAACATATCCCCACATATAACTTAATGGTAACCCATTCTTTCTCGTCCACACTGTTTCATATTTAGGTTCATCAAAATAAACATATTTATTCTTGTTATAAGTAAAATTACCACGGAGATCTATATACAAATCTTTAATAACCTCTTTATGCCAGTTTACGCTTAATTCAACACCCCGATTATCTACCTCACCAATATTACTCCATGGTGTTGCTCCAAAATATCCTAAAAATACAGGCCAAGAACCACGTTTCATAAATATTTTGTGGCGATGATCATAAAACCAGTCAAAAGTAATATTCAGCTGATTGAACAATTCCACATCTACACCAATATTCAATTTATTCACACGCTCCCAACAAGCATCTTCAACAGCCAATGTGTTAAATCCAGGACCTGCATAATATTTACCACCATCATAACCTGTATGGAATCCACCACCGGACAAGGTTACATTATCCACATATAAAAAGTGTCCCGCACCTTCGTCCATTTCATCATTACCTACTACACCATAAGAAGCACGGAGTTTGAAATAGTTGATAGAGTTCTGCAATGGTTCCCAGAAATCCTCACCACTAGGCACCCATCCGACAGACATAGCAGGAAAAAATTCAAAACGCTCTCCTTTTGCCAAACGTTCCGTACCATTATAACCAAAATTAAATTCAGCCAGATATTTGTGTTTGTAGTCATAAGTGAAACGTCCTGAAAAACCTTGCAAACGATTCGGGCGAACACTTTTACGGTATTCGCGTTGCATATACATCAACATACCGGATACATTATGATTACCGAATGTACGATTATAATCTAAACGTGCATCAAAATAAAAAGTCTGGTCAGAAGCATATCCATTATCTTTTTCATTAATGTAGTCTGTCCCCGAAGTTCCTACACGCTCCAAATCATATATATCTGGATTATTCGAGTCCCATGTGCTCTTTATCATACGATAATAATATGGGTCGATAGACCGAGTATAATTGGTAGTAGAGTAATTCTTAAAATTAACCATTGCAGTTGCCTTCAATCCTTTGGTAATGAAGTCTAATTGTTGTTCAATATTCAATACCGTATTCAAAGTGTTATAGTTTTCTTCTTTGAAATTACTCAACATTTTCGCATAAGGATTGGTATATAAGTCATTGTTAGAAACAACCCAGTCATTACCGAATCGAATGTGCTCGTCACCTTCTTGGGCTGGAAAAGTAGCTGGGAAAGCGGTAGGATTTGTAGCACGTGTTGCATCAAATAGCTCCGAAGTAGAATAACCCGGTCCCTTCCATTTACCAATCTGTGCATTCATCCTCAAACCAATTTTGGTAGTCGATGTTAATTCGTACGTTAGATTATTTTGAAAGATATAATTCCAACGATCAATATTATTATCATACGAATATGTTTTCGGAATATCTAGCATACCAGTATCATGGTTTGCCTGCAAACTCATATAATAAGTAATACGAGAACCACCACCAGAAATATTAATATTAGCACGTTCGTTCCATGTAGAATTTTTAAACATAACATCCTGCCAGTCAACATCTGGATAACGATATGGATACTGATGGCTACGAGTCATATCAATATCATCTTGAGAATAATACTCACTTCCGCCACGAGCAGTAGACGCTTCGTTATAAATCTCCATCCAACGTCCGCCGTCAACATAGTCTACAAATTTCATTGGTTGTTGCATGGATGCTTCAAATGTCACATTTATTTTAGCCTTTTGATTTAATTCTCCAGTCTTAGTTGTCACCAGTAATACACCATTTGCACCACGTGCACCATAAATCGCTGTAGCAGAAGCATCTTTCAATAGAGAAAAGCTTTCGATATTTTCAGACGGAATACGATCTAAATCACCGCTTGAGATTTCCACACCATCTAATAAAATCAATGGCGTTGTACGTCCAGCAAAACTCCCAATACCACGAATATAGAAACTAGAGGTAGCCCCGGGTTCACCACTATTGGTAGTAGCAATAATACCTGCCAATTTTCCTGCAATATTATTAGTTAAAGAGGAAGTCGGGGTTTTCAATCCTGCACCTTTTATAGTAGTAATAGCTCCTGTTACAGAAATTTTCTTCTGCGTACCAGCTCCTACAACTACGACTTCTTCCAGTATCTCGTTATCTGATATCATTCTTACATCAATTTCACCTTGAACAGTAATAAATACAGTCTGTGGTTTATAACCAATGTAGCTAATTTCAAGTACCGTTTCTTTTCCTCTTGGCACTTCAATACTGAAGCGTCCCTCCGTATCGCTAATTACTCCAATTTTTTCATCTTTAATCCGAATATTTGCACCGATAATAGGAGTATTATCCGAGTTGTCAACAACTGTCCCCACCACTGTACGTGTTTCTACTTTTTGTTGCGCAACTTCAAGTATCTCTGTGTTTTTCATACTTATCTGTGTTGTTACGTTATCGGCAACAATTACAGAAACAGGGCAAGTTAATAATAAACAGAATAATGGTCGTTTAAGCCAAGCTGTCCTGTCAAGTAAATAATTTTTCCCATGTTTTCACTTTGAATTAGACATTTATTTTTGTAGGCGCCCACTTTTAATAGACGTAGTTTTTTAATCTTTTATTAGAATTAATTCAGGAAATCCAGATATTTACATTTCATGGAGGAACCATATTTACTAAATAAGCCATAAGCATTTTTATTTAATTACACATATTCTATAACCTAGCTGGATACATATTTATCAAGTTATCTAAAACAACAATTCCTTGATAATATTAATATCCACTCTTGTCTATTTCGTTCAAAAGTAGAACGGTTTTCAAATGCTTTAAAGCACATCTTATAAAGTAACAAACACACTGTGTCATTCTAAAATATTCTGTTGTCAATACTCTCTTATCTATACAAGAAAACTACTGTAAAATAAAAATCTTATCTTCAGAGACTTTTCAGCAATGAGTAATGTCAACTTTGAAGAAATTATCATGTTTTCTGATATTTAGTACCGAAAACAAAAACATTATAGTTACAATCAATAAAATGGAATTATATTCTTCTATTATAGAAGTTAAACAAATAAATTCATCAAATCTTTTCATATCATTAGAATATTGGTTAATTAATACAGCAAAAATAAAACAATCAGAAAATAGAAA